>Ga0302201_10000355_pt1 | contig 41870 bp, 40 predicted proteins | sample II_Bog_N3_2_FD_194586 | JGI IMG/M metagenome (GOLD analysis project Ga0302201, IMG submission 194586) | Peat permafrost microbial communities from Stordalen Mire near Abisko, Sweden - II_Bog_N3_2 | ecosystem: Environmental > Terrestrial > Soil > Wetlands > Peat | place: Sweden: Abisko... | reverse complement strand
AGACGACAGATGCCTGACCAGACCAGGTACGCGCGGTCCAACATCGTTCGCGAACAGGCGCCCGGGTTTACTCCAGTAGCATCAACACGGCTGGCTCTACAAGGTCAGGCCGCTCCGTAGTGGTCAACAAACCTAGAATCTCGTATTGTATGTCCGAGTTGCGTTCGCCCTGGCCAAGGCTCGTGACGAAGTTCGTCGTATACGACCGATCACAACTTTTCGCGGCGAAGCTTGCGGAAATTGTTTCTAACATTTTCAGCAAATTGAACAATTTCCCTCCTGAATTGCTTCAAACCAAAATCGCTTCGAATCAGCCTTGCTTCAAACCCTTGCTGAACAGGGCGAAGCAACCCGCGACGGCTGCAGTGAGCAGATCCCGTGATCGCGGTGACTCGACCCTGCTTCGCCGAAGCAATCAATTCCTCAATTCCTGTTATCGGCATTGATGAGTTGAGATTCCAGCAGTACCGCGCCGGTGTGGTTGAGTAATGCAATCTCGACCCAGGCTTGTTTGCGCGTGAACTTCCAGTCGATGGGGTTGCGGTCGTGGTTGATGCGACAGTCCCAGGCATGGACTTCGCCGCGCAGTGTCGCGAAGTCTGAGATTCCGCGTTGTCCCCGACACTATCGGCTGAGCAGGCTCACTTCGATAGCTACCGAGATACCGGCAGGTGATCGTCGCCAATTGATTCGTTGCAGCGTTCTCGATGAGCGCAGCATTGCCAAAGATTCATTCGGCGTGGAGTGTCGTGATTGGGTCGAGGCGCATGGCGCGCAGCGCAGGAATGTAGCTGGAGGCGATGGCGACGGCGGTCAGCACGACGGTTACGCCGGCGAAGGTCGACAGATCGTAAGGCGACACGCCGAAGAGCAGGCCGGCCATGAGATGAGAAACAACAAGTGCGCCAACCATGCCTACGCCGGTGCCGGCGGCGGCCAGTGTGAGGCCCTGGCGTAAAACCATCCTGAGGATATTGCTTCTTTGCGCGCCCAGCGCAAGGCGAATGGCGATCTCGCGCGATTGCTCATTGACCAGAAAGGAGATGGTTCCATAAATTCCCAGGCCCGCGAGCAGCAGGGCTGTGGCGGCAAACAACGCCACCATTTCCATGGAGAATCGCCGCACAGAAAGCGAAGAAGCGAGAACGTCGTCCAGGGTCTCCGCGCGGAAGACGGGAAGCTCCGCATCGACGGCCTGGAGTTGCGTGCGCACCTGCGCGGAGATGGCGGCGGGATCGACCTGTCCACGCACGTAGAACGCAAGAAACTTGGCGGGGCGCTGGTAGATGTCGAGGTAGATCTGCGGAGTGCCGGCGTCCGCGAGCGATTCTGTGCGTGCATCGGCAATCACGCCGACGATGGTGGTCCAGTCCGGCCTGGCGCGGCCCAAACGACCCAACAAATGGACACGCTTGCCGACCGGATCCTCGCCTTTGCCATCTTTGCCGGGCCAGTACACGCGGGCCGCGGCCTGGTTGATGACTGCGACCAAGGGCGTGTTTTCAGCATCCTGGTCGACGAAGAGGCGTCCACGCAGGAGCGTCATGCCGAGCACGTGGAAATATTCCGGCGAGACGGTCGATGTATCGATCAGCGGAGGCTGGTTGCTCTGCGCCTCCTGGCCTTCGCGAAACAACGGAACCCCTCTGCGATCATTCTGGCTATGGCCGAGGGGAATGGCCGCCCGATCACTGACGGCGGTTTCTTCCACGCCCGGAATCGTCCGGTTGCGGCGCAGAACTTCGCGCAGCAACACGGCTTCCTGCGTGGCGGTGTGGTAAATGTCGGTAGTTGGATCGTTTGGATTCGGCAGCGAGGTCTCGATTGCCACGACCCGCGTGGGATTGAAGCCGAGTTGCACCTTGAACAAGTCCCAGAAGCTGCGCAGCAGAAGGCCGGCGGCGATCATCAGCACCAGCGAGAGGGCTAATTCACCAATCACCAAAGCATAGCGCAAGCGTGAGCGCTTCCTGGAACCATTGGAACCACGGCCTTCCTGCCGGAGCGCCGCATTCAAATCAAGGCGGCTTGTGAGCCACGCGGGGGCGAGACCGAAGATGGTTCCGGCTGCGACAGAGACGACGATGGCAAACGCCAGCACACCCCAGCTGATGGATATGTCATTGAGGCGCGGCAGGCTCTCAGGAACAAATTGCAGCAGGAATTTCCGGGCGCAAAAGAGCACCGCGACACCGGTGATGCCGCCAAGCACGAAGAGTAACAAGCTCTCGGTGAGGAGCTGACTAATCAGGCGCGTTCTTGCTGCTCCCAATGCCTGGCGAACCGCCATCTCACGTCCTCGCGCACTGGCGCGAGCGAGCAGCAGATTGGCGACGTTGACGCAACTAATCAGCAGCACCAGGGCCACCGCGCCGAACAGCAAAATAAGCGATTGGCGAACCTTGCCGACAAGAGTCTCGGCCAGGGGAGTGAGGTGGATAGTCCACGCGCCTTGCGACGGATAATCGGCCGGATATTGCTTCTTCAACGACGCAACGAGGGCATCGAGGCGTCCCTGCGCGGCCTCAGGCGAGAGGCCAGGCTGAAGGCGCGCGACGGCCTCGAAGGGGAAACGCGTGCTGCGCATGGGCGGAGGGGCGGGGTCGCCGTAAAATCCGGCCGCCGCCCACATATCTGTACTGCGCTCGTCGCTGGTTTGGCCCTGGTCGCGAAAGCCGGCGGGCATGACGCCCATAACATGATAGACATCGTTGTCAAGGCGCAGACTTTTGCCCAGAATGTGCGGGTCGGCGCCAAATTCGCGCTTCCAGAGCCCATCGCTGATGACGACATCTGGGAGGAAGCCGGGGGTGGCGTCGTGCGGATCCCAGGTGCGGCCCAACTGCGCGTTCACACCGAGCACCGCGAAGTAGCTCGGTGAGACCGACTTTGAGGAGATGCTCGCGGGCTGGGTGCTGCCGGTTAGATTGTTCGTGCCGTAAAAGGATAGGGACACATATTGAAAGATTCCCGAGTTCTGAAGGTCTTTCAACTCAGGGATGGAGATGCCGATGTCGTGCGCGCCCACGCCGGGAAGGTTGGCTTCAAGTCGCACCATTTCGCTGGGGTGGGGGTAGGGCAAAGGATGCAGCAGGGTTGCGTCGATCACGCTGTAGATGGCGGTGGTGGCTCCGACGCCGAGGGCTATGGTGGCGATCACGATCAACGAAAATCCGGGAGACCTCAACAGCATGCGAACCGCGAACCGCAGGTCCTGAAACAAATTCTCAACGAATGGAAGACTTTGCTCAGCGTGGTGGTCTTCCCTTATCGCTTCGGCTGCGCCGAGCTTGAGCCTGGCCTGTCGCCGCGCCTCGGCAGGGACCATGCCCGCGCTCAGGTTCTCTTCGATCTGTAACGCGAGATGTTCGGCGATCTCATCTTGCAGGCGTTGGTCGGCACTCCGCCGGGTTGCGAAGTTCGACAGGCGTATCAGGAAGCGTCGTAGAAATCTCATGGCAGGTCCTCGGCTTTGACCTCAAAGAAGCGCGCGATGATGGCCGCGGTCTGCTTCCAGTCGCGGGTCTCCGTCTGCAGTTGTTTGCGGCCCGTCACGGTAAGGCGATAGAAACGGGCGCGCCGGTTGTTCTCCGATGCGCCCCACTCAGAGGCAATCGAGCCTTCATGCTCCAGCTTCAGCAGCAAGGGATAAAGCGTGCCCTGGTTGACAGCCAGAACATCTCCGCTGATCTGCTCAATGCGGCGGGCAATCCCGTATCCGTGCTGCGGGCCCAGAACATCGAGGGTCTTCAGGACCATCAGCGCAAGCGTCCCTTGCAATACGTCCGGCTTTTCTTTCATCGGGAGACACACCTTTAGGTTTCCAACAGGAATAATGCCATGGCTCCTTTTGGAAAGCAACAGGAAATTCTGCGAACTTTCGACATCAAGTCCACAAGAGCTGTCAGGAAGCCGGTGGGAGACCGTTGATGAGAACGGCGTAGTTGTGAATACGAATGAAAAGTTGCCTTGTGTTCACCGACCCAACCGAGCAGAAATCCCAGTTAGCACCAACACCCGAGGAGAGCCTCCAGGGAGCGTCTGCCGCATCGCCGGTGCCGTCTGCCGCACAGCAGGGGTTTGCAGAAAATTACATCCTTCCGGCGCACTGGTATCGGCTCGCGGCAGCGCAAGGATTTGCGGATGCGCAGCAACGGCTCGCCGACCTTTACTACCTTGGCCAGGGCGTACCGCGCAACTATACCCAGGCCGCGCAATGGTATCGCCGCGCCGCGGAGCAAGGCAGCGCCAGGGCTCAATTCCAGCTTGGACACCTCTACGATGTGGGCCTCGGCATCGAGCACGACTACACGCAATATCGATACTGGACCCGCAAGGCCGCGGAGCAGGGACACGAAGATGCGGTCCGCGAAGTCATGCGGCGCGATTACCGCGACCCATAAGCCAAACCGTCACGCTTCATTGGTGTTCGATAGCCATGTCATTCTTGAGAAAGCTTCTTGCATCTGGGACAAAAATGGGACATAACGTCCTCTCCGATGCCCAGTGAGTTCCTTCCATTCCGCCCAGAACCATTGAACCTTCTAATGAAGGTCAGACGGCATTTCACCGAACACGTGCTTGCTGAGAAGCTGGACGTGAACCGCAAAACCATTTCGCGCTGGGAAAGCCGCCGGATACCCCTCCCGCTCTCCATAGAGCCGGCGTTGCGTGAGACTCTGCGGGGGATCTGCGACAACCAGTGCGCTGATACTTCGTTCACTTTCATTGATCTTTTCGCAGGTATCGGCGGCATCCGCAAGGGATTCGAATCAGCCGGAGGGAAAGCCATCTTCACGAGCGAATGGAACCCATGGGCTCAAAAGACTTACGCGGCAAACTTTGGCGACGAAAATCAACTGGTCGGCGACATCGTCGAATTTCCAACGGAGGAAATCCCGGATCATGATGTGCGCTTGGCGGGATTTCCCTGTCAGCCATTCTCAATAGCCGGGGTGAGCAAGGAAAATTCGCTCGGCCGTCCTCACGGATTTGGACAGATCTGCGGGCACGGGCTTTCGAATCGGAATCGCTCCGTCCCCATAAAATCCGATCTCGACTTTTCAAGCGGCAAGCGCACCGCAACACGCATAGAATGCTGTTATCGCCGAAATCGATGGAGCCGAGGAATGGCCAAGAACGACGGATGGTCTCGTGAGCAGTTGATCGTTGCATTGAAGTTATATTGCGAGATGCCCTTCGGGAAAATGCACTCTCGTAACCCGGATATTATTCGATTTGCTAAGTTGATTGGACGTTCCCCCTCCGCATTGGCGATGAAGCTGACGAACCTCGCAAGCCTCGATCCGCAGATTCGATCGAGCGGACGCAAAGGTCTTAGCGGGGCGTCCCAAGCCGACAGGGATATATGGGAAGAGATGACGTCGGACTGGGATCTCCTTGCCAACGAAATTGCACGGGTTGAGCTCTATTACACCGGCGTCGGCTTGCCAGTCGAGCTGGAGGTTGATTCCGAGGAGATTCTTGTTAGTTATGCTGGGAAAACGAGGAGCGTAACGGTAGAGGCTCGGATTGGGCAGAGCTTTTTCCGCCAATCTGTACTAAGCGCCTACGAGTTCAAGTGCTGTATCAGCGGAATTGCTATCCCAGAACTGCTTGTTGCCAGTCACATCGTTCCGTGGCGCGCCGACCCGAGTAACCGCCTCAATCCGAGGAATGGCCTTTGTCTTTCGGCCATTCATGATCGTGCTTTTGACCTTGGCCTGATCGCTATCTCCGACGACCTTAGCTTATTGCTCTCGGCGCGATTGCGCCACTCGGGAACCAATTCTTATATTGGTCACACATTCCGCAGTTATGAGGGCAAAACCATAACCATGCCGGAGAAGTTCCCACCCAATTCCGGCTTTCTGAAGTTTCATCGTGAGAACGTGTTTTGCAAATGAGAGGACAGCCAATGAACATTGAATTTGAATATCGTTACCGCGATTGGGGCAACTTCAAAAAATACGGAGCTATTGTCTTCGGTAACCGAAATTGTCTGACCGCAGATGTGGTTTCTCAAAGAGTGTCACTCGCATTGGCCGATGGGCAGTCCTTCAGCGCAACGGAGTGCGGAGTCCCTGATCTCCCTTTCGATCCAGACCTTGACCACGGTTCGCATGAGTTTTATGGCACCTCTGAAACGGAATCGCCCATTAATGATGCGGCGAACAGAGATATTCTCGACCTCCTCGCTGAGATGAAAATCTCCGTTGGCGTGTGGCGCACCCTGCATTCTTAAAACCCCGACCATCCCGACAACTGAGGGTGCCCCATCCTTCGCGCTTTTTTTGCGAAGGGTGGGCGGATATGACTCTTGACCATCGCTGCCCACCCATCCCGGTACCATGGACTTGAGGGCGCCCGCATTTGCCGGGTGCCCCCGGTCCCTCGCTTTTGGGAACCGGGGAAGCATGAAGCCTGCGCGAGTCGTCTCTCTATACACAAACCAAGCTCGCTATAAGTCAAAGAGCCCCATCAGTCTCTCTGCGTTGATCCAGTCATCTTCACAACAGTCGTTTTTCATGCCGCCATCGCACCAAAGACGATATGCGAGTTGAGCAACCTCTTCATGTGAAGGCGTCCACATTTTTCCGCCTCGAAAAGTCGCTGATTCTGAAATGAGCCGAGATACACCTTGATTGGCAACAGTCCACGACGCAACGAGCTTAGATCCCAGTCCAACCAACTTGATAATCCGCTCAAAATCTTCCTTCAGATTTCTTGTGAAGATTGGTTCGTGATGAGCGATCCGGTTGCGGAGCTTCCTTATCACTTCCAGATCTTGATAGAGTGCCCTTCGAATACTCACGATGCTCATCGCGGGGTCGTGATTTGGAAAGACTCTTTTCAGGTGAATATCCCAAAGTCTAACGTCGTGGCGGTGCGTGAACATTTCCTGCCAAAACACGAACTTGAGCTCAGGAATGACTTTGCCGGTCGAAGGTTGTTTAGCAGCAACGCCTTTCAAGTCACGTCGGGAGCTATACAGGTGCCCCGGTGAGTTGGGCAGACTTAGAAGGAATGTGGCCTCCCACGGCCAACGGGGGCCATACACAACTTCCAGAGCATCGGCCACCGCGTTCCTGATGACTACCTCACAAATATGGAGGGGAGCTAAGAAAGCTGCAGACACCTGTGCATTCAGGCGTAGAGGATGAGCGCTCGCGGATCATCGTCTCCCCGGGCACCCGTCGCAGTCTCATAAGTCCCAATTCTCGCGGAAGATAGAGAGGTCTTGACCGCTTTCAGCACAGCTTTTGTGGTTGACATTTTGCAAGGAAAGTCTACTATAGAGACACGAGCCGCCGGGAAACGTGGGCCACAAGCCTCCACCTGGGACGCAAGCAAGAAATCGCCAGAGGAGCCCGCCACACGGCGGGCTCTTCTGCGTTTTGAGTGAGGAGTGACGGCGACGAGTGCTCCGCCCCAGCAACCACTGCTTTGCCGATAATTACCCTTCTCCGGCGCACACTGTCTGCAGGAGAAACCCCATGCCCACTGCCACAAAGATCAAAAAAGCCACTCAAAAGCCACTCGAGTCTGTAACCGACGCCACCCAACTCGCCGCGATCGCCCGCCGCAAACGAGCCGCCCGCATAGCCTCCCTGACCCGCTCATGTGAGGCCTGGAAACGCAAATTCGATAAGTATTTGGAAATCCACTACGGCGGCTTGGAGGCCTTGGCAGCGAACGGGTTCAAGCGGCATCCGCCCAAACCGCGCGCCGTCCGCCCCTCAAAACCAGCCTCAAATTTGAGTGAAAACCGGTCAAAAAAGCTAAATACCCCACCCCTCCCCCTTCCAAAAACCCCCAACCGGGTCGGGCGCAAACGCTTATATCCAATCAAGTCAGTGGCTTAGGAATTAGCACCCAGTACTCATTGGTAAACTTTACCCCTCGATTTAGGGCCTTTTTGACCGGTTTATGGCAGAAAAGCGCCCATTATTGATCGAATATCGGCCAGATTGAACGCTTTAATTGAAACGCTATTTTGGAAGCCCTACAGCGCTTGAAAACGCAGCCTGCTGTGTCACATCTCACTGACCTGCGCCGATAAACGACATAGATTAGGTCATGGTTCGATCGGATATAGGGTTTTATGAAGCGGCACTTGGTTCTATTGATACTTTCTATTTTGTTTCTCGTGCGTGATTTGCCGGCCCAGGCTGAGAATCCGCGCCCCGTCGTCAACATATACATTTTGCGCGCGGGCGAGCAGCTTCAGTCTCCCAATATAGTCACTTACCGCGTGGCCGAGTGGGAGCAGATGCGCGGCCGCTGGATACTTCCCGATGTGGGCTACTACGATACCGGCTACGGCAAAGATCAGATCTGGTTCGCGGGCGGCGGCGCCGATGTGCTTCATACCAGGCACTTTGACTGGGAGCAGGAGATCTACATTCTGCAGGAAGCCGGCCCGGAGTCCACCAACAAGCGATTCCTGTGGCTCTGGCCCGTCCTCGACTTCCGCTTCCGTCCCCGCCTCACCGCGCAGGTAGCGCCGTATCCAACCCTCCCGCTCAACCGCGCCCAGGGCTGGAGCTTCGATATCGACCGCGCCAAGCTAGAGTGGGCCGCCACCTCCCACTGGAAAGCCGGAGCAGGCTACGCCGGCGGAGTGTCCCCATCCAGCGCCTGCCAGCACCGTCCCTTCCTGACGGTAACCCGCTCCACCCGGGCCGGCAGCGTCGAAGCCTGGCTCCAGCAATACAACGGGGGCGCCCAGGTCCAACTGCGCTATCTACTAGTCCGCGGCGAAAACTGATTCAAGCGCTTTATATACAAGCACTTATTCGACTTGAGCAGAACCATCCGCAGCTCCATGTGTGTAAGCCACAGCCTGCTGTCCCGCAGCGAGAGTATTGCCTTTGAGCGCAATCCCTGAAGATTTATTGCCGCTGACTTCAGCGAACACCTTCACTCCCGCGGGAGAATGCATTCCCGTTAGCGAAGCCTTCGTTGTATTCCGCAGGTCGATCAACGGAGCATCGTCCATCGGCGCAGCGAGTGCGAGCCCGTCAAGGTTCACATCATTAACGTCTTCGCAGACGATTGCCGGACGTGAATCCGGCTTATCCGGGACGATCTCTATATTGTTCAATCGAATGCGATCCGCATGGCGAACATAGAACCCATACGCCGGAAGATGCCCCAGCATCCATGCCTCAGGATAATGATCCGGCTCCTCCGGAATGTCCCGATGAACCCAGTCTCCCTTTCCCTGCTCCACGGTGCGGATGTGGCAATTACTCACCGTAATATCGGAAGGACGGAGCCACGGCACACCAGTAATGGAGCTGGTAATAATCGCCCCGCTCGCCTGGACGCCGTCGATCGTAACATTACGCAGGAATGAAGCGTCACTCCGCTTGCGCTGCTCAAGCCGCACAAAAATCGGGGTACGCACATTCTGCATCTTGATGTTCGAAATGTTGACCCCGTCAATGCTCCCCCCATCCACCATCTCAATAGAAACGCCAGCGATGACGTGAGTATTCAGGGGGGAGCCGGGGTCCGAATAAACAATTGAGTCACTAAACGAAATATTCTCGAAAGCGCCCGACGTCTCAGTGCCGATTTTGAAGCCATTGCACGACGTCGTCATTTTGCAATTGGTGACTTTGATGTTTTTCGTTGGCCGCGGCTCGCCGTACGGATTTGCGCTTTTCATGACAATGGCATCGTCGCCGGTGAGGATGTCGCAATTGGAGATCTGCACGTCGTTGGACGCGGCTATATCGATGCCGTCTGTATTGATGCCGAAGAAAGGATTGCGAATGTGGATACCGTCGATCTTGACCTGCTCACAGGCGGCTGAGCGAATCGTCCATCCCGCTGAAAACTTGAGTGTGACACCGCTGACGTTCACATTCTTGCACTGGGCAAACTCGATCATCGGCGACGGCCGCTGTTTGCCTTTCTTCACCTGAACGTAGTGGGTGGCCACATCTTTCCAGGCATCTTCAGGCAGCGCAGGAGCACGATCGGCTTTCTCCCAGAAGGTTGGCCCCTGGCCGTCGATAGTGCCGGGGCCAGTGAGGGAAACATCCTCAGCGTTCTGCGCAAAGAGGACGTGGAAGCCTTTGGTGCTGGGGCGAGATTCGTAATCGTCAATCGACGTGCTGCCAAGAAGCGTGCAATCCGCGTCGAGGTAAAGCGTTACACCGCTTTTGAGTTCGAGCCCACCGATCAGGAACCTGCCCGCAGGCGCATGCACAATGCCGCCGCCCGCATGGGAGACTTCGTCGATGGCACGCTGAATCGCCTTTGTGCAGAGTGCCTTGCCATTGGGGTTCGCACCGTAATCGAGGATGCTCTTTGTAGCGCGTTGTTGAGCGAGTGCGCCCCGAGCAGCGACGGCCGCTCCCATCGCAAGCGATAGTCTTGAAAGGAATTCTCTTCTCTGTATTACGCATCTCATCTTTTATGTGATGCGGGGGTTATCTGCGCAGGTTGTAGTGGTGTTCAATGGAGCTCAGTAAGAGGTACTCCTATACCGGAAACCTCCGAGATAGTCTCGGGAATTATACAGAGATGCCGTCATTCTTTCGGTCGCCCGCCTTGCGGAGTCTTGCGGCCGACGCTGGCGCGGTCTAGTCCGCGCAGGCGGCAATCGATTCGAGATACCATAGCATCCAACACCTGGAGCATCAAATGTCGCCGACCCTGTTGGAAAACCCGGCCGTCAAACCGATTCGCCTGACCCGCGCTCGGCGCACCGCCATCCTCAAGGCACTGGCTGATCCGCGTCGCTTCGAACTCCTTGAGCGTATTGCCAAGGCAGGCTGCCCGTTGGGTTGCTCGCAAGCCCTTGCCGCCCTGCCCATCTCCGCCGCCACGCTCTCACACCACATCAAGGAACTCGAGACCGCAGGCATCATTCACGTGCGCCGCGAAGGTAAATTCCATTTCCTGACCATTCGCCCCGGCGTGTTGCAGGCTGTGGCCGCTGTTCTTTGTGCCCTGGAAAACGCCCCCTGCGGACCCCGCTGACACCTACCTTTTAAAAATATTCACAATTGTCCTGAATCCATTTTCTCTGCCGCTAATCAATTCGATAGTTGTCGAAATGTCGAAGCGATGACATTTCAGACAGGGAGCAACGAATGAGCAGCATTCAGGAAAAGAATCTTCAGGGTAAGGTCGCATTGGTCACTGGCGCATCCAAAGGCATTGGCGCCGCTATCGCTCGCGAGTTGGCCGCGCGTGGCGCATCCGTCGCGGTGAATTATTCCGGAAGCAAGGCAGCCGCTGACAAGCTTGTCGAGGAAATCAATAGCAACGGAGGCAAGGCCATCGCAGTGCAAGCCAACGTCTCCGAACCGTCCAGCATTCAGCCGCTTATCGACACCGTTGCTACGCAGCTTGGACCCATCGATGTGCTGGTGAATAACGCCGGCATTTACGAGTTTGGCCCGCTCGAAGCCATCACTCCCGAACACTTCCACAAGCAGTTCAACGTCAACGTCCTCGGACTTTTGCTGGTAACCCAGGCCGCCGTCACGCGCTTCAATCCAGCCGGTGGCAGCATCATCAACATCGGCTCGGTGGTCGGCAAAATGGCCTTTCCAAATGGCTCGGTCTACAGCGCAACCAAGGGCGCAGTCGACTCCATCACTGTCTCGCTCTCAAAGGAACTTGGAGCAAAGAAGATTCGCGTGAACGCGCTGAATCCGGGTATGGTCGAAACCGAAGGCGCGCATGCCGCGGGTATCATCGGCAGCGACTTCGATAAGGCCATTGCTGCGGAGACCCCTCTTGGCCGCATCGGCCAGCCGCAGGAAATTGCCACCGCCGCAGCCTTCCTGGCTTCCGCAGACTCCGGATGGCTCAGCGGCCAAACCATCTACGCCTCCGGCGGATACACCCGCTGAATGTGGGCAACCTCCGTGTACCGATCCGCAGACTTTGCGCGTCGGCGCATGGAGAAATGATCGGCTTATTCATCGTCATTTATTCGTTCCCAAGGGGTTCACGGTCACACTCGGCAAACGTGCTGAGCTGCCGCCTTCACGAAGCTAACTTGGGACCGCGCCACTCTGCTCCTACAATGGATACGTGAACGCGGGCTTGACCAATCCGACCACGCCCCTCTCCACCGTGGGCGCGCAACACGACGCCGGCTTGTCGTGCGCAAAGGGCAGCATCCCCCCTGCCAATCGGTGCTTCGACGCGCCCGCCCCGCTTGCGCTCTGGCACCTCACGAGCCTGGATGCACCAACCGTTGCAGTCGTTTGGGCACTTGCTTTTGCCTGGGCTGCGCATCGAACGCTGCCTGCGTGGACACCGATTTTATTGGCGCTCGTCACCTGGACGGTTTACATCGCAGACCGCCTGCTTGACGCCCGGTCCGCATTTCGAATGGCTGAACCTGACCCACTGCGGTTGCGACACCACTTCCACTGGCAGAATCGCCGGCTGTTCATTCCGTGCGCCGCGGTCTCTGCTTGTGTAGCCGCATGCATCATCCTGATCTGCATGCCTGTGGCAGCACGTGAGCGCAACTCCATCCTCGTGGCGGTCGGGCTTGCTTACTTCTCCAGCGTGCACGCCGGTCGCAACTTCCCGCACTTCCTGTCCCGGCTCCTGCGCCCCCTGCTGGCCAAAGAAACAATGGTCGCAGTCATCTTCACCGCAGCGTGCGCGCTGCCGACACTCAGCCATGCGGCCGTCGGCGGTTCCGTGCACTCGGCTTCACCGCTCTGGTCCCTGGTCGCCGCAGTCGTCTATTTCACCCTTGTCGCTTGGCTTAACTGCCACTCCATTGAGCGGTGGGAGACAGCGGGGATTTCGTCCCCGGGCAACCGCGGCAGCCGTTCCGGAACATATTCACAGGGCATCGGCATTGGACTCGCAGGACTGTTGCTTGCAGGTGTGCTATTTTCCCATCATCGAATCGCGCTTCTGATCGCTTCCGGCGCGACCGCTGCTTTGCTCCTTGCGCTTCTCGATCAGTTCCGCGGGCGTCTCACTCCGCTGGCGCTGCGCGTTGCCGCCGACATGGTTCTGCTGACTCCGCTTCCCTTCCTCTTCCAATGAGCGACCTCTCCACCGTGCACGCCAAGCAGAAGAAGCAGCCTGCGCCTCCTCCCAACTTCAACCTCCTGGCGCGGCCCTATCGTTGGCTTGAATACATGACTTTTGGCCCCTGGCTCGCTCGCACACGCTCCACGTTTCTGCCTGCAGCGCTCGACCGCCGCAACGCCCTGATCCTTGGCGACGGCGATGGCCGATTCACTGCGAGCCTGCTGCGCGTCAACCCGAAAATCCGCGTCCATGCCGTGGATGCCAGTTCGGCGATGCTCCGCTCCCTCGTCTGGCAGGCGGGAACCAACGCAGCGCGTGTAAACGCGCAATTGGCAGACGCCCGTACATGGCAGCCTGACCCAGAAGATGAACCCTACGACGCAGTCTTCACACACTTCTTTCTGGACTGCCTGACCACCACAGAGATTCAATCGATGGCAGAGACTCTGCGTCCTTTCCTGTTGCCTTGTGCCGTCTGGGTTGTCTCTGAATTCGCCGTCCCGCGCGGCCTTTTTGGTCAATTCATCGCGAGACCGCTCATCTGGTGCCTCTACCGCGTTTTCGCCGCTCTAACCGGCCTAACAGTCCGCGCCCTGCCAGACCATGCTCGCGCCCTTCAAGCTGCCGGATTTGGGCTCAATGAACGCCAAACCCGGCTGGCTGGCCTGCTTGTGAGCGAGCTTTGGCGCGCCGCACCCTACGCCTAACTCCAACCGCATGCCTCATTTGCATCCCAGGACAATGTTACAGATGTGTTAATATTGAGCCTCAAGGAGCTGGCCGAAGCCACTCGCGCCTGCCAACACAGAACCTCATGATCCTCTATTTAATGCGCCACGCAAACGCTGGTTTACCCCGCGAGAATCCTCTCCTCGATGCCAAGCGGGCCCTCATCAAGGAGGGAAAAGATCAGTGCATGCTGATGGCGCGCATGTTGAATACGTTCAAGGTCCAGGTGGACGTCATCGTCTCCAGCCCGCTGAAGCGCGCGTTGCAGACCGCCCAGTTTGTAGGCACAGAGATGGGCTACGAAGCCAAAGTGGAAAGCAGCAAGGCCTTGGCGCCCGACGGATCCTATACCGATTTTCAGGCCATGCTCGCCAAGTACGTCAACCGGGAAGGCGTTCTCGTCGTCGGCCACAACCCTAATATCTTTCAATTCTTAGGGCGCCTGGTAACCGCCAATGGCGGAGCCGCCATCCGCATGAGAAAAGGCTCCATCGCGCGCGTCGACCTAGATCGCCATCCGCCGCAGCTCCAGTGGCTGATTGATCCGCGCATGGCCCGCGCCATTTATGCCACCGTGGCAAAAAGCGCACGGCCGAAGACCTCGCGGAAGTAGGCTGCTTCTTTTCCGCAGCCACCAAAGCTCAAGTTCTGCGCCAGTCCGCCCGGGATGCCAATCAGTTAATCCCGCTCGGGATGGACTCTCGCCTCGCGGTCCTCATCCAAGGTCTTCAACCTGTGCGTGTTAATTCGACTTTCAGTTTGTCCGCGGCCCCGCTGGTATCCTTGTCCATATGCCATCTTCCGCCACGACATACCGGACTACGACACTCGAACGGCCTCCATCCGCACCTTCCGCACGGGCTACATGGGTGCTGTTCACGATCATATTTCTCGCAGTACAGTTCGCTTCACTCTTTACTCCGCCGCTTATGGACGACGTGGACGCCTCGCACGCGCAGGCGGCGCAGCACATTTCCGAAAGCGGCAACCTGATTACCAGCCAGATCAATGGCATTCGCTACATTGAAAAACCGCCGCTGCCCTACTGGATCATCGCCGGATCGTACCGCATCTTTGGGCAGAACGCCTTCGCCACGCACCTGCCCAACTCGCTCGCGATGTTTGGCTTGGCCTGGATTGCTTGGGTGTGGGCTGGCCGTGCGTGGGGACCGCGCGCCGGGCTCTATGCCGGACTCGGCGTCCTCACTTCTATTGGGCCGTTTCTGTTCACGCGCTTCATCATTCCAGAAGCGGAACTCGCACTATTTCTCCTGATTGCTCTGTACTGCCTGCTCACTGGATTTGAATCAATCAGCCCCAGGCGCTTCTATTGCATGTGGGCTTGTGTGGCGCTGGCTACGCTGACCAAGGGATTGATTGCGCCCGTGTTTTTCTGTGGCGCGGCTATCCCATACCTGCTGCTGACCGGCCAGTGGCGACGTTGGCGCGCGATGAAGCCTGTTACTGGATTTCTGCTCTTCTTTGCCATCGCCGCGCCGTGGCATATTCTCTGCGGCCTCGCGAATCCTGACCAGGGACATCCCGTTGGCAACCATCCCACGCTCGGCAACGTGCACGGCTTCTGGTACTTCTACTTCATCAACGAACATGTGCTCCGCTTCTTTGGCCAGCGTTATCCGCACGACTACAACAAGATGCCATTTGCGTGGTATTGGCTTGCACACCTGGTCTGGCTATTTCCGTGGAGCCTGTTTCTCCCTGCGCTTATCGCCGTGGCCTGGAAGACGCGTCACCATTGGCTGCAGCATCTGCACCACGACGCCGGCGCCACAGTCGATTTCTATCTCGACCATGCAGCCCGCGAAGACGTGGCTAGCTACGTTACCCGCCTCAAGTTCCGTGTCCGCACCGTATGGCTATTGAGCATCTTCTCTGCCTTCAGCCTCCTGTTTTTCTGCATCTCCACCAACCAGGAGTACTACACGTTTCCGGTGTGGCCTCCGTTGTTCATATTGATCGCCGGCGTTGTGGCTGGCATTGAAGAGAAGCGTGGGCTCGATGGAACGCCGAACGAAGGCGCTAACAGTCCACATCCCCTGCTCTCCACACGCTGGCTCACAGGCGGGCAAGCTGTGTTCGCTATCGTGGGCGCGCTGGTTGCGGCGGCTCTTGCATGGGGACTGTGGGACTCGCGCAATCTGCCGTACGTGGCAGACATTGGCACGGTGCTGGCCCACCGCGGTGTAGGCGATTACACGCTGTCCATGTCTCACTTGTTCGATCTGACAGGCGCTTCGTTTGCTGCGCTGCGCCTACCCGCCGCGCTTGCTGCGGTTGCCTTGCTCATTGGCCCCATCGTGGGCTGGATACTGCGCCTCAAGGGAAAACAAATCGCGGCCACAGTCAGCCTGGCCCTCACATCCGCTGTATTCCTGATCGCCGCACACATCGCATTCGCACGATTCGATCCCATGCTCGGCTCCAAGCAACTAGCCGACACCATCATCCGCGATGGCTCTCCTTCAGACTCGGTCATCATTTATGGCGAGCAGTCTGATGCATCATCGATTGTCTTCTACACGCACAAGTTCTTTGCAGGCAAACCGGCGTTCCTTGTTCTTCCGCGCTGCGGCAAACACGGCGAAGGCACACCACTGCTGTGGGGATCCTGCTATCCCGATGCACCGAACATTTTTCTTTCGGACGATCAGCTTTCCAAAGTCTGGGGAACAGGCGAGCGCAAATGGCTTTTCGCCCAGGACATCAATCAGCAAAAAGCCGAAAGCCTGCTTGCTGGGCGCTTATATCCCGTGCAGTCGCTGGCCGACAAGGAACTATGGACGGACCGGCCACTGAAGTAGAGAACCAACGCTGCGATGTGCCAAATTCTGCCAGATAGTTCCGAATAGCTCGATGTGCTTGGCTGATTAAATGCGCTCTTTCCTTACGGCTTAAACGGGTACTCCGACGAGCGTGCAATCACTTCTTCCACATCTTCGCGTGTCACTGTGCACGCGGGAGAATCACTGAGTTTGTATTTCTCCCGCAGAGCCGCAAGGTTCTCCGTTTCCTTTTGCCTTTCGTGCTCATAAAACCGAGCCTTAATGGATTCGTGGTTAGCGATCGAATCTTCCATGCGGTGAACGATGAAGTTGATGCGCTTCTGAACCTCGACAATTTCTTCGGGCATCGGGGTTTGGCGTAAACGCATCCGCGCACCAGCAGCGTCAAGCAGTTCAAGCGCCTTGCTTGGAAGCGGGCTCTCCGGAAGGAATCGATTAGCGCAGTGTGCTGCGCAATCAAGAGCCTCGTCTGAATAAGTTACGCCGCGAAACTCTTCATACAGGTGCTTGCGAACTTTCAGCACTTGAAGAGTCGTCTCCTCATCCAACGGCCCCACATGAACGGCCCTGAAACAATCTGCCACCCATGGCGCTGCTTGAACTAGCTCCTTATATTCGCTGGGCGTAGCGGCACCGATGAATTGCCTTGCCTCCCCCAACATCAGAAGCTTGAAGATCTCCAATCCCTTTTGCGATCCTGCATCGAAAACCGGTGACAGAAATGCCAGCAGATCTTCGATGAACAGAATGGCATGAGGAGCATCCGCCAACACCTGCGCAATTTGAATCACATGCGGACCAAGTTGCAACGCCCCCTTTGCCGTGCCAGGGATCTGTTTGATTTCGAAAGACACAATCCGTGTCTCCGCAAGGAACGATGGAACGTCCCCATCCGCAATGCGTCTTGCCAGGCCTTCTACGATTGCAGTCTTACCCACGCCGCGTTCACCCACCAGAACAAGGTTCCTTTTGTTCCGTCGTCCAAGAATTTCGATGACCCCTTCTAACTCCTGTTCCCGGCCTACGAGAGGGTCAAGCTTCCCGTCCAGTGCCGCTTGCGTGAGATCGCGGGTCAGCGCTTTGGGTGGCGCAGTCTCTGCAAAGCTCTCTCCGGCGGGTTTAACCGTCACCCTGGCTAGTTCCTCCCGCACTTTGGCGAGCTCGATTCCGCGTTCCGCCAGCAAATTTGCGGCGAAACAATTCTCCTCGCGCATCAAGCCCAACAGCAGATGCTCAGTGCCGATGTGCTTGTGTCCCAGCCGCTCCGCCTCCTCCGCTGCATAGGCCAACACCCGCTTGCACTCGTCAGAAAGCGGCAGATCCACACTGGTTGAGGTTTTTTCGCGAATCACGGTGTTCGCCTCGATTTGCTTGCGGATCGACTCCACGACAGTGTGAGAACGGAGGAAACGGTTCGTCAATGCCTTGTCTTCGCGCAACGAGCCCAGCAGCAAATGCTCGGTCTCTATATACGGCGAACCGAACTGGCTGGCTTCATATCGTGCAAAGAAGATTACGCGCCGTGCCTTCTCTGTGTACCGTTCAAACATTTAAGGGACGCTCCTCTCTTGCATTGTCGATTGTCGAGCTGAACTGCCATGCAAATATGGTAATTCCTGAGCCACCAACCCAAATCAGGGTTGGGTGCGGATTGAATGCGCCTCCGGATCAGCGAAGTCACGCAGGTCGAAAAGCTTCCATTCCTCATCGCCGGGAGTGCGGACCCAGAGGCTGAGCGCAACCGCATACGGCGTGCCTTCGTAATAGGGCACATGAATAGTGTGACGGCCGGCGTCAAGCTTGATGCGTCCCGGCTTGGTCAGTGCGGAGTGAAGGGTGTCGAGATCGATGACGACCTTGTCGTCGATCTGCAGGATGGCTCCATCGTCCGATGTCATTTCGAAGTTGTATGTTCCGGCTTTGCTAATCCAAAAACTTGCGTGGTAATCGACACCAAACCAGATGGTGCGGTCGGTGACACCAGGGATACCATTCGTGCCTTCGAAAATCTGGTTCGGCACCGCGAACGACTCAGTGTAGATGGAACCGATAGGATCGAGCGCACGGAAATCGGGCAGCCTGAGAATGCCGGCTTGCAGTTCGTACACATCGCCGCAAAATGCGTTAGGGTGCGGCACGACAGAACCGAAAGAGCCGATGGGGCCCTGGGGTGGAGCACCACCGTAAGAGTGGAATGGAGGCGATTTGACACCGGCAGCTCCGTCAATGGCCTCGGTCTGCGCCTGTTCCACTACAGCTTCCCCATTCAACAGCATCTCGTGTCGGAGCTGCCGCATGACCGCAGGGTTGGCGTGCGGCGAATCCGGCAGAGGGAATGTCACATCGACCAGGCCGAGATTGCCGGTTCCACGATCGCGCACAACGAAGCGCGTCATGGCCAGATCTTTGGGAGGAGCGAAATCAAAGAGGCGATCGAAACCGTGTGCCTGGGCGCGCGCGAACTCCACGGGAGTGAGAACCTGGTCTGTTGAGGCATTCATGTAGCCGATGGGCTGACCGGCGGCGTTGAAGTTGCAGGCGCCGTAATCGAGCTGGAGCTGACGGCGGTTTTCAGGATAGGAAATGAAGTCGAGCGAACCGGACTCGATACTGATGCTATAGCGAACCTGGTCCTGCGAGCCGGTGGATATACGATATGCGCGCAGAGAAATGGAAAGCGGGACGAGGGGATGGCTGCAGGCGTCGACTTGCAGTTCGCGTGCAATCGCGGATGCAGATTTTTGCGGAGCAGCGTCGGCTGGGGTGGTGGCTCCAATGTAATAGCTGTGGCGATAAAAGAGGCGCACGCCGCGGCGCGTGGCGCGGATCATTACATGATGATCGCCGACGGTTAGGCCTTGCGGACCGGGGTTATAGGCGAGTTCGTAGTGGATTGTGTGGCGCTGCAGGCAGCTCTCATTGGCGGCGATGCGAAAGCCGCTGTCGGGAACAGGACCGGGGTTGGCGGCAGTGGGATCGATGACGTGAAGGCTTGAGATGCTGACTCGAGCGGCGGAAGGACCGTCGTTCTCCATGACCTGCAGGTCGGCAGGTTTCAGGTTGGCGATGGGCTGATTGCGCGCGTTGACGGCGATGATGTCGACCAATACTTCGCGCGTGGTGACGTGAAGGACATATGGAGATTCAGGTATGTCTGCATTACTGACGTCTGTGGTCGTGCTGGAAGTTTGGGCCGAGGCGGCGAAAGTGCCAATCGCAAACAAGAAGAACAGGAACAAGAGTCTTCGCATTCTCACCTTCCGTGAGGCTGTCAGGCGGCCCAGGCTGGAAATGCCCCACCGCATGGGTTACTTTGCGGCGCGCATCTTGCCGCCAGGCAGAAGCTGAAACACCCTTCCGCGCCACAGCACTTTGCTTGACCAATAGCTGGCGGCCCAGAAGCCGAAGCCCATCAGGTCGCGCAAGGGATAAAGCACAATCAGCCCAAACCAGCTTCGATCCTGCACCACGAAGCTACCGACCGCAATCGCCAAAGCCAGTCTCGTCGCCACGCTCCAGCCAAACAGCGCAAGCCCCCACCAAGGATGCCCTAACGCCATAGCCGCCCCCCATCCAAGCAGGCCGAACGGAACGCTGAATGTGAGCGCCGTGCCGAAGTGCCCCGCAGGCCGCGAGAACCGCGTTGACCGCATCCACCGCGCCTGATGTTTGAGCGAAGAGATCATGCTGGAATTGATTACGATATGGTCCACCACATGGTGGCTTAACACAACGATTTTTCCCAGCTTCCAGGTTTCATTGCCAAGGATAAAATCGTCTGCGCAATACTCGGCCGTAACCTTGAAGCCGCCCATCTGTCGAATCACATCGCGCCGGAAGGCCATGGTCGGCCCCAGGACAAACTTCATGCCCTCCATGGCGCGCGCCGCCAGCACGCCGGCGGTCATTTCAACGCTCATGCCGACCGCCTCAAGCCGCGCCCAGAGACCGCCCTCCGCAGCAATGCCGCGATAGAGGCAGCACATCCCCCCCACTAACTCACTGGCAAATGGCAGAACCACGGCCCGCAAATAGCCGGGTCCGACGCGCACATCACTGTCGCTGATCACCAGGATGGAATGAGCAGCCTCTGCCTCCATGCGCTCCAGTGATGCAACCTTCGCATTGATGTAATCGGGCTCGCCGCCAGTGGAGAGAAACTTCGCAGGGATATGCGGAAAGCGGGCCGCAACGCGACGCGCTGCCTCAAGGCCTGCATCCTGGTCAGAGCGCGCGCAGAATAGAATTTCGTACTCGGGATAATCCTGTTCGAAGAATGTTGCGAGATGGGCTTCGAGTCCGGGCTCAGCTCCATGCACTGGCTTCAGCAGAGTCACGGGCGGTGTAAACCCCGGCCGTGCCTGCAACTGTGCCAATGCAACCCGGCGCTCACGCAGATAACGCGGGACCGCTGCCAGAACAATGCAGGCGAAGCCGGTAGAGGTCACCAGTCCGGCAATCGCCAGAAAAAGAAGTGCGTGGAGCATGCAGTTACAAGCATAACCGGACAAGGGTCCGGAGATGCTACGGTTTGCGCGCGGTCGTCGACTTCACAACCACCGAAGGTCTGCGAATCGGGACGATGGCTCCAGAGGCCCCGGGAGCATTCTGCTGGAAACGCGCGAGCATCTCCGTCCGCACGTACTCCACAAAGCTCTGCATCTGGCGGTTCATCTCTTCCATGCGCTCGCGCATCTGCAGCACAATGGCGATGCCCGCGATGTTCACGCCGAGGTCGCGCGCCAGGTTGAGAATGAATTCAAGGCGCTCCAAATCTTCATCGGTGTAAAGCCGGGTGTTGCCCTCGGTGCGCGACGGCTTCAGCAGGCCCTCGCGCTCATAGAGGCGCAGCGTCTGCGGATGAATCTCGTACATCTCGGCAACCGCCGAGATCATGTACGCGCCTTTTGATTTACGTTTTGCCGCCATCTGTTTTCTCGAATCAGCTTACCGCACCGATATGTATTTCGTGTTTACTATTCCCTGTTCCCTACTCGCTGCCTTTGTCGAATAACGCCACCCGCGGATCCTGGCCGTTCAACTTTGCGAACTCGCGCATGATTTCCTTGCTTCGTTCATCCTGCAAGGTGGGCACAACCACTTCGACCGTAACAATCTGATCGCCGCGCTGGTCAGGACGCTGCGCATTCTCCACACCCCGTTCGCGCATGCGCAATTTCTGCCCGCTCTGTGTACCCGGTGTAATCTTCAACTGCGCACGTCCGTCGATGGTTGGCACATCCACCTTGGCCCCGAGTGTGGCCTCCGCAATGGTGATCGGCACCGTTAATTGGATGTCATCTCCCACGCGCGTGAAAACCGGATGCGTCCCCGTACGAACAATCACGAACAGGTCGCCCGGCGCACCGCCATTCAATCCCGCATTGCCCTTGCCCTGCAGCCGTATGCGTTGACCGTCGCGCGTGCCCGGCTTCATTCGGAATTCGACCGTCTCCGTGCGGTTCACCACGCCCTCGCCCTGGCAGGTAGCGCAGTCGTTCGATATGCGCCCCGAGCCATTACACCGCGGGCAGGGAATGTTGAACTTCATGCGGCCGCCCATTTGCGTTACCTGTCCCGTGCCATTGCATTCGGAGCACTGCACAGGGCCGCCCGTGTGTGCCTGTCCATGGCAGGTAGGGCACGTCTCCTGGCGATTGACCTGGATACGCGCTTGCCCGCCCCGAATTCCGGTCCAGAAGTCGACCGTGGCCTGGTACTCAAGGTCAGTTCCCGGCTGCGGGCCACGCGGCCGCTGCGGCTGCTGCGCCCCGGTAAAGATGCCGGAGAAAATGTCTTTGAAGCTGCCCCATGACGCCGAACCTGCGCCCGCCGGAGCGCCCGCAGGCTGCCCGGGTCCGCCAAAACCGCCCTGAAATCCTGAAAAATCGAAGCCGTCAAAATCCACCGGGGGCCGGACGCCAACGCCCTGTTGCCGCGCATACGCCTCCGCAGTCGCCGGATCAATCTGGTCGGAGTAGAAGCCGACCTGGTCATACACCTTGCGCTTCTTTTCGTCGCTCAGCACGTCGTTGGCTTCGGAGATCTCCTTGAACTTTTCCTCCGCCTTCTTGTCGCCGGGATTGACATCCGGATGATACTTGCGCGCAAGCTTCCTGAACGCCTTCCGAATATCATCCGACGTCGCCGTCTTCTTCACGCCGAGCAATCCGTAATAATCTTTGTTCTGTGTTGTGGGCATCGTCTCTGTTAACTCGTTTCGTGGTTAAACTCGCCTTCTCTTTGCTCTCTTGCAATTCACGCGTTCATCGGTTGAGGCTCGAATGAAGAGACCGCTAATGTTTGCGCTTGTCTCAGGCCATGGCCCTCGACTCCGAATTTTCCCGGCTGTTTACCGGCAACGGGCGAATCTGCTCGTGGATCGCCGACTGCTCGGCGTCAGCCGCCGACTCCAGGTCGAAGTCCATTTGCAAACGCATCCAGAATTCCGGCGTCATGTTGAAGTACCGGGCAAGCCGAAGCGCGGTGTCCGCTGTAATGCCCCGCCGTTCCCGAACAATCTCCGATATCCGGGTAACCGGCACGCGCAGCGCAATGGCCAATGCGTTAGCCGACAGACCCAGCGGCTTCATAAAGTCTTCGCGCAGCATCTCACCCGGATGCAGCGGCGGCATCGGCTGCTCGTGTTTCCGCGGAATACTCATAGCCGGTTCTCCTTAGTGATAATCAACAAACTCGGAACACATCGCATTAGTTCCCTGCAGCCAGTCGAGGATGACCAAAGACAAGGCAGTCTTCCTCGCTGGACAGAAATGCGCGAATCCGTGGTGCTGCATTGCGGAGAATGAAGTCCGCTCGCGTCGTGGTACAGTTGCCGATTCGCAGCCAAATCACCTTGGGTGGACTGCCCAGTAAAGCACTCCTTTGCGCAAAGTCAGAGTCCTCCGATAGGATCGCAAATCCGTTTTCCTGCGCGTACTGCCAAATCTTCACGTCCGAGGCTCCGCGAAGATTGCAGTCCCGCAGGTGAACCGATTGGGGATAAACGTCTGCGAGCCCCTGCACCAATCGCGGCGAAAGATTCTCATCGAAGAGAAGTTTCACGAAGTGACAATCTCAAACCTGCGTTCTCCGTCGGCGGCAAAAGCCAAGCAAGCTCGAATATCTGCCTCGGTGAGATCCGGAAAATCGGCAAGAATCTCAGCATGAGACATTCCCGCAGCCAGGTACCCCAGCACGTCGTATACCGTGATCCGCAGCCCGCGAATGCAGGGTTTGCCGCTGCGCTTGCCGGGGTCAATCGTGATGATCTGCGAGTAATTCACATGAACCTCCACTCTCCGCCGCTGTGTGCTCAGTATAGGTGTGACTCTGGTCGCGTGCAAAATGAATCCAGCCAATTAACCCGTGATCTCGCTTAGACGGTCCAAGAACTTCCGGCCGTCCAGCAATAGGCCGAAGGGTTCTTCTCCAAGAGAATTAGTCGTCATATTGGGCTGAACAGGAATGATAAATCCAAATGAATGAAGTCGCGATAATGAGCTTCGCCACTCGCTTCCGTTGAATTTTCCGGGGGCGTACAAGGTTCCACGCTCTCGCAGGGACTCCTGCCAAAGCCTCTGTACTTTGTCCAACCACGCATGGGGCCAGCCATCCACCGCCTTCTCGGCACCAGCCAAAAGGCTCTCCTGCCTAGACGATATGAATTGCAGCACTTTGACATCGATTTCTTTCAGCTCGACAGCGGCCCGCATCATGTCGTCAAGACTCTCAGGCCCCAAATCGTCTTCTCTCACTCCGTTGGCGAGAATCAGAGCCAACCTTTTCAGTCTGTTGGACTGAGTCGTGCGCAAAGCTTGAAGCGATGCACTTGCCATGTCGTCCTTGAAGTCCTGGCTATTCAAGCGGCTCTTAATCTCATCAATGCTCGTGCCGTGCTCCAAAAGGACGCGCTCAACTCGATTCAGGGCGTCCTCTGTGGCCTCACCAAGCGCTTCAAGATTCTCGTTGACTTTAGCGGTCCCAAGTTTGCGGAACCAGTCCACGATGCCAAGTCCTGCGACCACGCTTCCTGCAATAGCGAGCCCACTTCCTGACGAGGCACCGGCGACTACAACCGCAGAAGCCGCCGCCAGCGCAGGACGCGCGAGGGAAACCGCGTCTTCAATCACACCGCCGACAGGAGACTTGGAGGTCTCTTCTGGCCTCCGTCGCTTATTGTCGGCCGCTACCTCGTTTTGCAGGACACTCATCCTCCCTCACTTTCCTCGCAATGCTCACCCCATTTGAAATGACTCGGGGTGGACAACAAACCGTCGCCCACCCCGAAGTTTTCTACCGGACACCCAGTCCTACTTCTTCTCATCAACGTCCACGTATTCAGCGTCGATGACGCCTTCGTCCTTCTTAGTGGTCGAACCGGCATCCGCCGCCGGTGGTGCTCCCGCTTCCGCCCCGGCCTGCGCGGCGTTGGCCTTATACATCACTTCCGCAAGCTTGTGACTTGCCTGTGTCAGCTTCTCGTGCGCGGCTTTCAGCTCGATGGAACTCGGCGTTCCTTCAAGCACCTTCTTCGCATCCGCCAGCACCGACTCCACTTCCGTCTTTTCCGGACCCTGGAGCTTGTCGCCGGCATCCTTCAACATCTTTTCGATGTTGTAGACCAGCCCATCAAGCGAGTTGCGCGCCTCAATCTCCTCGCGCTTCTCCTTGTCCTCGGCCGCATGCGAATCCGCGTCCTTGGCCATCCGGTCAATCTCTTCCTTGCTCAGACCAGAGCTCGATGTAATGGTGATGCGCGTGTCCTTGCCGGTGGCGTTGTCCTTCGCGTTCACGTTGAGAATTCCGTTCGCGTCGATGTCGAATGTGACCTCGATCTGCGGAATCCCGCGCATCGCAGGAGGAATGCCCGCCAGCTTGAATTTGCCGAGTGTGCGGTTCTGTGCCGCCAACGGCCGTTCGCCCTGAAGCACATGCACCTCAACCTCAGTCTGGTTATCGGCCGCGGTCGAGAACGTTTCCGTCTTCTTGGTCGGAATCGTTGTGTTGCGCGGGATCATGGGAGTAGCCACGCCACCCAGCGTTTCAATCGACAAGGTCAGCGGTGTCACGTCAAGCAGCAGAAGATCCTTCACTTCGCCTGCCAATACGCCCGCCTGAATCGCTGCGCCTACCGCAACCACTTCGTCGGGGTTGACGCCGCGATGCGGTTCCCGGCCAAACATCTTCTTCACCATTTCCTGGATCTTGGGCATGCGCGTCTGTCCGCCCACCAGGACCACTTCGTCGATCTTGTCCACGCCAATGCCGGCGTCTGCCAGTGCCTTTTTGCAAGGCTCAAGCGAGCGATCAAGCAGATCTTCAACCAACTGTTCCAGCTTGGCGCGCGTCAGCTTGCGAACCAGGTGCTTCGGACCGGTAGCGTCCGCAGTAACGAACGGCAGGTTGATCTCCGTCTCGACAGTTGTCGAAAGCTCGATCTTGGCCTTCTCCGCGGCGTCCTTGAGCCGTTGCAGCGCCATTTCGTTGCCCTTCGACCCCAGGTCCAGACCCTGTTCGGTCTTGAACTCGGCAATCAGCCACTCAACAACGCGCTGGTCGAGGTTGTCGCCGCCCAGGTGCGTGTCGCCGTTGGTCGACTTGACTTCAATCACGCCCTCGCCCACTTCGAGAATCGAAATGTCAAACGTGCCGCCGCCAAAGTCATACACGGCGATTGTCTCGTCCTTCTTTTTGTCCAACCCGTAAGCCAGAGCGGCCGCCGTCGGCTCATTCACAATCCGCTTCACATCGAGGCCCGCAATCTTGCCCGCGTCCTTGGTGGCCTGGCGCTGGGAGTCATTAAAGTAGGCCGGAACGGTAATCACGGCTTCCTTCACGGTCTCGCCAAGATAGGCTTCTGCGCTCTTTTTCAGCTTCTGCAGAATCATCGCCGAAATCTCGGGCGGCGTGTACTCCTTACCCTGAGCCACAACGGCCACATGGTCGCCCTGCGAAACCACCTTGTAAGGGACCATCTTCATTTCGCTGTCCACTTCGTTGTAACGACGGCCCATAAACCGCTTGATGGAGAAAATGGTGTTCTCCGGGTTGGTGATGGCCTGGCGCTTTGCAACCTGGCCTACCAGCCGTTCGCCGCTCTTTGAAAATGCGACGATCGAGGGCGTCGTCCGCGCACCCTCCTCATTTGCAATGACTTTGGGCTCTCCGCCCTCCATAACGGCCACACACGAATTCGTGGTGCCGAGGTCGATCCCGATAATTTTTGCCATGGTTTTAGATTCCTGCCTGTTCAGTAGATTTCCGACACTTAATAAGATGCATGATTGAGTCACTTAGTGTCAACTTTATTTGATTACATCTCCATAAACATCAAACATGGCCCTTCCTGCGGTCCACGGGCGACCATGCCATTCGGCGGTCTTACTTCCAGACACTCCGCAGTCTTGCAAGACCCGACTATCGTACGGCCGTCCAACAAACGTCTTACAAATGTCTTACAGCCGTCTTGCATCGTATCCCATTCGTTCCCTGCTCTTTACAAGGTGTCTTACAGGCCAACCCGGGTCCCCACCCTCGCTACACCCGTAATCACCCTCACACACGCTTCCACCCCAATCGGTTAATCTCGACTGTTCCGCTCTCAGATGCCCAATGCTGCCGCCCAAGCTCGCTACCCTCTCTCCCAAGGCGTCAATCCGTGGCTTGTCACCCTCTCTGTCATGCTTCCCACCTTTATGGAGGTGCTCGACACCGCCATCGCCTCGGTGGCCCTGCCGTACATCGCTGGCTCCCTCTCGGCCTCCAATTCTGAAGCCACATGGGTCCTGACCAGCTACCTGGTGGCCAATGCTGTCATCCTGCCCGCTTCCAACTGGTTCGCCCGCCGCTTCGGCCGCAAGCGGTTCCTGCTGATCTGCGTCGTCATCTTCACCGTAGCTTCATTTTTCTGCGGCGCGGCCCCGTCTTTGGGGGTTATCCTACTGGCCCGCGTCATGCAGGGAGCGGGTGGCGGTGCCTTGCAGCCGCTCTCCCAATCCATCCTTCTCGAGAGCTTCCCAATCCAGAAGCGATCCATGGCCATGGCCGCCTATGGCCTCGGCATCGTCGTTGCCCCGGTCCTGGGCCCCACTCTTGGCGGTTGGTTGACAGATACCTTCAGTTGGCGCTACGCCTTTTACATCAACATTCCGGTCGGCCTTCTGGCGGTCTTCATGATCGCCCGCTTCATCCACGACCCGCCCTACATCAAGAACGCCAAGGTCGGCCCTTTTGACAACATTGGTTTCGGCCTGCTAATTGTCTGGACCGGTGCACTCCAAATCGTCCTGGATAAAGGCCAGGAGGACGACTGGTTCGGCGCTGTTTGGGTTCGCTGGGCTGTGGCCGCGCTGGTTATCGCACTGGTCGGCTGGATCTGGCATTCATGGACGCATCCCAACGGCCTTGTCGACCTGCACATCCTGCGCGACCGCAACTTCCGCACCGGCTGCTTCCTCATTGCGCTGCTGGGCATGTGCATCTATATAACGATCGCCATCCTGCCTCTGTATTACCAGGAAGTCCTCGGCTACACCGCGTTTTCCGCCGGCCTGGTCGTGGGTCCGCGCGGCATTGGCTCCTTTATAGGATCGCCCATGGTCGGCTTTCTTGGCTCCCGCGTCGATCCACGCAAGCTGCTCTGCCTCGGATTCATCGGCTTCGGCATCTGTTCCCTCATCTTCGGCACCGTCAATCTCGATATCGGCCCGTACACGTTGCTCATTCCCATTACGCTGACCGGCTTTGCCCTGAGCTTTGTCTTCGTTCCGCTGGCCACCATGACCACTTCCACTATCAACCGCCAGGAGATGGGCAACGCCACAGGCCTGTTCAATATGCTGCGCAACATCGGCGGGTCGATCGGAATTGCGATGGCCACCACCGCGCTAATCCGTAGATCCGCTCTCCACCAGACAGAACTTGGCGCTGCCGTTCCGCCGTACATGCTGCAGCAGAAATCGGCCGCCGTCGCAGGCTATCTATCACGCCACATTGGTCACGCACAGGCCCGCCCCGGCTCCTTCGGTCTGCTCTACGGAATGATGGAGCAGCAATCAGCTCTGCTGTCTTACGTGGATGTTTTCCGCTGGACAGCGGTATTGGCGTTCTTCTGTGCTTTCGCGGTGTGGCTCTTCAAAAAGCCGCAGAAGTACGTTGCGCCGCCGCCCGGCGCGCATTAAGGGTTCTGAGGCGTCGAAGTGATGGCGCTAACCTTACGCCGCATCCCCGAACACCCGTCCCCCAGCCAATCGCATCGCCGCCGCCAACTGCCGGTCAAATGTTGCCAGCGCCTGCCCGGTCCTCAACGCGAGTTCAAGATAAGTCGCTTCATAGGCTGTCAGGCGATGCAGCCGCGCCAGCGTCAGGACACCGGCCAGGTGAGTGCTTGGAGACTCCGAATCCACGGAAATCGCTGCGTGAGAAATCCGGCTGAGAAAAAACCCGCTCTGCGAGGGTTGAATCAATCCCGCTCGCTCCCCACGAAGCATCGCATTCGCCACCTCCGCATGCCAGATCGCCGGAACCAACCACGCACTCGAGGGCAAGTCGCGAAGAGCCTGCTCCGCCAGCGCCGCCTCCACTGTGTCTGCCGGCTTGAACTGCCAAGCTAGAGCCATGGATCCATCGAGCACGCCGTTCATTCCCGCCCTTCCTCAATCCACGCCTTGATCGTCTCCGCGGAAACCCCGCTGATTTTGGGCATCGCCAGCAACTGCTCCACAGCCTCGTCGATAGCGCGCTGGTTCCTGGCTTGTGTCGGCACAACGTCCGCGACTGCTCGGCCACGCACCGTAATCGTGAAGCGCTCGCCCTGATCCACTTTGCGCAGAATCTCGGACAGCTTCGTTTTGGCGTCAAAGGCGCCAATCTCTGTGTACGCTCTATTTCCTGGATGCATAAATCTCTCCAATCCTAACTTTATCCTCGGATCAACTAATTTATAGACCCGACATTACCGTTCTCACCCTGACTCGCCTCGCCGCCGCCGCAAAAAATCTAATTCCTCACTTGGATCTTCGTCCATTCGACCTGGAAACCCCGCAATCCTGATAAAAACAAGCTCCCGACGAGTCTCTGGATCACGCCGCGGCGGGCGTTTCGCCTTGCGAATCCAACCAAAACCGGTAAACTTGAATCGAGTTACGGTAGAAGAATGAAGAATTAATCCTTTCATCTCAATTAATTGGGTGACCCTTGCCGAAAAATCGAGTTTGCTTGAACATCTTCCCCGCGCGAAAGAGAATGCATCGCTTTCCCGACACTCTTCGCTCCCCATGGTTTTTGCTTCTGGCAGGCCTCGCCCTTTTTGCGACTGCCAAGGGATTTTCCCAGGAAGTTTCAAGCCTCAAGATTCCGGAAAACCTTCCGGCACGGGAGACTTCAGGCCCAGCGGAACCACCGAACACTAGCACCGTTGCGCTTACGGATATTTCCACGGCTCCTGACAATGCGACGAAGGAGTCGGATTGGTCGGATTCCATATCTGCCGCCAACCAAAATTCCGGCGCCGTCCCGGAGGTCAAAACAAAAACGCCCGCCGAGACAGAAATCATCTGGGAGGGAATGGCCTCGTATGGCAATTACAACCTCTTCGCCATTGAGGACATGACCAAGCTCTATACCAGCGGCGTGGAAATGGATCGCCACGTCTGGGGATATTTTATGAAAGCCCAGATGGATTATGTGGCGGAGGTTCTGCCCTTTGTTCTGTTGGTTGAACCTGCCAAATCTGACTATTATGGCAACCCTCATTCTGCAGATCGAAAACTGGTGCCGGGTTTGGGAATTACGCCCGTAGGCTTGCGCATGATGTGGAGAAGCAATAAGGAACGCTTCAAACCTTACGTGCTTATCAAGGGCGGGATGGTCGGCTTTACCCAGAAGGCACTGTCGCCCGCTGCCACGTATGAGGACTTCACATTACAGTCAGGGTTCGGCGTTCAAACCAAACTGACGAGGCGGGTCGACCTGCGCCTGGGGCTATGGGGCGATTTTCATTTCTCAAACGCCTATGTCGTTGCGAGCGACCCCGGCACCGATGTGATGAACGCAAATTGGGGCATCTGCTACCACCTTGGGAAACCCCGCCAATAAGCCTCAGAATTTTTACATCGAAGGCCCTGAGGTTCCGTAATTAATTCGGCAACTCGAATTCCTCATATGCCGCAACCAATTGATACATAGATACATGCGGACCACCGAGCCCGCTGACCGATTATCTGTTATAACAAGTTTTCCCTCCATTCATGGATCCATCGCCGCCCGGTTGCGCCCATCTCCGGACAACTTGCGCTCTTCGCGGTACATCCAACTCAATCTGTGCGACTCGAAAGACTGCGGTCCTGGCGAACGGCCGGAATTCCTGGTCTCGCCGACCACAAAGAAGGGGTTGAAACTATGAACACAGGTTTTCAAAAACACTATCCTCTCGTGCTTTTGCTCGCGGCAGCTGGATTGGCGGCCGCGCAAGAGCCGAATCCAACATCCACTCCGAACCCGTCAAATGCTGTGCCCATGCAGCAAGTGGGGATGAGGGATGACGTTCCCCTCTACAAAATCCAGGTCGTCGCTCGCGATATACCCGCGATCAACTACTTCCATCGCAGCGCTTCCACCAAGATCGGGTTTCAGGGCACTGCCCTGCTCCCTGCGGCGAAAGGAACCGCAAAGGTGGATGCGCACGCTGGACGCACCTCAATCAATTTGGAAGTGGAAGGTCTCTCGCCCGCCAATGGTTTCGGCAATGAATACCTCACCTATGTCCTGTGGGCCATCACGCCAGAGGGCCGTCCCGTAAACCTGGGCGAAGTGCTTCCCAGCGGTGGCAAGGACAAGATGGAAATGCAGGTCACGGCCAACCTGCAGTCATTCGGCCTGATCATCACTGCCGAGCCTTACTACGCGGTCACCATGCCCAGCGATCTTGTCGTGATGCAGAACGTCGTCGAAGACCGCACACAGGGAGTTATCGAGCAGGTTAGTGCGCACTACTCGCTGCTGCCGCGCGGTGCCTATGCCGACACAGCAGGCCGCCACGCTGTATTGAATCCGATCCGGCGCGATGAACGCTCGCCGCTCGAACTTTACGAAGCGGTCAACGCAGTACAAATCGCCAGTGCAGCCGGCGCGGATAAGTACGCAGCCGACACCATGAAGACCGCAGAAACCAACCTCAAGAACGCGCAGGATTCCGACCTGAACAAGCATGATCGTAAGGAGACCATCACCTTTGCGCGAGAGGCGGTGCAGTCGGCGGAAGACGCACGCATCATCACGATTCGCAAAATCAAGGCAGAGGACGAAGCGGCCACCCAACAGGCGCGCGTGAATGCGGAGCAGCAGGCGCAACAATCGCAGCTGGCCGCGCAGCAGGCCCAGGCAACTGCTCAGCAGGAGGCCGATGCACGCGCTAAAGCTGACGCGGAACGTCAACGAGCTGATGCGGAACGCCAAAGAGCAGAAGAAGCTGCCGCAGCGGCAAAGGCAGCTCAGCAGCAAGCAGAATTGAGTGCACAGCAAGCCCAACAGAATGCTGACCAGGTGCGCGAAAAACTTCGCCAGCAGCTGAGCCAGGTGCTGCAGACCACTGAGACCGCCCGCGGCCTCATCGTCAACATGTCCGACGTGCTCTTCGATTTCAATAAGTACACACTCAAAACCGAAGCTCGCGAAAAGCTGGCCAAGGTTTCCGGCATCCTTCTCGCGTATCCTGGCCTGAAGCTACAGGTCGAAGGTTACACGGATAACATCGGGTCGGACGATTATAACCAGAAGTTATCTGAGCAACGCGCAGACAGCGTTCGCGACTATCTCGTTCAGCAAAGTGTTGCTGACGCCAGTGTCACAGCTAAGGGGTACGGAAAACAGAGTCCGGTGGCCGATAACTCGACGAATGCAGGACGTGCACAAAACCGGCGCGTCGAGTTAGTCGTATCTGGAGCGGCAATCGGCATCCAGCAAAGTGAGCCCGGCGCCACGTCTCAGGATGTGCCGCCACAACCGCAGCCGACACCAGGAAACGCCTCCGCGCAATACAATGGAGCGTCAGGCGTCTCAAATCCCCCGCAGTAACTCACGTATAATCTTTGCGAATAGACGATGGGCTGACTCTCTAACTCTGAGTCAGCCCATCGTTTGTTTTGAAGTGTTTTCTGAACCGGATTCAAGTTTCTTCCAGCCAAGAACCGAGAACTTATAACTTAAAACTTATAACTTAAAACTGAGACCTGCCAACTTACTCCGTCAGCGGCAAGAACCGCCTCATCTGCTCGTCAAATTGTTCTATCTTCCCGCTCAAAATATCGTAGTACCACCCATGCACGGTAAGTCTGCCTTCCTGAACTGCGCGCGCCACCGCAGGCTGCGCCTTAAGATTCCACAGCTGCGCCACAACGTTTCCGCGAATCAGCGACGCCAGTTCCGCATGCTCTCCATCGGCAGGGTTCAGTGGCTGCCGATGACTCCACGCTCCCTCAACATGACTTAGCCAGCGTTGCGCCTTGGGCAACTTCTCCAGTCCCTTCCGATCCAGCGCCGCCTTCAGCGCCCCGCAATCGGAATGTCCGCAAAGGATCGCGCTCTTCACGTGCAGCACTTCGATTGCATATTCGATTGTCGCTGTAATGCCATCGACATCGTTACTGGTCATGGGCACAACGTTTCCTGCATTGCGCGTAATAAACAAGTCTCCCGGTCCCGTTCCCAGAATCAGATCTGGGACAATGCGAGAGTCCGAGCATGTTATGAAAAGCCACTCCGGCGCCTGGCGGTCCGAGAGCAGCTTGAATTGCGCCCGCTTCCCCGGAAACACCTCCGCCAAAAACCGCTTATGCCCCGCTATCAGCCGATCCATACCTGCTCCTGTCCGCGCCCGGTGCTACCACCAATCGCGGGTGTCTTGGAATAGCGTATCGCACCATTGTGAATCCTCAGCGATATTGTGGGACGATCCGTCCCTCCTGTGGTTTTTCGGAATACTGGCTGTCATGGCGCACAAGGTTGAACCTCGCATGCGTCCAAGGTCAATGTTGATAAGGTTGTAGTGAGCGAACCCAGAGGTTCCCTCCATTCGCAGGAACCTAACAATGCCCTACCACCGCCGATCCTTCACCTTTGCCCTGACCTGCATCGTAGGGTTCCTGGTACTGAGAGACCGGACCCTCGATCTATTCGGCATCGGTCCCCGCGGCGCGTTCTCCAATCAGCCCGTCTCCCGGCATTCCATTCCCAGCGGAAAGAACATCGTCGACGCGGTATTTGCGGAACCAGCCACCGGCCCCGCGCGCGCGGCAATCCTCATCTGTCACGGCATTGGAGAAACCGTCGGCCGCTGGCTCCCCGTCCAGCAACTCCTGGCGGCTCACGGTGTCGCCTCTTTGGTTTTCGACTACTCCGGATATGGCCTGAGCACCGGCCGCGTCGATTGGATCCAGTGCGAAACGGATGCCGAGGCTGCATTTCAACAACTCGCCCGTCTCACGTCGCCCCTCCCCATCGGGATTCTCGGCTTCTCCCTCGGCAGCGGTCCGGCGGCGGCCATCGCCAGCCGCGTCCATGCCGACCACCTGATCCTCGGCGCGGCCTTCACCTCATTCCGCGACGCAGCCCGCGTTGCTGGAGTCCCCCGCGCGCTCTCCAAACTCGTACCGCCCATCTGGTCCGCAATGGATTCACTGCGGGACTGCTCCGTCCCGGTCCTCATCCTCCATGGCGAAAGAGACAAGCTCTTTCCCGTCCGCATGGCCCACGATCTGGCCGCCTGCTGTCCGGGTAAAGTCGAATTGCTGGTGGTTCCGGACCTCGCTCATAATCAGCCGTTCCGCAAGCCGGATTTGGCATATTGGGGTCACATCATCGCCCGCCTGCTTGCGGAAACCCCTACCAAATAACCTCACGCTCCGCTAGCCAGCCGCCCTGGAGCGGAATGCTCCAATCCCGAAGTCACCGCCACCAATCCATCACCGAAGCCGAACCCGCGATACACTGGGAATGACGATATGTTTGAGAACCTGACAGATAAACTGCAGCGCGCCTTCAAAACCCTCCGCGGCCAGGGCACGCTCACCGAAGAAAACATTGCCGAGGCCCTGCGCGAAATCCGCGTCGCCCTGCTTGAAGCCGACGTCAACCTGAACGTAGCCCGCGACCTCATCGAGCAGATTCGCCTGAAGGCCGTTGGCACTGAAGTCCTCACCGCGCTCTCTCCATCCGAGCAGGTCATCAAGATCGTTCGCGACGAGCTCGTCGAGTTCCTCGGCAGGGACACGGCACGCTTCAAGTTCGCTTCGCAGCCCCCCACGGTCATTCTCATGGCCGGCCTGCAAGGGTCTGGCAAAACCACCACCTCCGGCAAGCTGGCCGCCTGGCTCAAAAAGGGCGGTCATCGCCCCATGCTGGTCTCGGTCGACGTCTACCGTCCTGCCGCCCGCGAGCAGCTCAAGGTCGTTGCAAAATCCATCGAAGCCAAACTCTACGAAGGCGACCAAAAAGGTGAGCACGCTGGCCCCGACCTCGTAGTCCGCCTCGCCAAAGAAGCCCTCCGCGAAGCAAAGATCATGGGCTGCGACACGCTCATCGTCGACACCGCCGGCCGTCTCCACATTGACGAAGACCTGATGGGCGAAATGGAGCGGCTGAAAAAGCTCCTGAACCCAAGCGAAATCCTCTTCATCGCCGACGCAATGACCGGCCAGGACGCCGTCAACTCCGCCCTCGACTTCCACAAGCGCCTCGGCCTCACTGGCGTCATCCTCACCAAGATGGATGGCGACGCACGCGGCGGCGCGGCCCTCTCCATCCGCCACGTCACCGGCCAGCCCATCAAGTTCATCGGCGTGGGCGAAAAGCCGGACGCCTTCGAGCCCTTCCATCCCGACCGCATCGTCGGCCGCATCCTCGGCATGGGCGACATGATGTCGCTGATCGAAAAGGCCGAATCCACACTTGATCGGAAGAAGTCTGAAGAATTCGCCAAGAAGGCCCTGCTGGGCGACGGCTTCACCCTCGAAGACTTCCGCGATCAGCTCAAGCAAATCAGGAAACTTGGCTCCATGGAAAGCATTCTCAAAATGCTTCCCTCCGTTGGCCCATTCGCCGGCATGCAGCAGGCCGCAGGCAACGTGGATGAGAAGCAATTCACACGCCTCGAAGCCATCATCAACTCCATGACTCCGCTGGAGCGCCGCAATCACGAAATGATCAGCGGCAGCCGCCGCAAGCGCATCGCCAAAGGCTCCGGCACCGAGGTGCAGGACGTCAACAATCTCCTCCGCCAATACGCGCAGATGGCCAAAATGTTCAAGCAGATGGGCAAAGGCGGCCTGGGCGCAAAGATGATGCGCGGCGGCCTCGGCGCAATGGGCATGGGCGGCAAGCAACGTTTCGGGCGGTAATTCGTCTCAGATTCAGAGTAAGATCCACTCAGGGCAAGGCAAATCAATGACCACCACGACCCTGCAGGACCAACTCGACGAGATCACCGCCAACACCCGCCAACTGGTGCAGGCCGAGCGTCTTGCCATCGGCGAGCAGGCGGTCGCCGAGTTGTTCGCCAGCGGCATCGAGGACAAGATCCTGCCCGTCGGCGCCATGGCTCCGCAGTTTGCCCTCAAGGACGCCACCGGCCGCCTGGTTCGCTCGTCAGACCTGCTTGCCCTCGGTCCCCTGGTCATCAAGTTCTTCCGCGGTCGCTGGTGTTCCTATTGCGTCACCGAGCTCGAAGCCTGGCGTGACCTCTATGGCACTCTCCGCGAGCGCGACGGGCTCATGGTGGCCATCGGGCCGCAGATCGAAAGGCAGAGCGACTTCATGGCCGGCCAGCATGGCTTGCCGTTCCCAGTACTCCACGACCCCGGCTGCATGCTCGCGGAAAAGTTCGGCCTCGTTTACACCGTCCCCGAATACCACCAGCACTACTACCGCTCCATCCTCGTCAACATCCCCTTCGTCAACGGGGAGCCGAGCTGGCGTCTGCCCATCCCGGCCACCTATGTCATCGCCAAGGATCGAAAGGTCCTGTTCGCCGAGGCGCATGCCGACTTCCGCGTCCGCCCCGAGCCAGAAGAAGCCCTCGCCGCCACCTTCGCACATCACAACCGATAAAGTCCAAGCGTACTATTGCTGCCCAACAGGCTCGCCGGAATGCTGTGCCGCCTCGGTAGCTCCTGCGGTATGGATCCCGCTATACTGCAAACTCAAAATGCTGAGCTGATAGCCGCTGAAGTCCGGATACTTCAGAGAATTCAGGTCACTCGGCAGACGCTTTGGCCCCAGCAGTCGCCATGCCTCCGGCGCCTGCCATGGGTCATATCCGGCGTCAGCCATCAAGGCCAGTGCGATGCGCTCCCGCTGTTCTCTCGCCAATATTTGGTCTTTTGTGTTTGGATGTGCCCCCGTCAGTACTTCGCCGAATGCCGCGTCAATAGCGAGCCACGGACTCATGGCGGCCAAGGCCGCGTCCCCGGCTGCCTCGCCAAGCCAAATGCGCACGTCGGCACTCAACCTCGTAGCCTGATGTTGCAGTGTAAAAGCCACTCCATCCGCCAACACCGCCGCCAATTGGCTGTCGTTCTTCAATCGTTCCACAGCTTGTCTTGGAATCAGGATCAATCCGCTTTGCGAAGAGCAAAACTCTGCTCGAAGCCCCTCGTCGTAAATGCCGTAAAAGCGAAATTGGATCTTGTGTGGATCGCCCTCCGCCATTGCCTTCTGGTAATCCGGAACAACACTCATCCCAACGCGGCCAATGCGCTCCTGAAGTTCCCGGTCCGCGGGGACAGTGCGCCAGCCGCCGAACATTTCGAGATTCACCCGACCGTCCCTCTTATTCGCCAGATCCGGCGCTTCGAATCTCATCTGCTCTCGCCCCAGTCCCACAACATCGTCTTTGGTAGCCTTCAGTTTTCCAGGCACAAAGGTTGCCTTTGTGGCCAGAAGCACTCCCGATTTGTCCCTTTTTCCCGTATACCGCACCCACGTGTTGGCGCCCACATCGGCGATTCCTTTCAAATCTCCTCGGAATGAGGTTTCCGTCGTCGCGACAATGCGTACGTGATAACCGTCTGCCTCGAAAACCGTCTCTGCTCCGCCGGGAATCAATTTTTCTATCACTGCGAAGCCGGTCAGCCTTTCATTCAGATCGTTTCGAAAAATCAGAGTCTTTGCCTTCGCGATTCCTGTTTGACCATCGAAGCTGCCCACCACCCATACGTAATCGCCAACCTGGGGTAGACGCGCAGGGATGTCGATCAAATTCATCTTGCCGCCCATCAGCTTGTAGCGGGTCGCAGGCGACGTGGCCACGTGCTCTCCATTCACATCAAAGCCGCTGGAAGGATGCGCAACGGTGGTATAGCCTTGCACCTCAACACCACGCAGTTCCTGCGTGTAAGCACACATCGGGAGCAGGCCAACCGTCATTCCAAGAAGGACTGAAGGAAGCAGAACCGGGTGAAGTAAGAGTGGAAAAGAATTCAACCAGGACGATGGCACGCGAATACTCCTGTTGAGATGATCGTGCCAAGTATATTCCCTGAAATCTCCTCTGAACAGATCTCAAAATGTCTATGTCCGCGCATCGAGCAACTGCTGCGCCTTCGCTTCTGTAACCCCTCTAAGTAAAAACACCTTGCTTCTTGATAGCTCGCCGTTCACTATCTCTATCTGATTTTTAGTTACTCCGAATAACTCCGCAAGAAATTCGACAAGCGCCGAATTAGCGCGGCCGTCCACTGGAGGCGCCTGCACAGCAATCTTCAACTGCGCCGCAACTCCTTCGCCATAGATCCCGATAATCGCAGTCTTCTTCGCCCCCGGCTGCGCGCGCACCGCGAGCGTTACGCCATCGGCAGCCGCCCGCACAAAGCCGGCACTCATTCCGGAGGTTCCGGCGATCCCGACAAATCTTCGATATAGGGTGCCCGCTTGCCAAACAGCGCAGTCCCCACGCGGATTCGCGTCGCGCCCTCTTCAATCGCCAGCGCAAAATCCCCACTCATCCCCATGGACAACACATCCAGCTTCACGTGCGCATGCGCCGCAGCCCATCGATCGCGCAGTACACGCAAGCTGCGGAAGCACGCCCGCGTCACATCTTCCGCCACGCCCCAGGGCGCAATCGTCATCAGCCCCTGCACATGTAAATGCGCCAAATCCGGCAGCCGCTCCAGCAACTGCGCAGCCTCGCCCGACTCCGGCTCCAACCCAGCCTTGCTCTCCTCCGGACTAAGCTTCACTTCAATCAGCACCGGCAGCCGCTTGTGCAACTTTCCCGCAGCTTCATTCAGCCGCTCCGCCAGCCGCAGCGAGTCCACCGAATCCACCGCGTCAAACAACTCCACCGCTCGAGCCGCTTTGTTGCTTTGCAGGTGGCCAATCAGGTGGACAAGGAGCGGCTCGTCGGCCGCAGCATTACTCCCCCCGGCCCGCCATCCTTCCAGCTCCGGCGCCTTCGCCGCAAACTCCTGCACGCGGCTCTCGCCAAATAGCCTCAACCCCAATTCCGCCGCATCGAGAATCGTCGCTGCAGGATAGGTTTTGGAAACGGCCATTAGTTCCACGTCACCGCGCGCGCGCCCCGCCTTGCGGCAGGCAGCTGCAATCGCCTCTTCCACTCGTTCGAGATTCTCCTTGAACATCGTCATCGCCCACCCACCTTCAAGGCGGCACATGCGCACTTCGAAGGCCAGCCTGCAACTCGCAGTGTCCTGACGGCGTCCAAACTCAGTATGTGGACAGTAATTCTTCTCATCTTCTCCAACATCTTCATGACCATCGCCTGGTACGGCCATCTCAAATACCGCCAGGACACACTCTGGAAGGTCATCCTGATCAGCTGGGGTATCGCCTTCTTTGAGTATTGCCTGCAGGTGCCGGCCAACCGCCTCGGCTCAGAGCGTTTCTCTCCTGTCCAGCTTAAAGTGATTCAGGAAATTATTACTCTCGTAGTCTTTGGCGTCTTCACCACGCTCTACTTCGGCACACAACTGCGATGGAACCACGCCGCTGCTGGAGTCTGCCTCGTCGCCGCGGCCTTCTTCGTCTTTCACAACTTCTGATCAACACTCGCGCCCGGCGTCTGCCGCACCGCAGGTGCTTAGTGCCCGTGTTCCTCGAGGTACTTTTCGGCCTCCAGCGCCGCCATGCATCCCGATCCAGCTGCAGTAATGGCCTGACGATACCGCCGGTCCTGCACATCGCCGCACGCAAACACGCCAGGCAACACCGTGCCCTGGTGAGTCGTCAGCACATTCCCCGTGGTCTTGATGTAACCGTCTTCATCCAGATCCATCTGTCCGGAAAACATCTTCGCGTTCGGCTCGTGCCCAATGCCGAGAAACAGCCCGCTGATGTCCAACTCACTCTTCGTGCCATTGGTCACATCGCGCAGCCGCAATCCCTTCACTTCTTTCTCTTCCACGCCCAGCACTTCGTCCACAACCGTGTTGGTCCGCAGTTCGATATTGGGATGCGCAATCGCACGCTCCATCATGATCTTCGAAGCGCGGAAGCTTTCCCGCCTGTGCAGCAGAGTCACTTTCTTGGCAAAGCGCGTCAGAAACAGCGCTTCTTCCATCGCCGAGTCACCGCCCCCCACAACCGCAATCTCCTTGCCGCGGAAGAAAAATCCGTCGCACGTTGCGCAGCTTGAAACGCCATGCCCAATCAGCGCCTGCTCGCTCGGCAACCCCAGCCATCGCGCGCTCGCACCACTGGCCACAATCAGCGTCCGCGTATCAATCTCGCCCGCCGAGGTAAACAGGCGAATCGGATGCGTACCGAGAGACGCGCGCGACAGATGCGCCAGTTGGAATGTCGCTCCAAATCGCTCAGCCTGCTTCTTCATGTTGTCAATCAGCTCCGGCCCCTGAATCCCCTCTGGCCAGCCGGGAAAGTTCTCCACCAGCGTGGTAATCGAGAGCTGGCCGCCCGGTTCGTGTCCCTCCAGAACCAGCGGTTTCAGTCCAGCGCGTGCGGTGTAAATGGCCGCCGTAAGCCCGGCGCAGCCGGAACCAAGAATAACGGTATCGCGAATTTCTGTCATAAAGTTTCCCGAGTCGATTCTAGATGGTCAGGCCCCAGCGTTTACCCACATGGGCCTTTTCCATCACTGAGTTTAAGATGATCCTATGGCGAATTTGACTCTAGTCTACGGCCTCCGGCTCCTCCCCGAAGGCGAGGTCACCGAGATTAAGGACGCAACCCTCAAACTGACGAACGGGCACGAGGCCCACGTGACCATGCACACCATCGAGGGCTCCCGCGAGGAGATCGAGACCCAGCTGAAGCGCAGCCTCGACGCCTTTTTCAGCTTCTACCCAGAGATCTGATAAAGATGTTTTTGAACCGGCAGCCGTTTTAAAATGCACGACGCACATTCTCCTCGACCGCATCGATCATCTAATACGTTGGACAATTTCAACTCGAGACGATTTCCGCAATCGCATTTTGTCGGAGCCGGATCCTCACGCGGATGTAGATTCCCGTGACCGCAATCAAGATTAAAAAAGCCGCAAAGAGCAATACGGTGATCTTGTTTCCTTGCAAGTAATCTCGTCGCGCGTCAGCGTATGTGGAGGACAATATCAGCGCTAAGTAGAGCACCCGAACGAAGAGGCCTTCCCATTTTGCAAACTTCCGTTTCACCTCAACGGAACGCTCGGGGTGGCTGTGGATAAGAAAGGATCGAAACCTCCAGTACAAGATTCCCGCCAGCGCAATTCCACCGATAATCTGGATTGCCTTGAGAGTCTGCCAATCTGCGGCTCGTTCAGTTGGAAATTCGATCAGGTCGAATATTGGCCAAACGACCGCTGCAACCCAGAGTTCCGCGAGTACAAGAATTTGCCAATAGAACTGCCTCCGGACTTCCCCCAATCCATCAACGGGGCTGGCCGCAATCGCTGCATAAATCTGGAAAGCCAGCAAACCGAATGCACTAGCCGTCAGCAAGGCAGCACTGAGCCCGTAGAGCGCAAAGAGCGCACGGCTTCCAGTCGTTCTCAGTTCGTAACTGACGACTGCCAGCCCGGCCATGACAATGGGCGTACCCGCAACTGCAATCAGAAAACTTCGCTTCACGCCTACATCTTAGTCTCTCTCTTGTCGGTCCAGAAGTATTTTCCTAGCCCTCTTCAAGGGATAAGGCCAGCTCTCGCTCGAAGTGCATTTTGCATTGATTCCGGACCCAACCTCCTATTAAGTTCAGAATTCTCTAAGTCGATCCAATTCTTAGTGGTCCCTCACATGCGGGATATTCCTCGTATAGAGGACTCCCGTGCTGCTCACCAGCTCCACATCGCGCGC
>Ga0302201_10000352_pt1 | contig 41921 bp, 30 predicted proteins | sample II_Bog_N3_2_FD_194586 | JGI IMG/M metagenome (GOLD analysis project Ga0302201, IMG submission 194586) | Peat permafrost microbial communities from Stordalen Mire near Abisko, Sweden - II_Bog_N3_2 | ecosystem: Environmental > Terrestrial > Soil > Wetlands > Peat | place: Sweden: Abisko... | reverse complement strand
TGCCCTGGCTGCTGCTGGCCCTGTCCTCGAACAAAGGCAAAGACAACAACAAAACCGACCCCATCGATGTGCAGAGATTGACGGGTCACTCCATATCAGGGAAGCCCTGATTAGGCGCATTCTGTCAAACAGTCATTCCCTCAGGGGCTAAAGCCCGCGATTGTTTTGTTGTATTTACGGCACGACTAAAGTCGTGCCCTGACACAAAGCGGCCCTTTGAGGCATGATCTGTGAGTTTTCCCGCAGCTTGTAAAGCCCGCCATTAGTTTGTTGCGTTTGCGGCACGGAAAAGTCCGTGCCCTTTCAAAACATTGACTTAATCAGAGCTTTCACAGAGTGGCAACTTCTCAGTTAGTGATGGACGAATGGAGTTCGGCGAATGCGGATGATGAATGAATTCGAAGCGCAGGTGCTGAGCGACTTGAGCGTGCTGAAGACGCAGATGATCGGTTTGATGGGCGACGGCAACGGCGGGCGCATCGCGGATCTGGAGCGGCGCCTGGAGCGCCATGAGCAGAACTGGCAGCGCGCCAAGGGATTCTTGGCGGCTGCCAGCGTGCTATTTGCGGTGATTGAAGTGGCCTTTGAGGCTTGGCACCGGCATTAGAGCATTTTCGGTTCTGGTGTTTACAGTTGAAATGGACAGTTGTGCTATCCCACCCTTTTCGCAAAGTACGCGAAAAGGGTGGGCGCCCAGAATTTTGTTAACACTCAATTTGAGAATGCTCTAGAGCGATGTCTTTTTTATGCGTTAAGTGGCACGGCTGAAACCGTGCCCCTCAAAACGCTGACTACATCAAAAGAGCTTACTCAGCGCTCTTTTCGTAGCGCTTGGGCCGCTTGTTCTGTTGCAGAACCTTCTTGCGCAGACGGAGCGACTTAGGCGTTACCTCGACCATTTCATCTTCAGCGATAAACTCGATGGCCTGCTCCAGGTTGAGAGCCTTCACGGGCACCAGGCGGATGGCCTCATCCGCGCTTGAGGCGCGCATGTTGGTCATGTGTTTTTCGCGGACCACATTCACGTCGAGGTCCTTGTCGCGCGAATGTTCACCGACGATCATTCCTTCGTAGACTTCGACACCCGCTCCCACAAACAAGACACCGCGCTCCTGCAAGCCGTTCAGCGAATAAGTCGTAGTGAGTCCCTGACGGTCCGACACCAGAGCGCCGGTGGGGCGCTGTGGAATCTCGCCCTGGTAAGGGATGTAGCCGTCGAACAGGGCGTTCATCACGATGGTGCCGCGCGTGTCGGTGAGCATCTCGCTGCGCAGGCCGATGATGCCGCGGCTGGGCACACGGAACTCCATGCGCACGCGGCCAGAGCCATGATTGTGCATCTTGGTCATCTCGCCCTTGCGCGGACCCAGCTTCTCAATTACAACGCCGGTGTAGGCCTCGGGCACGTCGATAGTGAGATGCTCCACCGGCTCCATGCGCACGCCGTCCACCATCTTGGTGACAATCTCCGGCCGGCCGGCGAGAAGCTCGAAGCTCTCGCGGCGCATCATCTCGATGAGAATTGCCAGTTGCAATTCGCCACGGCCCAGCACCTTGAACGTGTCAGGCATGCCCGTGTCTTCCACGCGAATTGAAACATTGGTCAGCAGCTCCTTTTCGAGGCGTTCGCGCAGATTGCGGCTGGTGACGTACTGGCCCTCGCGTCCGGCAAACGGCGAGTTGTTGACGCTGAATTGAATGGCAATGGTCGGCTCATCAATCACAATCAGCGGTAGTGGCGCAGGGTTTTCGACGCTGGTGATGGTCTCGCCGATGGTGATGCCTTCGACGCCCGCCACGGCCACAATATCGCCCATAGTGGTCTCGGTGGTTTCAATTCGCTTGAGGCCGCTGAAAGTGAACAATTTGGTAATGCGCGTCTTCTGCAGCGTGCCGTCGCGCTTGGAGATGGTCACGTCGTCGCCGGCGTGCAGAGTGCCCTGAAAGACGCGGCAGATGGCGATGCGGCCGAAGTAATCCGAATAATCGAGATTGGTGACCAGAATCTGTAGCGTGCCGTCGGCGTCGCCAGTGGCTGGCGGAATCTCGGAAACAATGGCTTCAAAAAGCGGCTGCAAATCCACGCCCGGAATGGCCGGGTCGAGCGTCGCCGTGCCCGCCTTTGCTACCGCGTAGAGCACCGGGAAATCCAGTTGCGTCTCGTCGGCATCGAGGTCGATGAAGAGGTCGTAGATCTCGTTCAGGACTTCCTGCGGGCGCGCGTCGGGGCGGTCGATCTTGTTGATGACCACGATGGGCTTGAGATGAGCTTCAAGAGCCTTGGCCAGCACGTAGCGCGTCTGCGGCAGCGGGCCTTCGGCTGCGTCAACCAGCAGCATCACGCCGTCTACCATCTTCAGGGCGCGTTCCACCTCGCCGCCGAAATCGGCGTGGCCGGGTGTGTCCACAATGTTGATCTTGCCGCCTTCAAAGACGATGGCCGTGTTCTTGGCCAGGATGGTGATGCCGCGCTCCCGCTCCAACTCATTCGAGTCCATCACGCGCTCGGCCACTTGCTCGTTGGCGCGGAAGGTGCCGGATTGCCGCAGCATGGCGTCTACGAGGGTTGTCTTGCCGTGGTCAACATGGGCAATAATGGCGATATTGCGTATCGTCTGAGTCACAGGGGAGCTTTTCCTTCTTCTGGTTTGGCCAAGCGGGCCATGGGTTTGGAGAGAAATACAGGGATCAGGGGTCAGAGATCAGAAGACCCTCAAAGTACTCTCAGCATAGAGAAATTCGCCGCACAATGCGTCACCTTCTATTGTAGCAGCAGCTTGAAAAGCGGGCTTTTGGGCTGATGGGTGCACCGCAAGCCGTCTGGAATGAGACGCCGATGGGCGTAGGCATCGCGGTAGAATGGCCTTGCTTCGCTTTTATCTTCTACATGAATCGACCGGCAAAATCCCGCCGCACAAGGCCGCGCTCACAGCGTTCGGTCTTGGTGTGCGTGGTCGCGTTTGCCGTTTTACTGCTGCTGTTGCGGATGCTGAGGTTTGTGCATGGCTTCGGACGGCGGTGAGCGAGAGAAGCAATCCGGCGATTGCTGTTCGTGTCAGGGTACGGTAACCCTGGTTTCGACCTAGTCTCCCGGCGCTTCTTCCATCTCGGCGCCGATGCGGCGCAGCTTCATCACGCGCCATTGCAGGCGGTCGAAGAAGAGGTAGACGACCGGAGTGGTGAAGAGCGTCAGCATCTGGGAGACAATGAGTCCGCCGACGATGGTGATGCCCAGCGGTTTGCGCAGCTCGGAGCCTACTCCCATGCCGATGGCCAGCGGCAATCCGCCGAAGAGGGCGGCCATCGTCGTCATCATAATCGGGCGGAAGCGAAGCAAACAGGCTTGATAAATGGCTTCGACCGGAGGCAATCCCTGGTCGCGCTCAGCCTGCAGGGCAAAGTCGATCATCATAATGGCGTTCTTTTTGACAATGCCGATGAGCAGGATGATGCCGATGAGCGCAATGATTGTCAGGCTGGTTCCGGTGAGCATCAGGGCGAGGATGGCGCCCACGCCGGCTGGCGGAATTGTGGAGAGAATCGTGAATGGGTGGATCAGGCTCTCGTAGAGAATGCCGAGGACGATGTAAACCGCTACTAATGCAGCGACAATCAGCCACGGCATATTCTTCTTCATGGTCTGATAGTCCTGCGTGGTTCCCTGGAAGGTGGCGTGGACGCCGGGGGGCATGCCCATTTCGACTTGAACTTTTTCGAGAGCGGTCACGGCGTCGCCCAGAGCCACATTGGGCGCCAGGTTGAAGGTAAGCGTGACGGCCGGATACTGGCCCTGATGGTTCACCTGTAAAGGTGTCCGCTGCTGCTCATAGTGGGCGATGGTGGAGAGCGGCACCATGGCGCCGCCCGAGGATGAGGTTGGAACCGAAACCGCCGGAGTGGCGCTTGCAGCCGCGACTGTGGCCGGCATGGTGGTAGTGGCGCCAACAACATTGTTGGCCTTGATGTAGATGCCGTTGAGCGCGTCGGGGCTGAGCTGATATTGCGGATCGACCTCCATCACCACGTAGTACTGGTTGAGAGCGGTATACATGGTAGAGACTTCGCGCTGGCCAAAGGCGTCGTAGAGCACGTTGTCGATGGCGCTGGCAGTGATGCCCAGCCGCGAGGCGGCGTCGCGATCGATGACCAGGTTGGCGGCCAGGCCTTTATCTTGCTGGTCGTTGGAAACATCGCGCAACTCGGGCATGGTTTTTGCGCGGTCCAGCAGCCGTGGAGCCCAGGCGTTGAGTTCTTCGAGGCTTTCGTCCGAGAGCGTGTACTGGTACTGGGCCGCGCTGCCGCGCCCTCCGCTCTGGAACTCCTGCTGTGCCTGTAGATAGAGAATGGCGCCGGGAACGCTGCTGAGCTTGCCGCGCAGCCGGTTGACCACCTGATCGGCACTGACGCGCCCTGGGCGCTGGTTGAGCGGCTTGAGGGCGATGAACATGAAGCCCGTGTTGTTGCTGCCTCGGCCGCCGCCGGCAAAGGCAGTCACCGAGCGCACCGCCGGGTCTTCGATGGTCATCTGCGCCAGTTGCCGTTGCTTATCGCGCATGGCGGGGAAGCTGATATCTTGTGCGGCGACCGTTTGGCCGCCCAGCCTGCCCGTGTCCTGCTGCGGGAAAAAGTCGAAGTGTGCAATCGAAAAAAGATAGACATTCAACAGCGCGGTTCCAACGGTCACACCCAGAATCAGCCATTGATGGCGCAGGACCCAGCGCAGGCCGCCTGCGTATTCGTTGTGCAGCCACTGGAAGGCGCGTTCGCTCATCGCGTAGAAGCGGCCATGGCGGCTCTCGTCCCGCGACTTGAGAAAGCGGGCGCAGAGCATGGGCGTGGTGGTCAGCGAGACAAGCAGCGAGACGGCGACTGCCACCGACAAAGTCACGGCAAACTCGCGGAAGAGCTTGCCCACGATGCCGCCCATGAGCAGAATCGGAATGAAGACGGCGATCAGGGAGGTGCTCATCGTAAGCACCGTGAAGCCGATCTCGCGGGATCCTTTCATGGCGGCATCGAAAGGCTTCATGCCCATTTCGAGATAGCGGGTGATGTTCTCGATCACCACGATAGCGTCGTCCACCACAAAGCCTGTGGCGATGGTGAGAGCCATCAGCGAGAGGTTGTCGATGGAGTAGTCGAGCAGATACATCACGCCGAAGGTGCCCACCAGCGAGAGCGGCACGGCCACAGATGGGATGATGGTGGCCCACACCTCGCGCAGGAAGAGGAAGACAACCAGCACTACCAGCAAGACGCTGATCAGCAGTGAGATTTCCACGTCGTGCACGCTGGAGCGGATGGTCGTGGTGCGGTCCACAACAACGTCGATCTTGATCGTGGGCGGGATGGCGGCCTGCAGGCGCGGCATCTCGGCCATCACGTTGTCCACGGTGGAGATGACGTTGGCGCCGGGGATCTTGTAGATGATGATCAGGACCGCGCTCTTGAGCTGCGCTGGAGGCCCTTTGTCCGGGTTGAGGCCTGAGACGCCGGCGGTATGAATGTCGGCGACGCTGTCGGTGACCGTGCCCAGATCGGCGACGCGCACCGGTGCGCCGGTTTGCTTGTTATAGCCGGCGATGATGGGCGCGAAGTCGCTGGCCTTGAATATCTGGTCGTTGTCGCTGATCTGCCAGCGATGGTCCGCATCCTGAAAAGCGCCTTTGGGCCGGTTGGCGTTGGCTCCCGCGAGCGCTGTGCGCACCGCCTCCAGGCCGATGCCGTTCGAGCCCAGTTGCATGGGGTTCAACTCGACGCGCACGGCCGGGCTGGAACTGCCGCCGACGAAGACCTGACCCACGCCCCGAATCTGGGAGATCTTTTGCGACAGGATCGAGTCGGCCATGTCGTAGATCTGCGGCTTGGGCACGACATCCGAGGTCAGCGTCAGAATCAGGATTGGCGCTTCAGCCGGATTGACCTTGTTATAACCGGGATTCTGCGGCAGATAAGACGGCAACTGGCTGCGCGCCGCGTTGATGCTGGCCTGTACGTCGCGGGCAGCGGCGTCGATGTTGCGATTGATGTCGAATTGCAGTGTGACGCTGGCCGAGCCCAGAGAACTTCTCGAGGTCATCTGATTGACGCCGGCGATGCGTCCAAACTGTCGCTCCAGCGGTGTTGCCACCGACGAGGCCATGGTCTCAGGGCTGGCGCCGGGCAACCCGGCGCCGACGCCGATGACCGGGTAATCCACATTGGGCAGCGAGGCAACGGGTAAGACAGAATAGGCTATTGAGCCGGCCAGAAGCAGGGCCAGCGAGAGCAGCGACGTGGCCACCGGGCGCTGAATAAAGGGTGCGGAAAGATGCATTTCTTAGCCTCTAGCCCCGAGCCTCTAGCGAAAAGCTAGAGGCCGATGGAAGTTTTGGGCGCTTGAAATCTCAAAACCGCTATCTGAGGCGCCCGATCAATGGAGCATTGTTTCAACCGTTTTGTATCAGGGCACGACTTCAGTCGTGCCGAAATGGGCAAAAAACGAGTTTGGGCTTCAGCCCCTGCTCATTTTCTTCTTTGCCAAATAGCTGTAGCAATAGGAATATTGCCCTGGAGATTCAACCAGTCCCGCCTTCACCGGGTTCTGGGCAATATATTCCCTATAGCGCAAAAGGCACTCCTCGTCATCTGCCCGCGTCTCCGAAAATCCGCGTTGCCAGACGTCTCCCAAGTACTGAAATTCCCGCTTCAGGCGATAGGAGAATCTGCCTTTGATGAGTTGCGTGGCTTTTTCAATGGTCATATCCCCACGGACTGCCATGAGCAGATGCAAGTGATCCGGCATGATCACGAAATCATGCAGGAGGAATTTCCCCGCCGCCACATAGGATCGCAACACGTCGACCAGAAGCATGGCATTGCGTTCGGACTGGAAGATGCGTCGTCCCATGCTGGCTTTGGTGGTCGCAAAGAAAATACGCGACGAACTCAGCGTGTTCCCGGAGCTAGCGTTGCGGGCGGGTATTGTCATAGCAGGGGCTAAAGCCCAACTCCTTCTTGCAGCCTGCGCGGCACGGCTGAAGCCATGCCCTGATACAAAGCGGTTTTTGACTTACGCAACAAGTACGGTTGCGTTCTTCCCGGTCGTATACGTCCCTCCGTCAGTCCGCGCTTGCCGGTTGCTGCTCGTGGGTGACGTGAAGCTCGCGCGGCTTCATGCGCTGCGCTAGCTTATCGAAGTAGAGATAGGTGACCGGAACGGTGTAGAGCGTAAGCAACTGCGACAGGATCAAACCGCCGACGATGGTGATGCCCAACGGCATACGCAATTCCGCGCCTACGCCGCCGCCCAAGGCCAGCGGCAATCCTCCCAGCATGGCGGCCATTGTCGTCATAATGATGGGCCTGAAGCGCAATTGGCAGGCCTGGAAGATGGCGGCTTCGGCACTCTTGCCTTCGTTGCGTTCGGCCTGCAACGCGAAGTCGATCATCATGATGGCGTTCTTCTGCACAATGCCTATGAGCAGGATGATGCCGATCAGCGCAATCACACTGAACTCGGTGTGCGTAATCAGCAGCGCAAGCAGCGCGCCCACGCCGGCCGAGGGCAGCGACGAGATGATGGTGATGGGGTGAATGTAGCTCTCGTAGAGCACGCCCAGCACGATGTAAACAGTGATCAGCGCGGCCAGAATCAGCAGCGGCTCATTGGAGAGCGAAGTCTGGAAAGCGGCGGCCGTGCCTTGGAAGCTGGCATTGATGGCGGACGGCATTTGAATGCGCTGCTCGATGCGGTTGACGGCCTTGACGGCGTCGCCCAGCGCTTTGCCCGGCGCCAGGTTGAAGCTCACGATGGTAGACGGGAACTGGCCCTGGTGGCCGATGGAAAGCTGCGCGGTCGATTGCTCCCAGTGAGCCACCATGCTGAGCGGAACCTGCGCGCCGTTGCCTGATTTGACGTAGAGACTGTTCAGCGTCGAGGGATTGGTCTGGAAGCTCTGTCCCACTTCCATCACCACGTGGTACTGGTTGAGCTGGGTGAAGATGGTGGAGACCTGACGCTGCCCGAAGGCATCGTAGAGAGTGTTGTCCACGTCGGACATAGCGATGCCCAGCCGGGCCGCAGTGTCGCGATCGATTACCAACTTGGCGGCCAGGCCCTGGTCTTGCAAATCGCTGGCCACATCGGTAACCACAGCTTCCTTTCCCAGTTCCCTGACCATCATCCGGGTGTATTTGGCCAGCTCGACAGGATCGGGATCTTCCAGCGAGTACTGGAATTCCGTCCGGCTGACGCGGTCTTCCACCGTAAGGTCCTGCAGCGGCTGCAGAAACAACTGTATGCCTTCAATGCCTTCAATCTTGGGCTGCAACCGGCGGATGACTTCTGTGGCGGAGATTTTGCGCACAGCTAGCGGTTTCAGATTGATCTGAATGCGGCCCGAGTTCAGCGTGGTATTGGTTCCGTCCACGCCGATGAACGAAGAGATGTTATCGACGGCGGGGTCCTTGAGCAGAATGTCAACGAGCTGTTGTTGGCGCTGGGCCATTGAAGTAAAGCTGACCGTCTGCGGCGCTTCGCTGATGCCCAGAATCACGCCCGTATCCTGCACCGGGAAGAATCCCTTGGGAACCACCAGGAAAAGCAAAACCGTAGCCACAAACGTTGAAATAGTGACCATCAGCGTGGCGAAGCGATGGCGCAAAACAAACTGCAAGCTCCGCCCATAGCGCGCGATGATGGCGTTGAAGACCTTCTCCGACCAGTAATAAAAACGCGTCTGCTTGGCGACTGACTTGTCCTGCAAAATGCGCGAGCACATCATGGGCGTCAGCGTCAGCGAGACCACCGCGGAGACCAGAATGGTGACCGCCAGGGTGATGGCGAACTCGCGGAAGAGCCGGCCCACCACGTCGCTCATGAAGAGCAGTGGGATGAGCACCGCGATCAGCGAGACAGTCAGCGACATGATGGTGAAGCCGATCTGTTCGCTGCCCTTGAGCGCCGCCTTCATGGGGCTCAAGCCTTCTTCAATGAAGCGCGAGATATTCTCGATCATCACGATGGCGTCGTCCACCACAAAGCCGGTCGAGATAGTGAGCGCCATCAATGTCAGATTGTTGAGCGAGTAGCCAAGCAGGTACATGACGCCGAAGGTGCCCACAATCGACAGCGGCACCGCGACGGATGGAATGATGGTAGCCGCCAGATTGCGCAGGAAAAGGAAAATGACCATCACCACAAGGGCGATGGTGAGCATCAACTCAAATTCCACATCCCTGACGGAGGCGCGAATGGTGTTGGTTCGGTCGGTGAGCACACGCACCTGCACAGAGGCAGGCAAGCTGGTCTGCAACTGCGGCAGCAGCAACTTGATGCGGTCCACCACGGCGATAATGTTCGCGCCCGGCTGACGCTGAATGTTGACGATGACTGCGGGCTGGCGGTCCATCCAGGCAGCCTGCTGGGAATTTTCCGCAGCATCGACAATGGTGGCCACGTCCGACGCGCGCACTGCGGCCCCGTTGCGATAGGCCACAATCACCGGTTTGTAATCGCCACTGGAAATCAACTGATCGTTGGCGCCGATGGTGTAAGACTGACGTGCGCCGTTCAGCGTTCCCTTGGCCTGATCCACGTTGGCCGCTGCCAATGCGGTGCGCAGGTCTTCGAGACTCAGGTTATAAGCCGCCAGTTGGGACGGGTTGGCCTGGATGCGCACGGACGGCTTCTGCCCGCCGGCAATCGAAACCAATCCCACGCCGGTGACCTGCGAAATCTTCTGCGCGAGGTTGGTGTCGGCGGCGTCTTCAATCTTGTCCAGCGGCAGCGAGTCGGAGTAGAGCGCCAGCGTCATGACGGGCGCGTCGGCGGGGTTGACCTTGCTGTAAATAGGCGGATTGGGCAGATCGGCGGGCAGGAAGCTGTTGGCCGCGTTGATGGCCGCCTGCACCTCCTGCTCTGCCACGTCGATATTTTCGTCGAGGTTGAATTCGAGAGTAATTACCGAGCCACCGCCGGAGCTGACCGAGGTCATCTGCTTCAGCCCCGGCATTTGGCCGAACTGCCGCTCCAGGGGCGCGGTGACCGACGAGGCCATCACCTCTGGCCCGCCGCCGGGGTAGAAGGTGAGCACCTGGATAATCGGGTAATCCACTTCAGGCAGGGCGGAGACCGGCAACTGCTCGTAGCCAACAAAGCCCGCCAATAGAATGGCCGCCATCAGCAGCGAGGTCGCTACCGGGCGCAGAATGAATGGCCGGGAAGGGCTCACTGCTGATTCCCCTTCTGAGGCTTGCCGCTAGCCGAGCCGGTGGGCGATGAGGGCTCCATGCCCGAAGTTGCGAAGCTTTTCCCCGCACCTCGCGCGCCGCGCTGAGGAGCGGCCGTCGCAATCACAATCTGTCCGGGGCGCAGCCGGTCCGCGCCGTCCACCACCACGTTTTGGCCCGGCTGCAGGCCGCTGTCGAGGATAGTCACCTGTCCCTCGGCCAAGGCGATCTTTACGAGCTGAATCCTGGCAGTTGACGCTTTCTTGGCGGCGTCAGTATCCACCACCCACACAAAGGAACCCTGGTTGCCGGATTGGATGGCCGCCGACGGCACCACCAGCGCGTTAGGCCGGTCTTCCATCACCAGGTGAACGTTGACGAACTGATTGGGGAAAAGCGCCTGGTCGCGGTTGTCGAAGACGGCCTTCAGCTTGTCGGTTCCCGTGGAGGTGTCGATCTGGTTGTCGGCGGTGAGCAGATAGCCGCTGGCCAACTGCTGCGTGTCGCCCTGGTCGTAAGCGACCACGGACAGGCGCTTGTCCGCCGCCAACTTGCGCAGCACCTGGGGAAGCTGGTCTTCAGGCAGCGTAAAGTAAACGGCGATGGGCTGGAGTTGATTGATGATGACGAGGTTGGTGGTGTTGGCTGTAATGATGTTGCCGGGGTCCACCAGGCGCAGGCCGATCTTGCCGTTGATGGGCGACTGGATGGTGCACCAGCCAAGCTGCAATTGGGCTGTCTCGATGGCCGCCTTGTCGGAGGCGATGGCGCCCTGGTACTGGCCCTGAGTAGCCTCGTCGGCGTCCAGCGTCTCCTTTGATACCACCCCTGCCGTGTAGAGCGCCTGATAGCGTTTGAACTGCGCCTGGGCGTCCTTGAGCAAAGCCTCATCGTGGGCCAGCGTGCCTTTGGCCTGGTCCAGAGCTGCCTGGTAGGGCCGGGGATCGATCACCATGATCGTCTCGCCCTGCCTCACCTGTTGCCCCTCGGTGAACCGTACCGGTTCGAGCTCACCGCTGACTCTCGCCTTCACGGTAACGCTCATATAAGGGGTTACAGTGCCCAGCGCAGTCAGGAAGATCGGCATGGGCTTCTGCTCGGCGGCAGCCACCTGAACCGGAACCGGCCGGCTCATCAGCGCCGCCGCCTGACTGGCGCTCGCCGCCGCGGCTTTCTGATGGTTCGAATAAATCAGCCATGCGGCAAGTCCAACAGCGGCCGCCAGAATCAGATATATGACAATGCGCACCCAGGAACCCTTGGGTGAAGAGTGGTACTGCTCAAAGCCGTTTCCGGCCAGAGGGTTCTCAGGAGTGCCTTCAGTGGACATGGTATCGATTCCTGTCAATTTCTTTTGAGTGACTGCCCGCGTAATGGGCGCTGCGCAAGGGCATTGTTGTTACCGTTCCGGGCAGTGGACAAAACACACGCGTATGTTTCTAAGGACGCAAGAGTTTCCCCAAAGGTTTCGTTTGCCCGGGCTACATTCGTTGCGAGGCCGCGCGCCTTTCGCTCGAGAGAAGCGCATACTCGTTGATGCAAGACGCAACTATTGTAAGCGAATCGAGCGATTGCGGAACACTTGCGGGCCGCGCCGCCGGCTTCAGTTTGACGGTATACTTGTGCCTGGTTTACCTGCAACCGCGTTCAACCTTGATCAGTCGTCGCGTCGCGCCGCTTTTGGATGAGTTAGTTTCCCGCAGCCCGGCTGGTGTCGTCGGCTCCATGAGGATATTTTGTCTCAGAATTCCATTCCTGCCGAGCAAGCCGACTTGACGCGCCCACTGTGCGTCGATCTGGACGGCACGCTCATCAAATCCGATTCGCTGTTCGACGCGGTCTGCCAGTTCCTGCGCCGTAATCCCTTCGGATTCTGGCAACTGGGGCGGTGGCTGGCAGTGGGACGCGCTCGCCTGAAGGCCGAAGTGGCAAGCCAGGCCCCGCTCGATCCCGCCGAATTGCCTTACAACGCCGAACTGCTCCAGTTCCTGCACGCCGAGCACCGCCGAGGCCGGCAAATCTACCTGACAACCGGCGCGGATGGCCCGCTCGCGGAGCGGGTCGCTGCACACCTCGACATCTTTGACGGCGTACTGGCCTCGGACGGCGTGACCAACCTGACCAGCGTGCTGAAACTGGACCTTCTAAAGGAACGCTTCGGCGAATTCGACTACATCGGCAACTCCCGCGCCGACCTGCCTTTGCTGGCCAATGCGCGCCAGGCAATGGTGGCCAACCCCACTCCTGCCCTGCGCATCGCGTTGCATCAGGGACACATTCCGGTGGCCCGGACGTTTCTGCATAAACAACCTTTGGCTCCTACGCTGCTCAAGGCGATCCGCATCCATCAGTGGGCCAAAAACATACTCTTGTTCGTGCCGCTTCTGCTCTCGCACAAGCTGCGTCCTGAGGCGATCGGCGCGGTCATCGCCGCTTTCTTCTGTTTCAGTTTCATGGCGTCAGCCAACTATATTTTCAACGACTTGCTCGACATCGAGAGCGACCGCCGTCATCCGGTCAAGCGTTTCCGGCCCTTTGCCGCCGGCGATCTGCCGGTTGCGGGCGGCGCTGCCCTGGCGCTCGCGCTCATCGTGGTCTCGCTCGCACTTTTGCCCGTTCTACCCCATCAGTTTCTGCTGTGGCTGGCGGTCTACATCGCTTCCACAGCCGCTTACTCTTTATATTTCAAGCAAGTGGCTCTGGTGGACGTGCTGGTGCTCTCCGGGCTGTATACGCTGCGCCTGCTGGCCGGCGGCGCGGCCACGCGGACTGAAATCTCCCCCTGGCTGGCAGCCTTCTCCATCTTCCTGTTTCTCTCGCTGGCCATGGTCAAGCGCTTCAGCGAGCTCGAAAACCTGCGCGAGCGCGGTGCTTCCGAGACCCATGGGCGCGGCTACGTGGCCGGCGACCTGGACCAGATTCGCAGCTTCGGCACATCCAGCGCCACAGCCTCCGTGCTGGTGTTCATGATGTATATCGCGCGCCCCGATGTAACGGTTCTCTATAAACACGCAGACCGGCTATGGCTCATTGTGCCGCTGATGCTCTTCTGGCTCTACCGGGCGTGGCTGCTGGGCTCGCGCGGCGAAATGAACGAGGACCCAGTCCTCTTCGCTCTTCGCGACCGGGTCAGCCTGGCGGTGGGAGCATGCGTGCTGGCCATGGCGCTTCTCGCGCTGTGAGAGCATCTTTTCAGTCCGCCGGCGCGTCCTATTAGTGTAGGGACCGATCTATTGCCAGCGCGCGCCACGGGCGCGCTTGGTCGTCTACCATTGAAGTTTGAATAGGATAGGGACCGGATCGAGCGGATGAGCGCGGTCTCATCCCTGAATACAATGCGCCGGTGATGACCAGATCAGCGCGCCTGTCGAGCCGCGAGACCGCAGCCCGGCGAGCGAGCAACAACGGCCGCTAACTCGCGGCTCAGGAACGAGTACCTGCCCTATGTGGATTGTCCGGCTTGCGCTGCGGCGACCTTACACCTTTGTCGTGTTCGCGCTTTTGATTCTGATTCTCGGCGTCTTCAGCATCCTGACGATGCCTACGGACATCTTTCCCAACATCGATATCCCGGTGGTGACGGTGGTGTGGAACTTCAACGGCCTCTCCGCGCCGGAGATGGCCAACCGCATCGTGACCAACAGCGAGCGCGGCATGACCACCACGGTCAACGACATCGAGCACATCGAGTCGCAATCGCTCAACGGCCTGGCTATCATCAAGATTTTCTTCCAGCCTCACGTCAATGTCGGCAACGCCGTAGCCCAGGTAACGGCCATCAGCCAGGTGCAGTTGCGCAGCTTGCCGCCCGGTTCCAATCCGCCATTCATCATCCAGTACAACGCTTCCAGCGTGCCCATTCTGATGCTCGGTCTTTCCGGCAAAGGCCTCAACGAGCAGCAGTTGAACGACCTGGGCCAGCAGAACATCCGCACCCAGTTGGCAACCATCGAGGGATCGCAGACGCCTTTTCCCTATGGCGGCAAGCAGCGCCAGATTCAGGTGGACCTTGACCTGCACGCGCTCCAGGCCAAGGGACTCTCGCCCACCGATGTGGTCAATGCCATCTCGGCGCAGAACCTGATCGTGCCATCCGGCACGATGAAGATCGACCGCTTCGAATACGCCATCGAGACCAACTCCGCTCCGCAGATGATCGACGACCTGAACAATCTGCCCATCAAGGCGGTGAACGGCGCTGTGGTCTATATCCGCGACGTAGCCCACGTGCGCGACGGCTACCCGCCGCAGACCAATATTGTGCGCGTTGACGGCAAACGCGCCATCGTGATGAGCGTGATGAAAACCGGCACGGCCTCCACGCTGGACATCATCAAAGGAGTGCGCGACAAGCTGGAGAGCGTGGGTCTGAAGGGAACTATGCCGCCGCAGTTGCAAATCAGTTTCCTCTCCGATCAGTCGATCTTTGTGCGCGGCGCCATCAACGGTGTGGTCCGCGAGGCCATCATCGCCGCCTGCCTCACCGCCATCATGATTCTGGTTTTCCTGGGCAGTTTTCGCTCCACGGTCATCATCGCGGTCTCCATTCCGCTCTCCATTCTCTGTTCGCTCAGCGTGCTCGCCATGCTGCACGAGACCATCAACATCATGACCCTGGGAGGCATGGCTCTGGCCGTCGGCATCCTGGTGGATGACGCCACAGTTGCCATTGAAAACATCAACCGCAACCTTGAGTCCGGCAAAGAGCTGGAGCAATCCATCCTCGACGGCTCGGCGCAGATTGCCGTTCCCGCTCTGGTTTCCACCCTGGCCATCTGCATTGTCTTCGTGCCCATGTTCTTCCTGAGCGGCGTGGCGCGATTCCTCTTCGTTCCCATGGCCGAAGCCGTGGTCTTCGCCATGCTCGCCAGCTATCTGCTCTCGCGGACGCTGGTGCCCACCATGGCCAAATACCTGCTCAAGGAGCACGACGACGCCGAGGCGGGCAGGAAACTCAACAGTCGCAATCCCTTCGTCCGCTTCCAGAGTGGTTTTGAATCTGGCTTTGAGAGCTTTCGCCACGGCTATTTGCGCCTGCTCGCCCTCTGCATGGACAACGCGGCGGTTTTCCTTATCCTGTTCCTGCTGTTCGCGGTCGGTTCGGTAGTCGTGCTGGAGCCATGGCTGGGCCAGGACTTCTTCCCCTCGGTAGACTCCGGCCAATTCAAGATTCACGTGCGCGCTCACACGGGCACGCGCATCGAGGAAACAGCCGCGCTCTGCGACCAGATTGACTCCACCATCCGTGAGCAGATCCCCGCCAAAGAGGTCGTGACAATTCTGGATAATATCGGCCTGCCTTACTCCGGACTGAACCTTTCTTACTCGACCTCGGCGCCCATTGGACCGGCGGACGCCGACATCCAGGTGCAGTTGACCGAAGACCATCATCCCACCGCGGCCTATGTCGAGCGCCTTCGCGGTGTGCTGGCCCGCCAGTATCCGGGTGTAACCTTTTACGTGCTGCCGGTGGACATTGTCACCCAGATTCTCAACTTCGGCCTCTCGGCGCCCATCGACATACAGGTCGTTGGTCCCGACATGTATGGAAATCACGCTCTCGCCGAACGCATGTTGGATGAGGTCCGCTATGTTCCCGGCGCAGCCGACGCGCGCATCCAGCAGCCTTTCAACTATCCCAGTATGACGGTGAACGTGGACCGCACTCGCGCCCAGTCGATTGGCCTCACCCAGAAAGACGTGGCGCAAAGCATGTTGATAGCTCTAAGCGGCAGCTTCCAGACGGCGCCCAGTTTCTACCTCGATCCGCGAAACGGCGTCAGTTACAGCGTCGCCGTCCAGGCCCCGCAATATGGAGTTGACTCGCTGGCCTCGCTGGAGAGTTTGCCCGTTACAGGCTCTGCCACTGCGCAGAAGAACAGTGCCGCCGTTCCCGGCGCTGCTTCATCCACCGCGCCCGGTGCCGCATCCCAGGTTCAAGTGCTCGGAAACCTCGCCACCATCTCCCCCGGCGCGGAGTTGGGCACCGTAAGCCACTACAATGTGCAGCCGGTCATCGATATCTATGCCAATGTGGATGGAACCGACCTGGGCACGGTGACGCGCAGCATGGAAGGGATCATCAAAGAGCACAAGGCCGACTTGCCGCGCGGCTCGCAATTCATCCTGCGCGGCCAAAGCGAGACCATGAGAACCTCTTACATTGGCCTGCTCGGCGGTCTCGCGTTCTCCATCCTGCTGGTTTACCTGTTGATTGTGGTCAACTTCCAATCCTGGCTCGATCCGTTTCTGATCATCGCGGCGCTGCCCGCGGCGCTGGCTGGCATTGTTTGGTTCCTTTTCCTTACCAACACGCGGCTCAGCGTGCCGGCGCTCACCGGCGCCATTATGTGTATGGGCGTGGCCACGGCCAATTCCATTCTGGTGGTGAGCTTTGCTCGCGAGCAGTTGGAGATTCTGGTGGGAGACGCGCGCCGGGCTGCGCTCGACGCCGGCTTTGTCCGCTTGCGCCCGGTGCTGATGACCGCCCTGGCTATGATTATCGGCATGATCCCGATGGCGCTGGGCCTGGGCGACGGCGGCGAGCAAAACGCCCCGTTGGGCCGCGCCGTCATCGGCGGCCTTTTGCTGGCCACCGTGGCCACGCTGTTTTTTGTTCCCGCATCTTTCTATGTCGTCCACGGCTGGCTGGAAGGCCGCCGCAAGACGGCTCACGGCGCGGCAACGGCCGGAACCTTCGACGAGTTTGACGAGATACCGGAGTAGCTTTTCATGACGAACGAATCCAATCCGAACCCCCAGCAGGCCAATCACCACGAGACCGCGCCGGAACAGAACCCTATCTCGCAGCGCAAGGCCCTCGTGGGAGTGGTTATTGTGCTCATCGTGGCTGTCGCGCTGGCGGGCGTCGGCATGTTGCGCCGCCATCAGGCTGAGGGTGTGTTGGCCACGACCACCACTGAGCTTGCCGCTCCCACGGTGATTGTCGCCGCGCCAAAGGCCGGAGCGCCTGTCGACAGCTTCATACTCCCCGGCAACGTAACTTCTTACACCGATTCGCCCATCTACGCGCGCACCGCGGGCTATTTGACTCGCTGGAACTTCGACATCGGCGCCCGCGTGAAGAAAGGCGCTCTGCTGGCCGTGATTGCTACGCCCGAGGTTGACCAGCAACTGGCCCAGGCACAGGCCGACCTGAATACCGCTCAAGCTAACGCCAACAACGCACGCATCCAGGCCGAGCGCTACACCGGGCTGGTCCAATCCAACGCCGTCTCCCGCCAGGACACTGACACGTTCGTGAACCAGGCAGCCGCCACTGCGGGTGCAGTCAAATCCGCTCAAGCTAATGTCGAGCGGCTGCGCCAACTGCAATTGTTTGAAGAGGTATACGCGCCTTTCGACGGCGTTATCACCGCACGCAATATCGACACCGGCCAGCTCATCGACCCCGGCGCGGCCAAGGAGCTTTTTCACCTTCAGGCCATTCAGACTCTGCGCGTCTACGCCAACCTGCCGCAGATCTACTCGGCAAACGTGAAGCCCGGAGCGAAGGTTGATCTCACCTTCACCGAGCACGGCGGAAAAATCTATCAGGGCACGCTGGTGCGCACCGCGGACGCCATCGATCCTGCCAGCCGCACCTTACTCGTGGAGGTAGACGTGGATAACCGCGCCGGCGAACTGCTGCCCGGCTCGCTCGCCCAGGTCCACTTCAAGACGCCGGCAGCCGGACCCACCTTCATCGTGCCTGCCGCGGCGCTCATCTTCCGCAAGGAAGGCTTGCGTGTAGGCATTGTCATCAACGGCAATGTGGCGCATCTGGTTCCAGTGGTTATCGGCGAAGACGATGGGGCCAACGTGCAAATTGTAACCGGCCTCAGCATCGGCGATCAGGTGATCCAGGACCCGCCCGACTCGCTCATCGATGGCGAAAAAGTGCGGATAGTGACCCCCGGCAGCCAGCCCAATGCGGGAGGCAAGTAATATGCCAGCAACGCTTCCTGCGGAGGAATTCGATGCCAACTCCGACTTGTGTCAGGGCACGACTTTAGTCGTGCCGAAAATGCGGCAGAATAATCGTTGGGCGTTACAGGTTGCGGAAAAACTCATAGAACGTGTTTCAACCAGCCGCTTTGTGTCAGGGCACGACTTCAGTCGTGCCGAAAGTGCCGCAAAATCAACGTGGCCTTTAGGCCCTGAGGGAACTTTTCCTGCAAGGAATACAAAAGCCCCGTGCCCCATCCATTCGCCTTTTTTCTGGCGAATGGGTGGGATACCGCGAATCTCAACCGGAATTTGCTCCTCGACCGCTCTTCTTGCTCTCACCCCGCTGGGTGCCCCATCCTTGCGACGTTCTTGTTTTTGTCGCAAGGGTGGGAAACCTCGAATCTCGACCGGACCCACAATCGCCTGCCTGGCCGCCCTCACCCTTCTCGCCGGTTGCAAACCTGTCGGCCCCAACTACAGCCGTCCCGGCTACGATGCTCCCGCAGCCTATAAGGAGACTGGCGCAACCACGGTCGTTCAACCGCCGCCCCCACCCTCTGGAGGCAGTTGGCAGCCTGCTTCGCCCTCCGACGGAATGTTGCGCGGCAAATGGTGGGAGATCTACCAGGACCCGCAACTCAACAAACTCGAAGACCGAATCGCTGCCGAGAACCCAACCCTGCGTCAGGCGCTGGAAACCTACCTTGCCGCACGCGACCAGGTCAGCGCCGCCAGGGCCGCTTTCTATCCCAGGCTCTCTGCCGGAGTTGGCGCCGAGCGCCAGAAGATTTCGGCCAACGGTCCCTCCTATTCGCCAAGCAAATCCACCACATACAACGACTTTGCGCTAAGCGGCCAAGCTAGTTGGGAGCCGGACTTCTGGGGGCGCATTCGCCGCACCGTTGAAGCCGCGCGCGAAAATGCCCAGGCCAGCGCCGCTGACCAGGCAAACATAGACCTCAGTCTTCATGCCGAGATGGCCGCCGACTACTTCCAACTGCGCGGCCTCGATGCCGAGATTGAGCTGCTCAACTCTACCGTCACCGATCTCGAAAGCCAACTCGACCTGACCCAGCGCCGCCTTGCCGGGGGAATCGGCACTGAAGCCGACGTGGCCCAGGCTCGCACGCAGCTTGAAACCGTGCGCGCCCAACGCGTCGATGTGGGCGTGGCTCGCGCGCAGTACGAGCACGCCATAGGCACCATCGCCAATCTCAAACTCTCCGACTTCAGCATTCCGTTCTCGCCACTTGCTCAAACTGCGGGCCTGGCCTTGCCCAAAGTTCCTGTTGGTGTGCCTTCACAACTGCTCGAGCGCCGCCCCGACATTGCTGCCGCCGAACGCCGCGCCGCCGCCGCCAACGCGCAGATCGGCATCGCCGTCAGCGCCTTTTATCCCAACATCAATCTGACTGGAACCGGAGGCTTTGAGAGCATGAACGTCGGTACCTTGATTCAAGGTCCCAGCGCTTTATGGAGCCTGGGAGCGCAGGCCACAGAGTTGCTCTTTGACGCCGGCCAGCGCCATGCACTCACTGACGCTGCACGCCACACCTACGAAGCGCAGGCCGCCGCTTACCGCAGCACGATCTTGAGCGCCTTCAACGACGTGGAAGACCAGATCTCTGGATTGCGGATTTTGGAGCAGGAATCGACCGTAGAGCAGCGCGCCGTCGATGCGGCTCAAAACTCCTATGACATCTCCAACCAGCGCTACAAAGGCGGTGTCACCAGCTACCTTGAAGTGCTCACGGCAGAGGCTACGCTGCTCCAAAACCAGCGCACCGCCATCGATCTGCAAACGCGGCAGTTTGTTTCCAGTGTCGGTCTCGTCCGCTCCCTCGGCGGCGGCTGGGATGCGAACCAGTTGCCGAAATGAAAAGGCAGGGAACAGGGAATAGGGAACAGGGAACCCAGAGCAGCTAACAAATCTCCGTGCCCCATCCTCTCCGCTTCTTTCTGCCGAAAGGGTGGGAAACCATGCAGCACAAGCTCTCAGCGCACTTCGCTCCGTGGCAGCGCAGGCAGCTTCCATTGCTTTCTCAGCTTCTTGTATTCGGCCTGCGGCAACTGCACAAGCAAAGGATTTTTCGCCGGATCAAGCCACGCAAGCACGCCTTCAAGATGCTCCTGCGTCATAGCTGTGCAGCCCGTGGTTCCCTGCCCCGGTCCCATCCAAATATGCAGGAAGATGCACGATCCTACGCCCGCCGTCACCGGTTCTGCGTTGTGATCGATCATCACTCCCCACCTGTAAAGCCCATCGGGGCGCAACATATGTTCAGAGCTATTCCAGTCAGGCGCGACCGTGCTGCGCTCCAACACGCGGTTATAAAACTTTGAACTCGCGTCATCCACGCATTCCACTGATGGAGTGAGGCTCACGTAAGGCATCTTCCATCCCGCCTGCCTCTCAGCTGCGTAGCCAAAGGATGTGCTCAGGCGAAAGACGCCCGCCGGCGACTTACCATCGCCTTCATGCTTCACTGGATCGCTCGCCTTGCGGGACTTCTTATCGCTGACCGGCGCCAATCCCGCGCCCCAACCGAGTCCGTTCTCTCCCACCACAACAGGAATCGGCACGCCGACAGCTTTCCATTTATCGTGCGCGCCTGGCCGCTCATACGCCTGCAAGACTCCGTCCACGCCGCCCCAGTCAGCGGTCGTAACCACCAGAACTTGCATTGACGCGTGCAGCGCTGCCGGCTCCTGGCCCTGCGCATGAGCAAACCACGCCGCGCAGACAGCAACAATGCAACTGGAAATCCATCCAACCTTCATCGATTCCTAAACCCCTGAAGACAGCATCAAGTTCATCAAAGCCTATCAGCGAAGGCGAGCATTGTCGATTCTGGCCGCTGTTCCCTATTCCCTCTTCCCTGTTCCCTGTTTTACCATTCCCTGCTTCACAACATCTTTTCTCGGATGGCTGTAAGCCGCCGGGGGCACGTCAGTGAGCGGCAGCGCTGGGCCTTCCCAGAGTAGCCGTGGCGATCCCTGGCTGGCTGAGTGCAACCCTTCCAAATGAAATGTGTGCCTGCCGGCGCGCAACCCCAGTGAGCCGCGATCGTAACGCATCGCGTTACCCGGTGAGCCGCAGACCTGCGCGAACGGCGGGCCGGTTTTGGCCACTTCCACGCCATCGATCACCAGCCGTGCGCCGTCGCGCGAGAGCAAATGAAAAGTGTAGCCGCCGTCGGCGGGAATGTCGATCTGGCCGTCCCATGCCACGGCGTAACGCGTATAACCCTGCGAATCCGCGTGAATGTTGGGGCTTTCTCCGGAGAAGACCGCGCGTTCGGCGGCGAGGTTCGGCAGCTCGGTCCATGCGCCGGGATAGAGCTGCCACGCGAGGCCGGGCAGCATCAGGCCCGCCGCGCTTGCGGCTTCATGCCAATCAGCAACGGCCACCACTCCCTGCGCGGCCCAGTCCTGGTTGGTCGTGTCAGGGCGGCTCGCCCGCTCGTCAACGTGCAGCAGAACCCGGAAGCGTCCGGCGCCGCGTCCTGCCCCGTCCAAATCGGTTCCCTCCGCGTCAGCGAAGCGATGACTCGCGCGGCGCCCGCTTGTCTTGGTTCCGTCGCCAAAAAGCCACGTGTAGCGCGCGCCGGGCCAGAGTTGAGCGGTAAATGTGACCCTTTCTCCCGGCGCGAAGACTGGCGGGTCCACGGTAAACGCCGCCAGGGGTCCGTGCTGCGCGGGAAACTTCGCCTGCTGCGCGCCATTCGCCGTCAAGAGCGGCAGGTCCGCATTCCCGGCCGCGCGCCTCTGTCCATACTTCACGTTGTCAATGATCACGCCCGCCACATCGCCCGTCATCGTAGAATCGGCCAGCGGCGGCTGGTCCAGCGCCCAGATGTTATGAAAGGTGAACCCCAGCAAACCTGGACTCTTTTGTTCCATTTGCGCCAGCGAATACCAGTCATCCAGAAATAGATTTTCAAAAGTATAGTTGACGTGGCTGCCTTTGGCTCCGTTTGCGCCCCAAAAGCCGAGCAGCCCGAAAGTCTGCCCGCACGCCCCTATGCCGCCGTGCAAAATGTCGGAGTCGCGCAAGGTAAAGTTGCGCGAGTTATACGTCTTCCGCGGCCATCCCGCGCGCACAATATTCGAGATACTCGTTGAAAGCACGCTGTGTTCGATAAGTATGTTCTGTACATCGTGGCCGGGGCGCAGCATCTCCTTGTCCTTGTAGCCGTCCCAGTTGCCTTGCGTGGCAAAAACGTCGTCCGACGCGCGGATAAATGCGTTGCGCACAGTGGAGTCGCCGCCGCCCAGCCAATCCATGCCGTCCTGGTTGGCGTTTCCGGGATTGCCCCCAATCACGCGCAGATCGTCATATAAAAATCCAGTCGAATCCTTCATCTGGATCGACCATGTCCGCGACCTCACAATGCAGGTCAGCCCGTCAATCTCCACGTTGTGAGCCTCCAGCGCGCCCACGCAGTGCCAGTCGGGCTTTTGCATCCAGCCTTCGTCGGCGTTCGGGTCCTGTGGTCCGTCGTAAACAATCGTTCCCCGGCCCAGAATTTTTACATTTTCCACTTTCCACAAATTCAAACTGCCGAAGAAATACGAGCCGGGCGCAAGGTAATAAGTCTCACCGCTTTTAGGATTGAGACTCTGGTGATAAATCCCCGGCTTGTAGGCGTGAATCTTTGGGTCAGTCGGCATCGGCGGCTGCGGCGCGCCGGCAAAGAGAAACAGCATCTTCGCGTGATTCAAAAAGTCGCCGGGCCGCGAGATGGAGAGCTTGGCCGGGCCGTCGAGTTTGAAACGAATCGTCGGGGATTTTTGTTCGCCTTTGGGTCTCTCAGCCCGCAATCCCAGCCGCCATGGCTGAATGTCCACGCCCTTGTCCCAGAAGCCCGGCTCGGCGGCAGTAATCTCCACGTTGAACGGGCCGCGCCCGTCGAAGCTTACGTAATCGTAACTCGCTGCGGCGTGAGCCACGTCCACCGTCTGCCCGTTTACGCGAACCGTGAAATCAGCAGCCCTCATCTCCGGCGGAACGGGCGCGGACTCGATGCGAGTGGCCGCATGAGCGGCGAGCGGAAGCGCGAGAAGAACCAAGAGCAGCAAACGAAAACCCGGCAAGAAGCGGACCCCGGCAAAAAAGTGAGAACGAAACCACTGTAGCACTGAGGGGGCGAGGCATAGATTGAGCCGGAGGCCCCTATCCCCAATAATCCCACCCAACGAAAGCACTGCATCCAGTCCAAAAAACCCTGCGCGGGTCAGCATTTGTGTCAGGGCACGACTGGTAGGTCAGGGCTTTAGCCCCTGAGGGATGGCTTATCGATCTCGCACGATCTCCGCAAGTGCTTTATTCAGTCTCTCCCACAACGTTGTATCTTCGCGTCGTCCCGTCAGCAAACAGAAATTCATAAACTCGCGAATACTCGTGATCAGGAGAGACTTTTTCTTTGGATATCCTCGCCTTGTAGTCGCCCACGGGAAGCACTTGAGCAGCAGGCAAGGCCTGCAATTCGTATTTCTTGCCGTCAATGGCTACGTCCAGGTGCTGCGCTATATTTCCGTCTGTGTAGACCACTTGCGAAGACTGCACGTGAACAGTGACGGTGTAGTTCGCTGCGTCCGGCAGTGGCTTCTTCTCCGCACAGGCCAGCGCTGGAGCCATGAGCAAAATGGCAATAAGAACTTTCTTCATCGTTTCCTCCGGGTTGCCTATGACCAACCTACGATTGGCGGCATTCAGTCATCTCTTACCAAAGATGGAGCGAAATGCCCTGCACTCAGCTAAATGTTACAACCCTCGCAATCAACAAATGTTGCGTGGCGCCCGCCCCTTGATCCGGTCACAAATGTGGGTGCCCAATTCTCTCCGCAGTTCACAAGTGCCCCTTGCAAGGAACGTCTGGACGATTCTTCGCGTAACCATCTCCATGTGGATTAATAATCGTTCAGTTGAAGCGTCATCTCTATGAACAGTCCAGAAGGTGTTCCAGTGGCCGCATGCAGCGCAACATTGCCGTTAGCCGGGCTCTCCCAGTTGTTCGCGGAGCACCATCGGCGGGTGCTCACGGCAGCCTACCGCATCACCGGCAGCATGGCCGATGCGGAAGACGTGGCGCAGGCCGTGTTTGTGCGGCTGGCGAGCGCGGATGGGCCGGTAACAAATGCCGGTAGCTACCTGTACAGAGCGGCCATCAATGGAGCGCTCGACCTGCTGCGGCAGCGAAAAGCCGCACGGATCGAGCCGCTGGAATTTGCCGAATATGTGGCGGCGGCAGGGTCAGGCAGTTCGCCGGAGAAAGAGGCGTCAAGCAGGGAGCTTGGTGCGCTCTTGCGGGTTGCAATCGGCGAATTGCCGCGACGGGCGGCCGAGATGTTTGTCCTGCGCTACGTTGAAGAGCTTGGGAATCAGGAGATCGCGGCGTTGATGGACACCTCGCAGGCGGTTGTGGCTGTGACGCTGTTTAACGCGCGGTCGAGATTGAAGAAACGGCTTTCGGAATTTGAGCGGGGAAAACGATGAAACAAGACGAGATGCATTTGAGAAACGCAGTGCAGGCGCTTCAGGCCGATGAGCCGGAAGCCGAGCAAATGGCCGCTTCTGCCCGTCGCGTGGCGGACAAGCTGGGAATCGACACCGTGTACGAATCAACGGTAGTCGCAATCACGAGCTGCGATGACGTGCAGCATCTGTTCGGGGCGTATCGGGCAGGCACGCTGCCGCAGGCGCGCGCACTTCTGATTGAGGCCCACCTGCGCGATTGCAACCTCTGCCTGCGCCGGTTCAAAGGCGGGTCCGGCGTGGTTCTGGATTGGTCCGCTCCCAAGCCGCGTCGCGTAATTGCCTGGCATCCACAGACCGCCGCATGGGCGCTGGCTTCCGCCGCCGCACTCCTGGCCGCATCTCTGTTTGTTTACAGGGCCTTTTGGCAGGTGCCGCCTGGAGTGCGCGCCGAGGTGCAATCGATCGATGGAACTGCCTATCGAATCTCCGATAAGGGCGATCACCAGCTTTCGCCCGGTGAGATGCTGGGCGAAGGCGAAACCCTGAGAACCAGTGGAGGGGGCCATGCGGTCCTGCGGCTCACGGATGGATCGACGGTTGAGGTGAACGAGCGGAGTGTTGTTGCTGTAGGCGCCAGGGGGCACAACATGACCATCGCGCTCGAAAATGGGGCGGTGATTGTGCAGGCCGCGAAGCGCACCTCGGGCCACTTGTACGTGAAGACTCCCGATTGCCGGGTCGCGGTCACAGGGACCGTGTTCTCAGTGAACTCCGGGCTGAAGGGTTCGCGCGTGGCAGTTCTTGAGGGCGCGGTGCACGTGTTGCACGCGGGCACTGACACGCTGACAACGGCTGGGAACCAGTTCACAACCAATGACAACCTGAGCCCCGAGCCAGTGCAAGAGCAGATTGCATGGAGCTACGATCGTGATAAGTACCTCGTTCTCCTGGCGCAGTTCGCAGAACTGCGGAAGCAGATCGAACAGATTCCATTCCCGCAGCCGCGCTATAGCAGCGATCTGCTGAACCGGGTTCCCGCTAACACCACGTTGTATATCAGCGTTCCAAACCTGGGCGATTTTCTGAGCGAGGCAAATCAGGCGTTCCATGACCAATTGAAGAAGAGCACGGCGATGCAGGAGTGGTGGAACAGCGGACATGCGAACAACTCCGCCGACCTGGATGCGATGGTGGAGAAGGTCCACCAGATGAGCACATATCTCGGCGGCGAAATCGTCATTGTGGGGGCCAGGCAGGCGAAGGAGCCAGGATTCGCGATCATTGCGGATGTGAAGCGGAATGGACTTGACGATCTCGTGAAGCAGCAGTTCCCCGCGTCGAATTCGAAGCCAGGAATCACCGTGCTCGATCAGAATTCACTGAGCGCTGCCAGTGCATCGCCCGCGGGCAATCACGGCGTTTTCGCAGTGATAAGGGAACACGAGGCGATCTTCTCCAACAGCATCGCAACCCTGGCGCTGATCAACGCGCAGTTGAATGCCGGCTCTAGCGGCTTTGCGGCCGGCGGTTTTGGCCAGCAGATCTCGGCCGCGTACGGGCGCGGCGCGGGAATCATTCTGGCGGCGGATATCCACCAGATGACAGCCGATCAAGCCACTAAGATGCACGCTTCGAAGCAAGCCAGTGAAGCGATGGCAAAGAGCGGCATCGAGAACGTGAGCTACCTGATCGCGGAACATCGCGAAGTGAATGGGCAGCCCGAGAATCGTGTTGACCTGCAATTCACAGGCGCGCGGCAAGGGGTTTCCTCGTGGCTGGCTGCGCCTGCGCCTATCGGGTCACTCAACTTTGTTACTCCCAATGCGGCGATTGCTGTTGCGGGACTTTCAAAGGACCCCAAATCCATCGCCGACGATCTGATCGCGATGACGGCCGAAAACAACTCGCTGACAAATGGGTTCACAATGGCTGAGGAGAAGCTGCAAGTCAACTTCCGCGATGACATTGCGGCTAACCTGGGCGGAGATTTTCTGCTGTCGCTCGATGGTCCCGTGCTGCCGACGCCCTCGTGGAAGGCCGTGATTGAAGTCAACAACTCTGACCGCCTGGAACAGGCGCTGGAGCGAATGACCGCGGCGATTCGCGAATTAGTCCCTGCCAACGCCAAGCATTCCATCACCATTGAACCCAGCGACGCCGATGGCCGGCGTTACTATTCGATTAAGGACACGGTGACCGGCAACGTTGTGGCGCAATACACTTATGCGGACGGCTACATGATTGTGGCGCCGAGCCGCGCCCTTCTGATCCAGGCGATGCAGGCTTATTCGACTGGAGATTCGCTGGCAAATTCGGCGGCCTTCAAGGCGTTGCTCCCCAAGGATGCCAATGAGAATTATTCCGCGGTAGCTTACCAGAATCTGAGCCCGGTGTTGACGCCGTTGCTGAATCAAGTCAGCGGAGATACGGCGGATGCCGTCCGCGAGCTGGCGGCGGATGCAAGGCCTACGGTAATCTGTGCGCGGGGAGAAGAAAGCCGCATTGAAGCTGCCAGCGACAGCCGTCTTTTTGGTTTCGATTTTCTGGCTCTCGAAACATTGATTCATCACGGGAACAAACACGCCGGCGCAGGCGTAAGAGAGTAACATGGGCGTCATTGATCTTGATGGGGTAGAGGTCCGGCTCGCAAACCGGACAGTGCTCAACAATCTCACGGGAGAGCTGAACGGGCAGGCCATTGGACTGCTCGGCCCCAATGGCGCGGGGAAATCCACTCTGATCAATACGCTGCTGGGGTTTCATCTTCCATCCAAAGGCAACGCCCGCGTCTTTGGCCTCGACGTGCACAGAGACCGTGCGCAGATTCGAGGCGTTATCGGCTACATGCCTGAGAACGATTCGTTCATCGGCAACATGAGCGGTGTCCGCTTCGTCCGCTACATGGCTGAACTGGCCGGCCTGCCGCCGGGAGTCGCGCTGGAACGGGCCCATGAGGCCCTGTTCTACGTGGGGCTAGGCGAGGTGCGCTACCGCAAAGTGAACACCTATTCGCTGGGCATGAAGCAGTTGGTAAAACTGGCGCAGGCGCTGGCGCACGGGCCGAAACTGCTCATCCTGGATGAGCCCACCAACGGCCTCGATCCCGTCGCCCGGCAGCGCATGATTCAACTCATCAAGGACATTCGCAAAGAGGGCAGCATCCGGCTGCTTATCTCGTCGCACCTGCTGCGCGATATTGACGAAACCTGCGATGAAGTCCTGATCCTGAAGGACGGACGCATTGCCTCGCTGTGCAACATTGAAGAAGAGCGGCGCTCAAACCGCAGCTTCATGGAACTCGAAACAGTGGGCGCCACCGAGCGCTTTTCCGTGAGCATCCGCGGGCTGGGCTGTGAGTGCGCAACATTCCCCGGCGGCCGCATCAAGCTGGTGATTCCGGACAATATTGAAGCGCGCGATCTCTATGTGATTGCCTCGGAACAAGGGGTGCAGATCCGGCGCATGAATCAGCGGCGCGATTCTCTTGAAGACATCTTCCTGCGCGCCATGGACAACGACCAGGAAAGGACCGCAAATGGCAGTCTATAAGCGCAACTACTCGGCCTATACCGGCACGGTGACGCCGGTGTGGACGCGCGTCCTGGTACTGGCCCGCTATGCCTTTGAAGAAGCCTGGTCGTCGAAGATCACGGTTGGGCTTTTCATTTTCTGCCTGCTTCCCTGCATTGTGTCGCTGGTGGTGATTTACCTTGGCGATAATCCGATCGCACGGGCTCTTGTCGGAGGTCAGGGCCAGCAGATGCTTGCCATCGACGCAAAATTCTTCCTGAAAGTTCTTCAGACTCAAGCGTGGCTCGCGCTGGTCATGGCTTCGTGGATCGCTCCCCGGCTGATTACCTTCGATCTTGCAGACAATGCTTTGCCCATCCTGCTCAGCCATCCCATTTCGCGCTTCGGTTACGTCTTCGGCAAATTCATCGCGCTGTTCACATCGCTCTCGCTGATTACCTGGCTCCCCTGTCTGCTGCTCTTTGTCTACCAGGGCTACTCTTCTCCGCAACCCTGGGCAATCAGCAATCTGCAAATTGCCATGGGCCTTCTGGCGGGGTCGGTAATCTGGATCGCCTTTCTCTCGCTGCTAGGACTCGCGCTGTCTTCGTGGGTTAAATGGCGGGTAGTGGCCACGGGCGTCATCTTTGCGGCGGTCTTTGTGCCGGCCGGCGTGGGAGCCATTGTAAGCGCGGTGCTGCGCACCAGGTGGGGACTGCTCCTGAACCTTCCTGTCATGATGTCGAACCTGTGGCAGAGGCTGCTCGGTGCGCCAGCGCCAATGAACGATAGGCTTTCAGTCCCAACGCTGGCCATTGCGGTCATGCTGTCGCTGACCTGCCTGGTCTGTGTGGCCATGCTGAACAAACGGATCAGGGCGCGCGAGGTGGTCCGCGGATGAACGACAGAATCATCTTCGAAGACGTATCGAAGTTCTACGGCGAGGTGCTCGGCGTGAACCGGATCTCGCTTTCGATTCCGCCCGGGATTACCACGCTGGTCGGGCCCAACGGTTCGGGAAAAACCACCATCATGAATCTCATGACCGGATTGGTTCAACCTTCCAACGGACACATCTCCATTCTGGGGCTCTCGCCGGCCGATCAAACCGAGCTGTTCAGCATCCTCGGGTATTGCACGCAGTTCGATTACTTTCCGCGCGGGCTCACCGGATGGCAGTTTGTATTGGACAGCCTGTTGCTCCATGGGATGGAAGAGGACCTGGCCGCTGATCTTGCCGCGCAGGCGATTGAGCGCGTGCAGCTTGGCGATGCGGCAGGACGAAAGATCGCCGGCTACAGCAAGGGCATGCGGCAGAAGATTCGGCTGGCTCAGGCAATTGCTCATCATCCGCGAGTGCTGGTGCTCGATGAGCCGCTCAATGGACTGGATCCCATGGCGCGCGCTGAATCAATAGCACTCTTCCAGGAACTGGGCCGCCAGGGAATGCACGTACTCATCTCCAGCCATATTCTTGACGAGGTCGACCGGATCTCCGACCGAGTGATCCTGATAACCGGCGGCTACCTGATCGCGGAGGGAAATATCCACCAGGTCAGGAAGGAAGTGCGCGAAAAGCCCATGCAGGTGCTCATTCGCTGCGACCACCCCGAGGTGCTGGCGGCAAAAATGTTCACCATCAATCACTGCGTTGAAGCCAGGCTTCATGCGGATGGCAAAGGCGTTTTCCTGCGTACCGCGGATATCGACCAGTTCTATTCCATGCTCAACGGAATCGCGGCGGAGGGGCTGGTGAAGATTGATGCAGTGGCCCCGGCGGACGACGATGCCAACGCAATTTACCAGTATCTGATCGGCACGGATGGGAGCCCATCATGACGAAAACGCAACTTGCCGATCGTGCGAGAAGTCTAGCCCAACAGCCGTGGGGCCTGTGGTGGATGCAGGCGCAGCGCTTGACACGCATTGAATTGAGGCGGAATCTCTTCTCGTGGAAGGCGACCTGGATTTACTGCCTTGCTTTCATTCCGACCCTCATCATCCTGATTCACATGCTGTTCGATCGGCATCCGTCTTTCGCGATGAGTGAGGACACCAATGTGCTGGCGGGCATCGTCCAGCTCTATTACATCCGGCTGGGAGTTTTCTTCGGGTGCCTGGGCATCTTTTCGCGGCTCATTCGTGGAGAGATGATTGAGCGCAGCCTGCACTTCTACCTGCTTTCGCCGGTGCGGCGCGAGGTCCTGCTGCTGGCAAAGTTCGCGGCTGGATCCATCAGCGCCGTGTTCCTGTTCGGTAGCGCGATCGCAGCCGATTTCGCGCTGATGTACGCCGGCTTCGGTGCGGCTGGCCGCGATTACATCTTCAACGGGCCCGGCATGGGACAGTTGGAGGCGTATCTGCTTATTGTCGTGCTTGCCTGCCTTGGCTATGGCGCCGTGTTTCTCCTGCTGAGCATGATGTTCAGGAACCCTGCGCCGGCCGCGATGCTGGTGCTGGGCTGGGAGACAATCAACCCGGTGCTCCCGTCGTTGTTGCAGAAGATCAGCGTGGCTTCGTATCTGCGGCACCTGATGCCGGTATCCGTAAGTGCCGACGGCATCTTTGCGCTGCTGACGGTTGAAACCGAACCGGTATCCGGCTGGGCAGCCATCGCGGGTTTGCTGGCGCTGATCGCGATTGTTCTGACTTACTCGTGCTATCGGATTCGCACGCTGGAGATCCGGTACTCAACCGAGTAGAGAAGCACGAGACAAGATCAGCAAATGCGCCGGGATGCCTGGACCCAAAGAATGTTGACGATCACTGCAACTTGATCTTGCTTGCGATCTCTCGGGTGGATTTTCGCGATACGTCTGCAAGTTCGGCATAACGGGGCCAATTGGCCACGGCCCTTTGCACCTTCGCTAGAATCTCCGGCGCGTTCTTTATCCCGTGCTGCCTGCCCAATGCCTGAAGTTGGGCTGTGCCGGGATTTTTCCCCTCGCCCATGACGAGCATGCTTTGCTCGCCGCCCGGACCATAGGAAAATACCAGATCGTAGGCGGGCGCGAAAATCCACTCATTCCTCGCGTTGAGCAGGAACGAAAAATTCTTCACGTGATCGTCGCGGTTATGAGCGAGCACGTTGAAACAGGCCAGAGCATAGGCCCTTTCGGCATCCTGGAGATTCCTGGTCAACGCCAGAGTCACGCGCAGGACCATATCGTAATCGAGGCTCGGGCTGCGGTGATCGGCATGAATCAAGCCGCCGAGGCTATGCATGTGAATGCGGGCGTCCAAGTCACGGTCGAATCGCTTCGTGCCGAAATATCTGTTTGTTTTCGTGCGGAAAAGGTGGGTTTCAGGCACTTCCAAGCCTGCATCCTTTGCCATCAGGCTGTAGGCGTATTCGATAGCTCCCACGTCTCGCACGTCCTGGGAAGACGGAAACTTGATCATCCAATGCGCAAAGCCGGGTTGCAACTCCTGTCGGCCGTGAATGATCCTTTTCTTGCCGGTGCTCACTTGCGCCACGATTTTGGGCCGGGCGCCCGAGGAAGAGCCATTGAGCCGCAGCAACTCCTCGATAACTTCTTCGTTCTCTCCGGCCAGCACTGCGGCTGATTCCTCCGCCAGTTTGTCAAGCGCCAGCCGAGCGCTATCGGCGTTTTGCTGGCCGAGTTCCGGCTCATAACTGAGAGCGCCCATGCCGTGCCGTCCCACATAGGCCAGCCGGTCGAGCGGATTCAGTTGGCCGCAATGGATGCCGTGCTTTTCCACGGCGCGGTCGATTAGCAGGCGGCCCCATCCGTCTGGCAGGCTATCGTTGAACACGCCGAACAGGCCCTCGAAGATTGCGGTGTCGGCATTGGATACGCCAGGCCTGAGGGGAAGTTTGATCGGCGAAATCTCGATGTCCGAAGCGATGAATGAGGCGTCATATTCGAAGAGGATCCTCCTATCCTTGAACGCGAGGCGCCCAACCTTGCGGCGTTGGTTTCGCGCGTCCAGATAGACGGTCAGCAAATCTGTCGGTCTATACGCCATCGCTGCGCCCCTTACTGCCCGTTGCTCTGCGCCGCAACGCTGGCGTGGCCAGCAGGGCGTCGAGCGATTGGGCGGTTGGGATTGGCTGGCTTTCCACGGTCAGCTTGTCGAAATCGTCAAGGCAATCCAGCACCAGGGCTAGATTCAGAAGCGAATCCAGCGCGATCAATCCTTCGCGCTCGAATCGCTTCAGTGAACTCCAGGTCACGCCTGAGCGCGCCGCCAGCTCTCTCTGAGTCAGGTTCATGGCAAGACGCCGGGCCTTGAACCGCCCTGCAATTCCTGTCTGCACCTCTTTCGCGGTCCTGAGATAAAAAGACAATATATTACCTCTTAAAGACTATTATACAACTAAATGGGCAACATGTTGACCATTTATCTCAAAACAAGAATCATTAACTGCTACCGGCCGCTGAAGTATGCTCTGGAGACGATTACTTATAATTTGCGACCGGCCATGGTAAGAAACTTGGCCAACAAACGCAGAGGGATATCGCGATATGAGCGCAATACCGGGAACTGGTGCTCGACGCTGCGAATGGGGGAGACGCGGCGAGGATGATGGTTGAGGGCTGACGGTACACGACCTGCCAAAACCCATGCGGATAATTACCGCTCCCCGGCGCACAATGAAAGCATGAAGAATGGTATCCCACCCCGGCCAGTCCAATTCGTCAGGCATGTGCCCGGTCTGTTCTGTCAACTATCCTCCCGGTTTATCCCATCGCGCTCTTACTCAAAGACAAAGCGCAGCCTCTCTTCCATCACACTGCTCGTTTTCCAGGCCATAATGACGTTTTATCGCCATCCCGCCTCGTCGCAGTGTCGGAGATGCCCCCGGTTCAATATGTCGAACATCTGACCGGTCCGTACCCCGTTTTTACCCCCCACCCCCCCTCGAGCAAGGAGTGTAAATTCCCTTCAAAACCTTGCCGATTATTTGTAACTCGTTTGGAATCAATGGCTGTTGAAAACTTTTCGCCGCCAAATCCTCCCATATCGTGAGATTTAGCCTCTGAAAATCACCAAAAAATCCGTTTTTCGCCCCCAGAAAGGCTCAAAAGCAAAGCTCCATGGCCCTTCCGCAAACTTGCCGGCGGCCAGGCGCTGCGGCCGTTTCCGTATACTCAACGCAGGTTATGTCTACTCATCTCGACAGAATTCTAGCGACGACGCGGACCACTGTGGCCGCAGCCAAGGCGCGTGTGTCCGTGGCGGAACTGGAGCGGCTGGCTGTTGCTCACCAGCCGCGCGGCTGGGCGGCGGCATTGCGCCAGCGGGCTGCGACGGGCATTGCCGTCATCGCCGAGATCAAGAAGGCCTCGCCCTCGAAGGGCCTGATTCGCGCGGAGTTCAACGCGGCAGAACTCGCCCGGAGCTACCTTGCGGGTGGCGCGGCGGCGCTTTCCGTATTGACCGACGAGCCGTTTTTTCGGGGCAGCCTGCGCAACCTGGAGCTGGCATCGACCGCGGTCCCGTTGCCATGCCTGCGCAAGGACTTCACGGTGGACGAGTACCAGATCGTGGAAGCTCGCGCGCATTGCGGAGATGCAATTCTGCTGATCGCCGCGGCACTCGCCGACGATGAGCTAAAGCGCTTTGCCCGCGCGGCGCATGGCCTTTCACTCGATGTGCTGGTCGAGGTGCATACGGCTGCCGAGCTTGACCGAGTGCTCGCTACTCTGGGCGAAGCCGGCGCGGACGCCATTGGCGTGAACAACCGCGACCTTGGAACCTTTGATGTGCGCCTGGAAACTTCGCTCGAACTCGCAGGGCGGATTCCAAGCGGCGTAGTGCGCGTGGCCGAGAGCGGCATTGCGGCGACCGAAGATATTGCTCGTCTGCGCGCAGCGGGCTTCGATGCCTTCCTGATCGGCGAGAGCCTGATGCGCCAGCCTGACCCTGGCGCTGCGCTGGCCGCGCTGCTCGCTGGAGTTGCCGCGCGATGAGCCTAACGCCTATTTGGATAAAAATCTGCGCCAACACTTCGCTGGAAGATGCGTTGCTGGCTGCTGATGCGGGAGCCGACGCGGTGGGGTTCGTCTTTGCGCCCAGCCCACGCCGTGTGACGGCGGCACAAGTAGCAGCCATTGTTCCGCATTTGCCTGCAACCGTCGAGAAGATTGGCGTCTTTGTTGATGCCACGCTTGAAGAGATCGCGTCCACGGTTGAAGCCTGCGGCCTGACCGGCGTACAACTGCACTTTGACGCAGCCTCCGAGTTGCGGGCTCAGCTTCACGAGCGCCTTGGGCCGGAACTGCGCATTCTAGGAGTGGTGCACTTCGGTGCTGGCACTGACGACCAGCAAGCGGCTAGAATGGCCGAACATATTCGGGACCCACACGTGGATGCGGTGCTGGTGGACTCGCGGACGGAAACAGCCGTAGGTGGCACGGGCGTGACCTTTGACTGGACTGGCGCACGCAAAACAATTTTCCGAGACGGAAACGCGTGCAGGCTTGTCGCCGCCGGCGGCCTGAACCCGGCCAACGTGGCCGAAGCCATTGCCACGCTGCATCCCTGGGGCGTGGATGTAGTCTCCGGCGTCGAAGCTGCGCCGGGCCGCAAAGACAAGGCAAAGGTGCGGGAGTTTGTGACCCGCGCGAGGACTGGAAAGGCAATATAGTGAACCTATCGGCTTCTATCAGTTCGGCAGACCTCAAACAGCTGTGATTGGAGGGTTATGACAGGCGGCCTGAGTTTCGGCGGGAAACGAGAATTGCTGGCGCGCGGCTTGTACTGGAGTGGCGCCTCCTTCCTGCTATCGCAACTTCCAGCGCGGGATTCCCTCCTGGTATTGAACTATCACCGTATAGGAAACTCCGAGGATGATCTCTTTGACCCCGGCGTCTTCTCGGCGACCGCCGAACAGCTCGACGATCAAATTTCCTATCTGAAGCGCAGCGGTTCGCTGGTAACTCTGGAAGAGGCATTGGGTTTTGTCGACGGCACCATCAAGGAGAAAAGCCGCCGCTGCCGCGTGTTGATCACCTTCGACGACGGATATCTGGATAACTACGAGATTGCATTTCCGATTCTGCGATCGCATGGGGCGCAAGGAGTGTTCTTTCTTGCTACGAGCATCGTTGGGTCTTGTCAGATTCCGTGGTGGGATCATATTGCTTACCTGGTGAAGACCGCGCGAACGCGCCGATTCTCACTCCACTACCCGGTTGATCTGAATGTCGATATCGATGGGAACGGCTTGACGGAGAGCTTGCAGACCGTACTGAAGTTATATAAGAGGCCCGAGAATTCCGACCCTGCGCGTTTCATCAAGGAGTTGGCGGAAAAATCAGAAGGCCAAGAGCCCCCCGCAGCCCTGCGGCGATTTTTGAATTGGGACGAGGCCCGGGAGATGAAAAAAGGCGGCATGGCGATCGGGTCGCACACGCATTCGCACCATGTGCTCAGCCAACTGGAGCCGGACCGGCAATACGAAGAGCTATTCAAGTCCAGGGAAATCCTGAAGGAGCAACTTGGCGCCGTAGCCGATGTGCTTGCCTATCCGGTCGGCGCCAGGACGAGCTTCACTGGTGAGACCAAGAGGTTAGCTCAGCAAGCGGGTTATCGCGCGGCCTTTTCGTTCTATGGCGGCACAAATTTTCCAGGCAAGATATCGCCTTACGATGTAACTCGAACCGGCATTGACGGCCAAAGCTGGAGCCGCTTCCGCGTTCAAACGGCTGTATGCCGGGTCTCGGGCAGGTATTGGCCTTGACCTATTCGCTCAAATGAGCGGTCTCGGACAAGAAATCTATGGTCTCGTAGAGATTCGATTCCAGATGCGGGCCTATTGGGCTTGGATCTGTGATCCTTCTCCGAACGAGAATGGAATTAAGAATTCTACCCAGACTCTCAGGCATGGATGCTACAGCGACTTTTGTCCTTAACTTTCCAGACATGTATCTCTTGTCTTTTCGTACAACACGCGACAAAGCTCTCACATACTCAAGCTGCCCAGACGCAAATGCGCAATTCACTGCATCCGTGCACCGGGAGCAAGCCTTATCCAGCGCCTTATTAAGCAGGGCTGATTGCAGGTTGTTGCGTCTGATGGCATGACCATATATAACAATCTCACCAAAAACCTGCCGAAGCCCATGCCCTCTATGATTCCCGCTGTGTTTCCTGATCCTGACTGTAGGGCGGGTAATCAAGCCCATTTTTCCTCCCCCCATCAGGCAGCGAAACATAAACTCAAAATCCTCGGCTGGGATGCCACACATTCCGGGATCGAATCCACCGACACTGTCGAAATACTCCCTTGATATGCCATAAGCCATCCAAAAAGGATCATAGTCCCGGGCTTCCAATATGCTGGATGCCAAAGATTCCTCAATCAGCCATGCTTCATCCCCAACCCGCCGTTTGGCTATATCCCAAAATCCGTTCGGGGCCATATCGAACATGGATGTTGTTCTCCAAAGGCCATCGACATTTTCCCCAAAGAACACCATATTGCAGAATACGAGGCTGACTTGAGGGCACGACACGACGAGCCTGGCTATTCTTTCCAAGTGATCCGGCTGCATCAAGTCATCGCTATCGCAGAATACCAACCATGGGGAAGAGGACAGACTTGCGCCGGTGTTTCTGGCAAGCTGAACTCCACCATTCTCTATCTTCTTGTACTTGATTTTGCCGCTAAACTGGCTGCAGACCCGCTCGGTATCGTCCGTCGAACCATCGTCTACTACGATCACTTCACTTGCGGGAAGTGTCTGGGCAAGAACTGATTCTATGGTCTCGCCGATAAGATTCGCGCACTGGTAAGTCGGAATGACAACGCTGATAGGGAAGTTCATGCGCACTCCATTGCTGGAACTATCCATGGGTGAGCCTGAATGCAATCGTCGAGCGCGGGGGGGGATGCAGAAAGTACGAAAGCCCCGGCCATAGGCGGTGAGTCAAGCCTCACACGTGCACCGAGAAGTTTTTTGTACCCAATAACCGTCAACTATAGTAAAAACAAAGTTGTTTGTCTATGGGAAAGTGGCATGGATCGATTGCTGATAAGTGTGGTGATACCCGTCTTCAATGCCGAAAAGTATCTTCGGCAGGCCATCTGTAGCGCTCTGGAGCAGACCTTGCCGCCCCACGAAATCATCGTCGTTAACGACGGCTCAACGGATTCCAGCCCGATGATCGCCTCCAGCTTTGGCTCCGCCGTTATTTACCTTTCTCAGCAGAATCATGGTCTTAGCGCCACACGAAACCTTGCCATTGCGCGCAGCACGGGAGATTGGATCGCCTTTCTCGATGCCGACGATTACTGGCTGCCCGATAAGCTTGCTAGGCAGGGTGCGATGATTCAGGCCGACCCGACTATCGGGCTGATCTACACCGGAAAAACTGATCTCTCACTCGACGGAACCACTCGCGACGTGGCAGCTCGGCCGCCTCAATGGGTCACGAATATACTTCCAGTCCAGAACTACATATTCCCCACCACAGTTTTGGCAAAACGGTCGCTCTTGCTGGAGCATCCTTTTGATGCGTCCTTGAAATCCTCCGAGGAATGGTGGCTCTTTTACAGTCTGTCGCGCATTACCAAATTCGCAGCGATAGCCGAACCCACCGCAGTTTATCGAGTATACCCGGAGAGTCTCAGCAATAGAAATTGGAAAGCAGTTCTCGACTACGCAAATATTGTCGCCGGGAGAATTCAGAATGACTTCACCGGATTCCGTAAATTTCTGCTTCACCGCAAGACTGATTCCAGACTCTTTGCGAGCGCGTCCCTTTCACAGCGCGAGCAGGGCTCGCCGGAGTTCCTCCACTATATCGTGAAGTCGTTGATCTCGTGGCCATTCCCGGACTTCTGGCCAGCTCGCTACAAGATTTTTCTGAAGATGCTGCTCCAGAAGATGAAGGTCTGGAGGGGATAGCCAGGAGTCCATTCTTCGACGCGGGTTTCATTACCGGTGAATGTGAAATGCTCCATCAACATGAACCACCAAGCACCAACCTCCAGAGTTATCATCAACATTGCAACACACTTACTTTTAGGAACGGTTGCGAGATGAAAATTCTTCTACTTCAGAAGAGGGGCCTGGGCAACCAATTATTTCAATATGCGGCGGGGCTCTTCTTTGCCAGGAAATATGGGGCTTCATTGGAGATTATCCGAGAGCCTGACAAAGAGGCCGTAGCCTTCGGCCACCCACGTCCTTTTCTACTTTCGAATTTTTGCATCTCTGCACCGGTCCGGGAGTTTACGCTTTGGGATCGTCTGATGTGTTCGATTGCCCCAATTAAAAGGCCCATAGCGGCACTTGCTCGCCTCGCGTCTCGCACCGCAGTCTATGGACATCCAATTTTAGAAGACAGAACCTTCCTCGCCGAGCTCCCGATTCCACAATCGACGAAGACCGTTTACCTTGAAGGCAATTTCCAAGCGCATCAGTACGCGCAAACTGTAGAACAAACCGTGCGCGCGGAGTTCCAGCTTTGCGAACCTCCTTCCGGCAAGAACCTCGACAGCCTGGAGCAAATCCGCGCGGCCGAAACGGCAGTCTCCATTCACATTCGCCGAGGCGACTATGCCGTCTGGGGCGGCGGCCCGAGGGTCCTCTCGCTCGACTATTACTCACAAGCCATGCGCACCATTATTGAGAAAACCCATAAGCCGACATTCTTTGTTTTCTCAGACGATATTCCCTTCGCGCGGGAGGCGCTGCCCAAGCTGATAAAGGGCGAACGCATGGTATTCGTTGATCACAACGGCGAAGAGAATGCTCATGAAGATCTTCGTTTGATGTCAGCCTGCTGCCACAACATCATCGCAAACAGCACACTCTCGTGGTGGGGCGCGTGGCTCAACACCAATGTTTCGAAGCTGGTCTGCGCTCCCGCAGGTTGGGGACTAGCGAATCCGGAGGAAAAGCTCCCAGATATTCTCCCGCCAACCTGGCTGCGAATCGCCGCTGATATTGCATCTGTGTAAGCCATCCTTCAACTCGGGCTCACTGGATGGCGCAGGTGCATGACGCTGCTTACCTACGATGCCAGATCGACATTAATCAAAGCACAGGCTCCTGGGTGGATCTATCTGAACAATCTGCTCATCTGCTCGACCGCGCGATTCATCTTGAAAGCGACTTCTTGCATTGAGTCAGGATTATCATAAGGGTCTCTGATTTCAAGCTGCGGACCGGGCAACAACATTCCGAGGAACAGCGTCTTCTCAAGGGCTCCGGGAAACAATCTCTTGAGAAGCTCGTAATTGTTGATATCCATAATCACGATAAGTTGAGCTTCGTCAATCATCTTCGCGTCGACGCATTTTGATTGATGATCGGCTAAATCCACGCCTAACATCTTCGCGGCGGCGAGCACAAAACCCGGGCTGGGCCTGCCTGTCTTTGTGTGGAATCCAGCGGATGAGATAGAGACATTCGGGAACTGCCTTGCCGCCAAAGCAGCGGCAAGCGGGCTTCGGCAAATATTGCCGTAGCAGAGAATAAGTACGTTGTCGATTTGCCGGCCGCTCAGCTTCCGGATCATTAACGGCTGCTGAATATGCCTAAGGTACAACCGGCGGCTGCGCCGCCTCACAAGATTTACGCACTTGGCCCAATGCTCCCGGACAATCGTATTAACCTCACCAAGCACTACCCTCAGGTCGGACCAGCAAAAGAAGTCCCAGCTCTCTTTTCCGATCAGTGGCCGCAACCAACCAAGAATCGCTGGAATTATGGGCTTCGTCAGGAGCAAAGGGTCCGAGTGGTCAGCCTTCCAGTTCGTCTTGAACCATTCAATATCACGATATATGTTACGGGTGTAATAACCGGCGCGGTACTTCGGCTGAGGAGGGAGAGGCCGCTCAGTGGCAAGGCAGAGCAAACCAACGGGAAAGTCAACTCCGCAATCAATGGCGAGAGCCAGGGATCCCCACAACCGAGGATTAATCTCGATAAGATAGGCTTCGCCTTCAGCCGTAACTTTGAATTCGACCATCGCGACCCCGTGCCACTCAAGCGCGGATAATAGCGAGGTCGAGATCTTAACCAAGTCATCTTTCAAGCCGAGTGATACGCGATAACTGCTACCGCCCCCGGTGAGCGGAAGCTCATGTACTCGTTCGTGAAGAAAGGCCAATCGGAGCGTTCCGTGCTCGAACAGCATCTCGACGCCCAAGCCCTTTCCTGAGATGTATTGCTGCTGCTGAACGGGGACGTCCTGATATGTTGTTGTGAGAGCCGACCTCCACTGCATCAAGTCGCGGGCGATGGTTACACGGAAATCCTCCACAGCGCCGCGCGTGTTCTTTTTGCTGAATACAGGCTTGAGCACGACAGGAAAGGTCTTTGGCGGCAAGCTTGTAGAGCAAACTAATTCTGATGAAGGAACTCGGATGCCCAGGCGCCGAGCAAGCTCCCAGACAGCCTGCTTGTCCAAGGCTGTCCGCACGCTTGGCCGCGGGGCCAGAGCGGCGCGTTGGTACATATCATCGGGGATTTCCGGCGAGAGCATTGCAAGCAGAGACACCTCGGTCGCCGGAACGATGAGGTCGTACTTCTCGGTCTGGAAGAGAGAGACAAGCTCACCCGTTGCTCCGTCCGGCGGGCTGTCCAGCCTGAAATGTCTGCAAATAAAGCGGGATCGACGGAGAGTCTGCTCAGATTGAAAACTGGCAGTGTGCACAGTACAGCCGTATCTGCCAAGGCTTTGGACCGTCTCCAAACCTGCTGCGCTTTCGGCATCCAGGACCAATACCTTCATTCGCATCATCGTGGCCAATTATAAGTTGGTTGGAGCTACGCTCTCAAATTTCGGACGGGTCAGCAGCGAAAAAATTGTACTCACGGGCCCGGCGATGGGTCTCGGCAACATTTCGGCGAGCAGCTTGAAGCGGCCGTGGTCTTCCGGCTCCAGGACGCGCAAAAGGTAGAACAGTCCGAAAAGCACGAACAGAGAGGCGCCTCCGCCGCAGAGAATTCCCCACAATGGCATAACAAACCGCACGGCAACATAATGCGCAGTCAAGGATGCCAGCGCGCTGCAGAAAACGATTTTTGCAACATGCATCCAGGGAAGTTTTACCTTGTACAAATGGATTGCCACCATCCACATCAAGCCGACGGCCGCCAACTGAGCCGCGCCGTTGCCAATACAGGCGCCCACCGCGCCGTGTGCGGGAATCAAATACCAAGCCACGCTAATATCGATCACTCCCGCCATCACGGTGGCGGCGATTACATAACGCTGCCGTTCGAAACTCTCCAGCAGGTTCTGCGCTGGCGCGAAAAAGGCTTTGAACATGCACAGCAGAGGGGCCAGTGTTACCACCATCATTGCACCTTCAAACTTGTGACCGTAGAAGAGCAGCAGCGCGGGGTACGCCAGCGACGCTGCAATGAAGTGGAGCGGTATCGACATCAAGGCGATGTAACGGAACGTGGAGGCGGCAAGCTCAGGCAGCTTGGATTTGTCCCGCCCGTACTGCGCGAAGATGGTGGCGCCGGCGGCCGTTCCAAAGACGGTTGCCACCAGCAGCAACTGTTCAGCCATGGTGAACGCCACGGAATAGAAGGACACCTGTTTGACATCCGCGCATAGCATCTTCAACAGGATGATCTCTGAGCGGCCCCAGACGATCTGGGCCACTAACATGCTGCCAACCGCCTGCAACGCGAACGGCATCATGCGCTGACGCAGTCCCTGGGGATGAGAATGGGTTGCCTCCCAGGCGAGCACGCGCTTCATGGTGGGAAAGAAGCGCACCAAAAAATCGACAGAGCGCATTAAGAGCAGCGATGCGCCGATGCCGACA
>Ga0302201_10000351_pt1 | contig 41949 bp, 31 predicted proteins | sample II_Bog_N3_2_FD_194586 | JGI IMG/M metagenome (GOLD analysis project Ga0302201, IMG submission 194586) | Peat permafrost microbial communities from Stordalen Mire near Abisko, Sweden - II_Bog_N3_2 | ecosystem: Environmental > Terrestrial > Soil > Wetlands > Peat | place: Sweden: Abisko... | reverse complement strand
GACTTGATGGTGCGCCTACTGCGCGCTTGCATCTGCACACAAACCATCACTTACAAACAGCTTGTCGCCACGCCGGAGCTAGCGTGATATTCATCCTCTCCAATTGGTATCGAGTACCGGCAAGAATTTGTAGCGCTGGCCTCCCGGCCGGCTGTAGCGTGGGCCTCCCGGCCCACGCCCACTCTACACCGATGAGAGAAATGCTTTAAGAATTCGGACCCATGCGAGCCTTTGACGCTGTCTTCGCGCAGGGTCTGCGGGCCGACGCTCGCACCTACCCATCAATCTCCGATCCATCCGGCATCTGCTGGCAGCGAGGGCACCAGAAGGTAACCCGCGCGTCCGGTCCCTGCAGGCGTCTGCGAATCAGTTCGCCGCAGCGCCGGCAAGGCTCCCCCTTGCGCCCATAGACCCACAAACTCTCACCAGGATCAGATTCATGCGTGGTGCGCCGCTTGCGTCCTCCGTACGTCACAATGCTGTCGCCCGAGTCTTCCAGCACATTGGCGGCAAGCAGCCGTCGCGCTGCGGCAATCAACCCGTTCGCCTCTTCCGCCGTGAGCGCGGCAACCTTGCAGAACGGATTCATCCCCGTTACAAAACAAATTTCCGACTTGAAGACGTTGCCCACGCCGGCCATGACCTCCTGATGCAGCAGCACATCGCCAAGCTCTTCGTCCCCATGCGCAAGCATGCGGCGCGCTGCGGCAGCGCCATCGAACTCCGGGCTCAGAACATCCATCGCCGGACGCGGAATTTTTCCATTGCGCGCCAACGAAAGCTCCGTGTGCATCTCGGCCACCGGAACACGAAAGCCGACTGCAATGTACTCGCTGTTCTCGATGACGATGCGCATGTTGATGCGCGGCTGCTGCCAGCGTTCGCCGGGGCGATAGATATGCCAACTCCCGCTCATCAGCAGGTGCGTCGCCAGCGTGCCGCCGCCGGAAAAATGAATCAGCAGCCATTTGCCGCGCGACTCCACCCGCTCAACCCGTTGCCCAATGAGCGGCGTGTCGTCGTCAAAGCGCGTGAGCTTGGGATAAGTCGAACGGAAGCCGGTGATGGGCTTTCCTTCGAGCGCACGGCCCAGGGCGCGCGCGGTGCGGAAGATGGTGTCGCCCTCAGGCATGGTCTATTGCAGTTCCTCCACTGCCGCTTCGGCGTGCGCCATCGCCAGTGGAATGCGGCGCAGGTGCATGCCCAGCGGGCCGGGATGAAACCCCGCGTCCATCAGGAAACGGGCCATGGGGTGCGCCGCGACCGGCTGGCCATTGATGGTGGTGATGAGCACTCCCTCGTGGCTTGAGCGGTGCATCCGCTGCTGGCCCCGCGCGCAGAGAAAATGCGCCAGCCCCGCGGCCGTCTGCGAACGCTCCGGCTCTTCGACGGGCAGAAAAACCAGCAGGTTGGGATTACCGCGCCGCAGCCACGCCACCAATTGCCCATTGCGCAGAATCACCTCGGCATAGGCTGCACGCGTCAGAATCCGCGGTGCCGATTCCGCATCTTCTTCTGCGACCGGAAGATCGGGCCAACGCAACACTGACCCATATGGGTTAGCCGGATCCGTGGCCGCCAACTGCACAAACTCCGGCCGCTCCTGCGGCGGCTCCATGCGCAACTGGCGCAGCAAATCCACCGCGGCGGGAAGCGCGAACTGCGTGGCGCCGAGCCCGGCCACAAAGTAGCCGCGCCGGATGCGCCCGCTCTCTTCCATCGCCTTCAGAACATCGTAGACCGCACTGAATCCGCCCGGCACATTTTCCGCCGCCACCGACTCCCGCAGCAAAACGCCATAGCGATTGAGCAATTGCAGCGCGAGTGCGTGGCTGGCTTCGGTTGCCGTGGGAGTGGCGTCGCTTCCCTTCCCGGCCCGCACCGGCAACAGCGACCAGCGGCCCTGCGCGGTGGGCGGCGTAGTTCTTCGCGAACGAAAGACTTGCCCGGTCTGCAAACGCCTTGGCGTGCGCGCGCTTTCCGGCCGCGCGGTGTAAGCGCGCAGGGCGTGGAGTGAATCGTTGGTCACAAGGCCGCGCCAAACCAAGCTCCACAACGCGTCGATGGTCTCGCCCGGATAGCCGCCGCCGATGGCCTGATGCAGCGGATCAAAGAAGCTTGCGCCCGCGGATTCGAGAACGGCACATAGTGCTTCTTCCCGTTTGCTGAGCGGCTCCGCATTCACCCGCTGCTGCAAAAGCAAGGGCAGCTTGTCGGCAAGAAACAAAGCGATCCGCCCGTCGCGCTCCCCTATGGCCTCAACGCCGGCCCAGGCCACTTCCCCAGCAGCGATCAGCGTGTCCAGGCCAGCGGACGCATACTCCGCAATGCGCGCCGGCAGGATGGCGCTTTCCACCAGCGACGCGGGCAACGGCGCGCCCTGCAGGCTCTCGATGGCGTCCAGCAGCGCGTCCAGGTTTGCCCCCCGCCGCGGCGTAAGCAGCCCCTGCCAGTGAGTCAGAAAACGCGCCAGCGTCTGCTGCTCCACCGGCTCGACCTCGCGGCGCAACTTGGCCAGCGACTTGCGGCGAATCTGGCGCAGAATCTCCGCGTCGCACCACTCGCGATGCAGCCCGCCCGGCCGGAAACCGCCCTCCAGCACGCGCCCCTCGTGCACGAGCAGCCGCAATGCTTCTTCCACAACCGAAGTGTCCAGCGCAAATCGCTCCGCCGGCTCGCGCAGCGTGAAGGGCCCGTGGGTGCGCGCGTAGCGGCGAACCAGTTCGAGGACCGGGTGCGCCACCGGCTCCATCAGCGCCGCGGGCAGCCCCGGGGGCAGCGGAATCCCCAGCCCATCGCGGTAACGCGCCGCGTCTTCGGCGGCAATCAGGCGGCGCTCGCCGGCAATGCGCACCTCCAGCAAGCGCCGCGAGCGGACCAACCGGTCCACATGCACCATCAAATCTTGCGAAGCCACCCGTCGAGCCATCTCCTCGCGTGACAAGTCGCCCAGCCGCAAACACAGGTCGTGCAGGCCGTCGGCCGAACGCGCTCGATAGGACTCGACCAGGCACTGCGCCGTCTCTTCCACCTCGGCAATGGCGTTGGCGTCCAGCAGTTCGCGCAGGTCGGCCTCGCCCATGATCTCGCGCAACTGGTCCTGATCAATCGTGAGCGCCTGGGCGCGGCGCTCGGCCAATGGCGCATCGCCATCATAGAGAAAGTTGGCTACGTAGCTGAACAAGAGCGACGCGGCAAACGGCGAAGGCTTGCGCGTCTCCACCACGTGCACGCGGAGCTTGCGCTCTTCGATCTCCTTCAGGATTTCTACCAGTGCGGGCATGTCAAAGACATCGCGCAGGCACTCGCGATACGCCTCCAGCAGCAGCGGAAACGCCGGATAGCGTGAGGCCACGCTCAGCAAATCGTACGAACGCTTGCGCAACTGCCACAGAGGCGAGCGGGCATCGGCACGGCGGCGCGGCAACAAGAGCGCCCGTCCGGCAGCCTCGCGAAACCGCCCGGCAAACAACGCTGTCGAACCCAACTGCCGCAGCACCAACTGCATGGCTTCTGCCGATTCCACCAGGAACCAGTCCGGATCGGGCGGCTCGTCGGTGTCGGGAAAGCGCAGCACAAAACCGTCGTCGCCCCACAGCGTCTCCACCTCCGGCCCGCCCGCCGCGCGGATACGCGCACTGACCGCCATGGCCCACGGAATGTGGATGCGGCTGCCGAAGGGCGTCAGAACGCAGACCCGCCAGTCGCCCAACTCGTCCCGGCAGCGCTCGATCACCACCGTGCGGTCGTCGGGAACCTGGACGGTGGCGGCCTCTTGATCGCTTAAAAACTCCATCAAGTTCTCTGCCGCGCCGGGGTCCAGGTCGTGCTCTGTAACCAGGCGCGTCAGTGCGGCCGGTTTCGGCAGGGCACGGAGTTCCCGCACCAACGCTCCGATGCGGCGGCCGAATTCCAGTGGCCTTCCCGGCCCATCGCCCTTCCAGAAAGGCATCTTGCCCGGTTCGCCGGGAGCGGGCGTCACCAGCACGCGGTCGTGAGTAATCTCGTCGATGCGCCATGTCGAAGCGCCCAGGATGAAGGTCTCGCCGGGATGCGACTCAAAGACCATCTCCTCGTCCAGTTCGCCCACGCGCACGGACTTCCCCTCGGAGTGGGCCAGGAAAACGCCGTACAGTCCGCGGTCGGGAATGGTTCCGGCGTTGAGAATGGCCAATCGGGCCGCGCCGTCGCGGGCGGTGACCACATTGCGAATCCGGTCCCAGGTCAGACGCGGACGAAGTTCGGCGAATTCGTCCGAGGGGTAACGCCCGCTGAGCAAATCCAGAACTCCTTCGAACGTCGAGCGGGTCAGCCCTCCAAACGGACCGGCGCGGCGCACCAGGTCGAAGAGCGCATCGACGCTCACCTCGGGCTTTGGTTCAGCGGGCAATTCGACTCCCGAAAGAATGACCCTGGGCTTTTTCGAGCGCACGGGCTTGGCTGCCGAAGGCGGGTGCGCCACAATCGCCACCAACTGCTGGGCCAGCACGTCCAGCGGATTGCGCGGGAAGCGGGTGGCTTCGATATGTCCCTCATGCATGGCCCGGGTGACGGCGGCGCAAGCCACTAGATCGGCACGGTACTTGGGAAAGAGAATCCCCTCGCTTACCGCATCCACGTGGTGCCCGGCGCGGCCGATGCGTTGCATGCCGCTGGCCACCGAAGGCGGCGCCTCGATCTGGATCACCAGGTCGACAGCGCCCATGTCGATGCCCAACTCCAGCGTGGAGGTGGCGCACAGGGCGCGGATCTGCCCGGCCTTCAACTGCTCCTCAATGATCAAGCGCTGCGCCGCCGCCAGGGAGCCGTGATGAGCGCGGGCAATCGCCTCGCCGGCCAGTTCGTTCAGCGCTCCGGCCAGCCGCTCGGCCACTTGGCGGCTGTTGACGAACAGAATGGTCGAATTCCGCTCGCGGATCAATTCGAGCAGGCGCGGGTGGATGGCGTTCCAGATGGAGACGCGGCGCGGGGCCTGCGAGGCCGGTCCGCTGGGCAGTTCTTCCTGTGCACCGAGCCGCGCCATATCTTCAACCGGAACTTCAATTCTCAGCTTCAATTGCTTCAGGGCACTTGCGTTCACAATGGTGACCGGACGATAGCGCAAGGGCGTCTGATCGGCCAAATCGGACGACCAGGAGGCCTGCGTGGTTTCTGCGCCCGTCTGCGGAATCTCCGCTGCATCCGTGACTGCGCCGACTTCCACCCCGCCCAGAAAGCGTGCGACTTCCTCCAGCGGACGCTGGGTAGCGGAGAGCCCAATGCGCTGGAGCCGGCGCTGGGTCAACGCCTCCAGCCGTTCCAGCGAAAGCGCCAGGTGCGCCCCGCGCTTGGTCGGAACCAGCGCGTGAATCTCGTCGATGATGACCGTGTCCACCGTGCGCAAAGCTTCTGAGGCCTGCGAGGTCAAAAGCAGGTAGAGCGACTCCGGCGTAGTGATAAGAATCTCCGCCGGGTGCCTCAGAAAGCGCGCCCGCTCCCGTTGCGGCGTGTCGCCGGTGCGGACAGCGATGGACGGCTCATGGAAGGGGACGCCCCGGCGCCGAGCCATGTTGGCAATGCCGGCCAAGGGCGAGCGCAGGTTGCGCTCCACGTCCACCGCCAAAGCCTTCAGCGGCGATACATAGACGATGCGGCAGCCCTCTCGTCTCCCTTCAGGCCTCGGATGCAGCATCAGCCGGTCGAGGCACCAGAGGAAGGCTGCAAGCGTCTTGCCGGTTCCCGTGGGCGCCAGGATCAGCGCACTCTCGCCGCGCGCAATCGCCTGCCAACCCATTCGCTGCGGCGCGGTAGGCGCGTCGAACACCGCCTGGAACCACTCCGCGGTAACGGGGTGGAAACAGGCGAAAGGTTCGAGTGTTTCGTCCGGATTGACCCGGCGGGAAGTCATATTGCTCTTGAGAATAGCGCGAGAGGGCGGCGAAGAGGAAGCGAAGAAACAAGGAACAGGGATAAGCGACGAAGTTCGTCCGGCCTCGTCGGCGCGAGATGTCCAGTCCGCGAGGGTGCAGGCGATGAGACGGGAGACTCCTCCCGTGCCGTTGCGCGCGCCCTGCGCTGCTACCATGAGGGGGTTCGGGGATGCCATGCGCGATCATCTGGCTACACTTCTTCAGGACTTTAGGCGCTTCGACCGCCAGATTGCCGTGGTTCGCTATCAGGGCAACCGGCGGCGGGCAAGCACATACGGGGAAATTGCACGGCTTGCGGGGCGGTTTGCGTCTCTCTTGGCCAGCCATGGCATTGGGCCGGGCGACCGGGTGCTGCTCTGGGCCGAAAACAGCGCGGAGTGGATTGCCGCTTTCTACGGCATTATGCTGCGCGGTGCCCTGGCGGTGCCCTTGGACGCCTACGGGACGTTGGAGTTCGCCGCGCGTGTGGCGGCGGACGTGCGCCCCAAACTGGCGGTGGGCGACGAACTGCTGGTCAAGCAGCTGGCAGACGACTGGCCGGCACTGGCCTTCGAGGATTGGCTCGACCTGCTTCCTGCCGAAGAGGCAGAGCCGGTTGCGGGCCTCTCGCACAACACGCCACTCGAAATTCTCTTCACTTCTGGAACCACCGGCGAGCCCAAGGGAGTAGTACTGACCCATGGCAATGTGCTGGCCAGCGTGGGCCCCATCGAGCAGGGAGCGCAGCCCTACATGCGCTACGAGCGGCTTATCCATCCGCTGCGCATCCTGCACACGCTGCCTCTGAGCCATGTCTTCGGGCAGACCATGGGGCTGTGGGTTCCACCCATCTTTGCCGCGCAAATCCACTTTGAGAGCCGCCTGGTGGCGCCGCGTCTTATCGAAACCATCCAACGGGAACGCATCTCCGTACTGGCGGCAGTGCCACGCGTCTTCGCGCTTCTTAAAACCTATCTGGAATCCAGCCGTCCGGAATTGGCGGAACAGTTGGATGCCTCCGAGGGGATTCGCGCATGGACGCGCTGGTGGCGCTTCCGGGCGGTACACCGGGCCTTCGGGCTGAAGTTCTGGGCGCTGGTCTCGGGCGGTGGTGCGCTGGCCGGCCCCCTGGAGCAGTTCTGGAACCGGCTGGGGTTTGTCGTGATCCAGGGCTACGGCATGACGGAAACCTCCGCGTTGATCACCCTGAACCATCCCTTTCATGTAGCCCGGGGAAGCATCGGCAAGCCTCTGGCAGGGCGCGAGGTAAAGCTGGGAGCGGACGGCGAAGTCCTGGTGCGCGGGGCAACCATTTCCGGCGCCACCTGGACGGCTGGAGAACTGCGTCCGCGCGCAGACGAGTGGCTGGCCACCGGCGACCTGGCCGAGGCGCAGCCGGGCGGAGAACTGCGCTTTGTGGGCCGCAAGAGCGAAGTGATTGTGACCGCGGCGGGCGTGAATCTGCATCCCGAGGACTTGGAAGCGGCCATCGAACAGGAACCGGCCGTAGCGGCCTGCGCGGTGGTCGCGATGGAAACCCCCTCCGGACCGGAACCCTGCGCGGTGCTGGCGATGCGCGGCGCGGAAGACCACGCCGCGGCGGCCGTGGAGCGGGCCAACCAAAGGCTGGCGGAGTTCCAACGGGTACGGCGGTGGATGCTGTGGCCAGAGCCGGATCTGCCCCGTACCTCCACAGGCAAGGTGCGGCGCCGGGCGGTTGCCGAGTGGCTGAAGGGAATCCAGGCGGCCAGTGCCAGCGGCGCGGCCGGACGCGGAGATTCCTTTGGCGCCTCGGCGGACTGGCTGCTCAAGCTGATTGCCAATATCTCCGGCGAGACGCCGCACGGCGTAGGAGACGAGCTGCTACTGGCCGAGGACCTGCAGTTGGACAGCCTGGGGCGCGTCCAGTTGGCGGCGGCGCTCGAGGAGCGGCTCGGAATGGCGCCGGAAAGCGGACTGCTGGAAGAGGTCAGGACGCTTGGGGAACTCCGGGCCCTGGTGGCGGGTGAAGAAGTGGCGGACAAGTTCTTGAATTCTCCCACCCCTTCCACAGAACAAAGCAAAAAACACGGAGCTTGGAGCTTTTCTCCTCTTCCAGAGGAGAACCACAACGAAGACGCGCTCCCCGCCTCACCGGTCGAATTGCCGGTACAAGCGCCCGAGGAAAGCCGTGAGCGCAACATCTATCCGCACTGGCCGTGGTGGAAGCTGTTCTGCTGGGTGCGGGTAGCCTTCATCGAAGCGGTGATGCGGCCGCTGGTCTGGCTGTTGGCAGATCCGAAGGTCCTGGCGCCGGAGGCACTGAACGCCGCGGAACCGATGCTGATTGTAGCCAACCACGTGACGGCCTACGACGGGCCGCTGGTCCAGTACGCGCTGCCGGAACAAGTGCGGCGAAGGATGGCGGCAGCCATGTCCGGCGAAATGCTGGAGGATTACCGGCACTTCCGCAATCCGGACCGGAAACCCGGAGAAAAGGGCTTCCTGCTCCTGGGACCGGCGGCGTGGCTGCTGCTGACCGCCCTCTTCAACGTCTTTCCGCTGCCCCGGCGCAGAGATTTCCAGCGCAGCTTTGCCCACGCCGGCGAGGCGCTGGACCGGGGCTTCCACGTGCTGGTCTTTCCTGAAGGAACGCGCTCGGCCGCAGGCAAGCTGGCGCCCTTCCGTGGGGGAATCGGGCTGCTGGTCAAGCAGTCGGGTACCGCGGTGCTGCCGGTAGCGTTGCGCGGGCTGGGCGAGTTGAAATCCAGCCAACGCAGATGGTTCCGCTCCGGAACCATTGAAGTGCGCGTAGGCCAGCCGATCCGCTTCGCTCCCGAAGTGACAGAGGCGGCGATCACGGCGCGGCTGCACGCAGAGGTGAACCGCCTGCTGACAACTGATAGCTGACGGCTGACGGCTGATAGCTGATAGCTGATGGCTGACAGCTGACGGCTGTCCTATCCCGGCCGGAAGTAGCATGTGCCGCCTGCAAGGACCGGGGTCCAGAGGGAGAAGTCGGCAGGCTGCTCGGTAGAACCGAGAAAGAGGATACCGTCCGCCGGCAGCAGGCGATGAATTCCGGCCAGCAGCGCCTTGCGCGTCTCCTGCGAGAAATACAGCATGACGTTGCGCAGGAAAATCAGGTCGAAGCTTAAGTCGGCACGGTTAAAGGGCGGCGGAGTAGCGCAGAGGTTGGCCTGGCGGAAGTGGCACATGGAGCGAATCTCCGGCCGCGCCACCCAGTCCTCGTCAACACGGTCGAAGTAGCGGGCCGCCAGACGGGCCGGCAGCCCGCGGCTCATTTCGATGCGGTGGTAGGCGCCTTTCCGGGCGCGCTCGACCACCTCGGCCGAGATGTCGGTGCCCTCGATGCGAATCTCCCAGCCTGCCAGCATGGGAAAATACTCGCGCAGCAGAATGGCCAGGCTGTACGCCTCCTGACCGGTGGAGCAGGCGGCGCTCCAGAAGCGCAGGCAGCGGGTCGCCCGGCGGGCTTCGATCAGCTCGGGCAGCAGTTCGGTGCGCAGCAGTTCGAAGGGGTGCCCATCGCGAAAGAAGCTGGTTTCGTTGATCGTCATGGCCTCGGAGATGGCGCGCTCGAGGGCCAGGTTTCTGCCCTGTTTGAGGCACTGCACCAGTTCATTCACGCCGTTCATGCCCCGGTCGCGCACCAGCTTGTTGAGGCGGCTCTCGAAAAGGTAGTCGCGGGAGGGGTCCAACTTGTTCTGGGAGAGCCCCAGAACAAGTTGGCGCAGAAAGCCGTAGTCGGCGCTGGCGTCTGGTTCCATGGCTAGACCACCGCTTCCTTAACTGCGCGAGCTTCCAGACGGTTGCGGTCGGCGAGCCGGAGGATTTCAGGGGCTAGGTCATTCAATGGGAGAGTGCGGTCGGCCAGGCCGGCTTGCACCACCGCTCCGGGCATTCCCCAAACCGCGCTGGTGGCCTGATCCTGCGCCAGCACGCCTCCGCCGCAGGCGCGGATCGCGCGGCACCCTGCCAGCCCGTCGCAGCCCATGCCGGTCAGCACCACGGCCAGCACACCGGCACCATAGGCCAGGGCCGCCGAGCGGAAAAGAACGTCCACCGAAGGGCGGCAGTGATTTTCCGGCTCTGCCTGGTTGAGTCGCAGGGTGGCCGGTAAACCGGCGCGCGCCGAGGCCAGCACCTCCATGTGCCAATTGCCGCGGGCAATGTATACCGTACCGGCCCGCACCGGTTCGCCCTCCACGGCTTCGCGGACCGAGAGATGGCAGCGTCCGTTGAGACGTTCGGCAAAGAGCCCGGTAAACATCTCCGGCATGTGCTGCACGATCAGAACCGGGAGAGGAAAATCGGCCGGCAGCCTGGGAAGAAAAAGGTCGAGCGCCGCAGGTCCGCCGGTGGAGACCCCGATGGCCACCACCGACGGCGCGGCGAAGAACGGCGGAAGCTTGCGCGGAGCCGCCAGGGGAAACATCAGGGGGGCCCGCCGGGCAACCGGAATGAGGCTCTGGTCCAGGCTCCGATCGGGGGTCTGCTGCCACCCCAAAGGCCGGCTGGTGAGCGCGTGAATCTTGGGAACCAGATCCTGCGCCAGCGCCTGGATGGCGCTCTCGCGCCCAGCCTGTTGAGTCGGCTTGGCCACATAATCCGAAGCGCCTCCCGCAAGCGCCTCCAGGGTCACCCTGGCCCCGCGCTGGGTGAGCGCACTGCACATGATGACCGGCATGCGGTGGCCGCGTTCGCGCAGTTTCTTCAGCGTCACCAGCCCGTCCATCACCGGCATCTCCACATCCAGCAGAACCAGGTCGGGGCGGATCGTTTCCACCGCGTTCAACGCCGATTCGCCATTGGCCGCGGTTCCAGCCACCTCCAGCCCGGCTCCCGTGCAAATCACAGAGCGCAGCAGGCTGCGCATCACGGCGGAGTCGTCGACGATCAGAATGCGGGTGGGCCGCGCAGCGACCATCTCTCAGGCCCCCACCCGGGAGCGAAGATCGCCCCTGGCGTACCGTGAGTCGTGCCCAATGACCGTTCGCATGACTTCCTCCCGGGGCCGATCCCCTGCTATGCGGCCAGCGCCGCGCCCAGGCGCATGGGGTCCATGCGTTCCGGGTCCAACATCACCAGCAGACTGCCCTTGAGCTTGTAGGCGCCCGCAAACAATCTCTTGTTGCGCTCGTCGAGGATGGAAGGATTGGCCTCGTGCTCGGCCGAGGAGACGGTCAGCACTTCGCCCACCGAGTCCACCAGCAGTCCAAAGCATCCGCCCGAGCTTTCCAGAACCAGGATGTCCTGAGGCCCGTCCCGGGTCGGCAATCCCAGCAACTGGCGCAGGCTGACCGTGGTCAACACGTCGCCGCGGTAGTGGACCAGCCCGCCCACAAAGGCCGGGGCCAGCGGAACCGGTTGAGGCCGGGCCGAACCCACGATTTCGAGAATGTAGGCGATGGGAACGCCATACAGGACCCGCCCCACGCGCACCGAGCACATCTCCACCAACCCCGCCTCTTGGGAAACTTCCACTCCGCTTGCGCTCATTCGACTGTCTCCGCCATCTGGCTCCACGCCGCGGGAGCCTCTTCTGCGCCCGGCAGCGCAGGCACGCCGCCCAGGTCGACCACGCTGGTTACGTGTTGTTTCAAAAGGGTGACGCCGTCGGTGCGCCGCGCCGTGCCCGATTCAAACAGATCGCCGCCCGCCGCCACGTCCAGAACATGCGAGACCGCGATACCCACATGGCGATTGCCCTCGCGGCAAACCACCACCACAATCTGCTTCTGCGGGTCACCCTCAGCCGCGGCCAGTACGCCGCCGGAATCCTCGACCGGCAGCAGTTGCCCCTCGAAGTTGAGCACCGGGCGATAGCCGATGTACTCGATGCGCGACAGCGGAATCTGCTCGATGCGCAGCACCTCGTCCAACGGCACCGCGGCGCGGCTTCCGGCTGCTTCCACCAGCAGGTATTCGAGACTCTTCCGGGCCTCTTCGCCCGCTTCTTCCTCCACCGCCCGGCCGGTTTCTTCTTCCGCGCTCATCGAGACGCCCGCGCGCAGGGCGATGGCTCCGGGATCCAGAATCAGCGCCAGATCGGCATTGCCCAGCACGGTTGCGCCGGAGTAGAGGCCGATCTCCTTCAGCACGCCGGACAGTGGCTTGACCACAATCTCTTCCGGATCGGCAAGCCCATCGACCACCAGGCCGAAGCGGCGCCCGTCGGCGTCCAGAACGGCAACGAAGTTGTCCCGCTCGGCAGCCAGGCGATGCTTCCCGGAGGGTTCGAGCAGGCGGTCCAGAAAGACCAGGGGCAGCAGCTTGCCGCGCAGCCGGTAAAGGGGCGCGTTCTCCATCCACTCGATGGCCGTCGCAGCCTGTCCTGGGGGAATATGGACCAGTTCCGAGAGCGCGCCCTGGGGAAGCGCAAAACTCTGCCCGACGCTGCGCACAATCAGCGCGGGAATGATGGCCAGGGTGAGCGGTATGCGCAGCCGCAGCGTGGTTCCCTTGCCCACCTTCGAGTCGATTTCTACCTTGCCGCCGATCCTCTCCACATTGGTTCGCACCACGTCCATGCCCACTCCGCGGCCGCTGACGTTGGTGATGGCCGCCGCCGTCGAAAAACCGGGCACGAAGATCAGTTGCAGCAGTTCGCGTTCGGACTGATGCGCGGCCCGCTCGCGGGTAATAAAGCCGCGTTCGATCGCCTTCTGCCGGATCTTTTCGACAGCAATGCCGGCGCCGTCGTCGGAGATTTCGACCAGAACGTGGCTGCCCTCCTGGTAGGCGCGCAATTTCAGGGTTCCCTCGGGGTCCTTGCCCGCCGCCAGGCGCACATCAGGGGTCTCGATGCCGTGATCGAGCGCGTTCCTCACCGCATGGGTCAGCGGGTCCTTGATGGCTTCGAGCAGGCTCTTGTCCAGCTCCGTCTCCTGCCCCTCCATCTGCAGCCGCACGCGGCGGCCCAGCGACTGGGTCAGGTCGCGAACAATGCGCGGCATCTTGGAGAAGATATTCGAGACCGGCTGCATGCGGGCCTTCATCACCGCCTCGCGCAGATCGGCCGTCACCATGTCCAGCCGGCGGGAGAGCATGGTCAGGTTGGGATCGGCGGCCGTGGCCTGCAACACCTGGTTGCGGGTCAGCACCAGTTCGCCCACCAGGTTCATCATCCGATTCAGCAGCGCCACGTCCACCCGCAGCGTGCTTTCGGCGGCGGTTGCCTGCGCACGCGGGCGGGCCGGCTCGGCGGGAGCGTCGACGACCGGCTGCGGGGCCTTCCCCGGCTCCATCGCCTGCATCGGCTCCGGGGTCAGCGGGGCGACGGATGTTGTGGGAGTGGCTTCAACGGCAGGGGCCGTGGCTTTGAGCCTGGCTTCGATCAGCTGCGGCGCGCGCATCACAGCCGGAACCTGCAATTCCTCCATGCGGGCGATGAGCACACCGTCCCCGCCCTCGCCTTCGTTGCTGTCCGTCTCGATGGTCTTGAGGATGCCGCGCAGCCCGTCCAGCAGTTCGAGCAGGCCGGTCACGATCGGGCCGGTGGCTCGGAGTTTGCCCTCGCGCAGCAGACCCAGCAGGTTCTCTCCGGCATGGGCCAGCTTTTCCAGCCGCTTGAAGCCCAGAAACCCGGTCGTTCCCTTGATGGTGTGCACCGAACGGAAGATCTCCGCCAGCAAAGCCGTATCCTGCGGCCGCTCCTCCAGATCAGTCAGGCAGTGCTCCATGCGATCCAGCCCTTCCTGGCTCTCGATCAGGAATTCCCTCGTCAATTCATCCATTTCGCCACTCATCCGTCCGGCCGGAGGGAAATCTCCAGCGCAGCATGCACTTAAGAGGTTTATCGGAGCGAAGGGGCGGGACATGAGAAAGCAGGGCGCAGCGGGCAAGGATCAGGGCCCGCAAGACCTCGGCACTCCCTCACCGGATATACAGCCGGCGCAGTAATGCTTTAGCCTCAGGTTACGAACCAAGGAGGCAACCGATGAACGCTGAAACCGCGCTGGCCGCGCCGCTTGCCAGTCTTCTCGACGAGGCGCGCCGGGCAGCGCTCCATTCCTACTCGCCCTACTCGGGCTTCCGGGTGGGCGCGGCGCTCCGACTGACCAACGGCGAGACCGTGACCGGAACCAACGTGGAGAACGTGAGCTACGGACTGACCATCTGTGCGGAGCGGGCGGCGCTGGTGCGGGCGGTCTCCCGGTTCGGCCCGGAAATCCGCATCGAGGCGGTCGCAATTGCCAATCTGAACAGCTCGGCGAGCCCCCCTTGTGGCGCCTGCCGCCAAGTTCTGGCCGAATTCATTCTGCCCGACGCACCGGTTGTCTTCCCCGTCTCAGACGGCCTGCACACCATGGCCTTCTCTGCCCTTCTGCCCCTGGCTACCGAAATGAAACTGAAATAATGCTGGAAACGATGACACACGCTGACCGCATTGATACTTCTATTGCCCCCCTGCACATGATCGACCTGATCCGCAAAAAGCGCGACGGTGGCCCTCTGGACGCGCGCGAGATCGGCTTCCTGGTGGCTGGCGCCGCCACGGGATCCATTCCGCCGGAACAGCTTGCGGCCTGGCTCATGGCGGCGTGGCTGCGCGGGCTCTCAATCGAGGAGACGCGCGCCCTGACTGTGGCCATGCGCGACTCGGGAGAGAAGTTTTCGCCCGCGCGGCTGGGGAAAGTGGCCGTGGACAAGCACTCGACCGGCGGCGTCGGAGACAAGACCAGCTTCCTGGTGGCTCCCCTGGCCGCGGCCTGCGGCCTGGTGGTGCCCATGATCAGCGGCCGCGCCCTCGGCCACACCGGCGGCACTCTGGACAAGCTGGAGGCCATTCCGGGCTTCCGCACCGCGTTGCCCCTGACCGAATTTGAGGCTGTGCTGGGCCGGTGCGGCGCCTCGATCGTCAGCCAGACCCCGGCTTTGGTTCCCGCCGACCGCGCTCTCTATGCCCTGCGCGACCGCACCGGCACGGTAGAAAGCCCGGGCCTGATCTGCGCGTCGATTCTGAGCAAAAAGCTGGCCGCCGGCCTGGACGCGCTGGTTCTGGACGTGAAGACGGGCTCGGGAGCCTTTCTGCGCAAGCGGGAAGACGCCGAGTACCTGGCCGCCCTGATGGTCGCCACGGCCGAGGCCGCCGGAACCCGCACCGTGGCGCTGATGACCGACATGGGCCAGCCGCTGGGACGAATGGCCGGCAACTGGATCGAACTGATGGAATCCGTCGAGTTGCTGCGCGGAGAGCGCCCCGAGGGCAGCGAGGACCTGCGTGAGCTCTCGCTACAGTTGGCAGCCTGGATGATTCACCTGGGCGGCAAAGCGGAGTCGGCGGAGGCCGGTTACGCACTCGCAGAAACGGCTCTCACCAACGGATCGGGCCTGCGCGTCTTCCTCGCCATGGTCGAGGCACAGGGCGGAGACGTGCGCGTCTTCAACGACCTGAAGGGTTCTCACAAGCCGGGAGCAACGCGCGTCGTCGAGGCCTGGGAGAGCGGCTTGGTAGCGGAGATGGACACCACCGCGCTGGGATGGGCCGTGCAGCGCCTGGGCGCAGGGCGCGAAAGAGCCGGCGAGCCGGTCGATCCGCATGCCGGAATCGAGTTCCACGCCCGGCGCGGCGCACAGGTCCAGAAGGGCCAGCCCCTCGCCACTCTTTACGCCACCCGCGCGGAGCTTCTGGCCGAGCCCGAGGCGATTCTGAAAAAGGCAATCACGTTCTCCGCAATCCCGCCCCACGTAGTCGTGCCCTTGATCAGTCGCATCTTCACCCGCGAGACGGCGGAAACCCATCTGCGCGATGCTGTAAGGTAGTTGACAGCCATCAGCCGTCAGCTATCAGCTTTCAGCCGTCAGCCGTTAAAAACCGCGAACCCGCACCCGGGTAGCTGATAGCTGACCGCTGACTACTGAAAGCTGCTTTTGAAGGAGTGCCCGTTTTGGATCGATTCACTGGAGTACTGGGGATTTTGGCCGTTCTTTTCGCGGCGTGGCTGGGCTCGACGGACCGCAAACACATTCGCTGGCGCACAGTGGCCTGGGGCTTGGGGTTGCAGTGGTTCTTTGCCTTCCTGGTGCTGCGCTTCGACTTCGGCCAGCGGGCCATGGCCTGGGCCGGCGGCGTGGTGACCAACATGCTGGGTGCTACGGCTGCCGGCACCAAGGTTCTCTTCGGCGCACTGGGCACTCCCAACACCTCTCTGGGGTCGATCTTCGCCTTCCAGGTGCTGCCGACCATCATCTTCATCTCGGCGTTCTTCGCGGTGATGTACCACATCGGCGTCATGCAGATCATCATCCGCGCCTTTGCCTGGGTCATGCTCAAAACCATGCGCATCTCGGGCGCCGAGAGCATGAACGTGGCCGCGTCCATCTTCATGGGGCAGACCGAAGCGCCTCTGACCATCCGCCCGTTTCTCAAAGGCGCCACCCGCAGCGAGTTGATGACCATCATGACCAGCGGCATGGCCCACGTCTCGGGCGGCATCATGGCCATGTACATCGCGCAGGGCGTCGAGGCGCGCCACCTGCTCTCGGCGGTCATCATGACCTCGCCGGGCACCATTCTCATCGCCAAGATGCTGGTTCCGGAAACCGAAGTCCCCGCCACCGAAGGCCGGGTTGTGATTCCGGAAGACGAGGCGCACAAGGAAGAGAACCTGATTGGTGCCATTGCCCGCGGCACCATCGACGGCGGCAAGCTCGCCATGAACGTGGCCATCATGCTCATCAGCTTCCTGGCCCTCGTGGCCCTGCTCGACGGGCTTCTGGGATGGGCGCACGGGCTCTACGGCATGTACTGGGTTCCTTCGAGCCTAGGCCAGATCCTGGGATTCTTCTTTGCTCCCGTGGCTTGGCTGATCGGTGTGCCCTGGCGCGATTGCGCCGCCATCGGCAACCTGCTCGGCACCCGCATGGCCCTGAACGAAGTCATCGCCTACATCTCGCTCGGCGCGCAGAAAGCGGCCCTGCTCCCGCGCTCGTTCACCATCGCCACCTTTGCGCTGTGCGGCTTTGCCAATCTCGGCTCGATCGGCATGCAGATCGGCGGTATCGGCGCGCTGGTTCCGGAGCGGCGCAACGATCTGGCCAAATTGGGCGTGCGGGCCATGTTGGCCGGCACCATGGCCAACCTGATCTCCGCATCGATTGCCGGCATATTCCTGGGATAGTGGCGACTGTTCCGGCCGCAGTTAGGCACCCGCTGCCGCCTTTAGCCGCCTCACCCGGTAATACACCGTCAGCGCCGTAACCGTTCCACACGTCAGCAGGCTGGCCGCCATCCCCAGAATCAGCGACGGATCGCGCTGGTAGAGCCCATGCACGATCCCCACCACCTGCAGCACGCTGAAGCCGCCGAAGGTGACCAGCGAAATCCCTTCGTCCGTCTTCTTGCGCCACAGCGCAAAAATCTGCGGGACAAACAGCAAAGCGTTGCCGACCAGGCCCAGGCCGAAGAGGACGGCGACAAACTCTTTCATGCGTAAACTCTCCCTGAGGCCGGAACGGCCTCAGGATTCCATCCTCTCATCACGAAAAGCCTAACCTGGAGTGAGCGGTTGCACGCCAGCCGGGAGACCGCTCGATTCGTGCTAGACTTTCTCCCAAAGAGCCGATTCCACGTGGGCAAAACGCGAAGGAGCTACGATGGCAAACAGCTTTGGCGCGGATATTCTTCTGCTGGCGCCGGACCCCAAAAAGGCTGCGTCGTTCTACGTTGACCATCTCGGCTTCGAGGTCACCGACGAAACGCCTCAGATGGTGAGCCTGCAAGGCGAACACATCAACCTCTACATCGAGAAGGGCCCGCCGTTGGGGCCGGTGCTGGAAGTCCTGGTGGACAGTGTCGAAGCCACCAAACTCCTCCTGGTGAAAACCGGTTGCCAGATCCTAAGGGATGAGCCGGAATTTCCCCGCTGCTACATCCGGGACCCGCTCGGGTTGATCTACAACCTGAGGAGCCAGAGCGCGGCTCTGACCTAAACGCGCCCCGTCGCGCCGGCCAGTTGCCGCGCTCCCTTCCCCGTTCAGATTGCGTCACCAACAAGCGCTAGAACATAACGCCGGACGTCCTCAGGCCAATTGGCAATCAGCCCTTCCAGGCGGCTGCGGTCTTTCTGGTAAAGCGACCGCGTCGCCTCTTCAAATCCCGCCAGATTGCCCACCATGGCAGACATGAACCGGTTCGCCGCATCCTGCGCATGTCGCGTTCGGCTGCTCCCCTCATCCTGGCTTCTGGCCTTATCCACCAGCCTGCGCAGCGCCGCCGATGCGCCGTTCGGCTGTTCCTCCAGCCACTCCCAATGCCGAGGCAGCAATGAAATCTCCCGGCTCACCACCCCCAGCCTGGGCCGCCCCGGACCGGTGCGCTGGGGCGCTGGAGCCACCCGAGCCAACACCTCCTCGACTGTCCCTCGCAGGTCAAAATCCACCTGTCGGCCGCTCCCATCCTCAAAAACCAGAATCCCCGCGCTCTCATCCCTGTCGAAGCGGGACTTCAGCGTTCGAAGCACCTGGTCAAGCGGGCCGGAGGCAATCCTCGTACGGTCCGCAAATGCGGTGTACTCTGCACATTCGCTCATATATTAATTTTACCCGGATAAAATTAGCCCGTCAATAACATCCGGGTAAAATCAGAACATCACTCCGGTTGAAACCCGGTAAGAACTTGTACCGCTGGCCTCTTCCCCCATCTGCCAAATCCGATAGAGTATTCTTCATGGATTCCTCGTATTTCGATCAAGTCACAGAGGCTGCAGCCTTTCTGAAATCGCGCCTGGGGTCGCACTCTCCCCGCGTGGGTATCGTGCTCGGCTCCGGCCTGGGTGCGGTGGCGGAAGCGGTCAAAGAGCCATTCGTCGTTTCCTGCGGCCAGATTCCGCACTACCCGCAATCGACCGTCGAAGGACATTCGGGCCGGATCGCGGCAGGGTTGCTCGGCGGTGCGCCGGTGGTGATTCTGCAAGGCCGTGTGCATTTTTATGAGGGCTATACGCCCGCGCAGGTGACCTTTCCGATGCGTGTCCTGGGAGCCCTGGGCATCCAGTCCGTCGTCCTCACGAATGCGGCTGGCGGTATCAAAGAAGGCTATCGGCTCGGCCAGTTGGTGGCCATCGCCGACCACATCAACTTCATGGGATGGAATCCGCTGCGTGGGCCCAACGAAACGCGATTCGGCTTTCAGCCGGGTGCCGGGCTCCGGTTCTTCGACATGACCGAGGCCTACTCGAAGGGCCTGCGCACTCTGGCGAAACAAGCAGCGGAGGCCGAGGGAGAGACGCTCGACGAGGGAGTCTACGTCGCCGTCAACGGGCCGAGCTTCGAGACGCCGGCCGAGATTCGCGCCTTCCGCGCCATGGGAGCGACGCTCGTAGGCATGTCCACGGTGCCAGAGACGATCGTAGCGCGCCACATGGGAATCGAAGTCCTGGGCCTGAGCTGCGTCACCAACCTGGCCGCCGGGTTGAACTCGGTGCCGCTGAGCCACGAAGAGGTCTTCGAAACCGGCCGCCTGGTGGAACAGAAACTGGCGCGGCTGCTGGTGAGGCTGGCGCCCCAGATGGCCGCGCGCGCCAAGGCGGTTCCAGAGGCGCGCAGTTGAGCGCCGGCGGCGAATGCACGCTTCGGCTTCCCTTTCCACCGGTGGTGGTAACCATCGCAGGCTGCTCCGGATCGGGCAAAACCACCCTGGCCCACGAGTTGGCGCGGACGCTCAAGGCCGTTCCCTTCCCTCTCGACAACTACTATCGCGACCTCGGCCACTTGCCGCTGGCTGAACGCGCTCACCAGAACCTGGACGATCCGGCAATGATTGAGAGCCCGCTGCTGGCGGCCCACATTGCGGCGCTGGCCCAGGGCGAGGCGATTGAGCGGCCTCTCTACGACTTTGCCAATTATGTGCGCATCGCAGGGCGGACGGAGACCGTGCGGGCCGAATCGTTTCTGGTGGTGGAGGGGATTTTCGCCCTTTATTACCCTGAGATTCTGCCCCTCTGCCACCTGCGGGTCTACGTGGACACGCCCGATGAGCTTTGCTTCGAACGGCGTCTGAAGCGGGACATCGAACAGCGGGGACGGACACCGGAGTCGGTTCGGCAGCAATACGACGCCACGGTCCGGCCCGCAGCTATCGCCTTTGTACGGCCCTCGGCGGTGAATGCGCATCTTACCTTGGACGGGACCGCGGCGCTGGACTGGAAGGTGGAACAGGTGCTGTCGGAAATGGGGAAGCGCGGATTGCGGCGCTTTCCAGCCTGAGGTTCGCCAGTTCTTTTGCTCCCCTCTCCGGTTCTTTCACTTGATCTTCATTCGAGAACTATCTTCAAGCGACATTCGTAATCCTGATCATTCCTGATGGTATCGAGAGCCACTCTTGCTTGGCCGACGTGGTTGATCGCTGTAGGAACGAGTAACGCCGGCCTCCTGGCCGGCTGTAGCGTGGACCTCCCGGTCCACGCTGTACGCTACTCCGATAGGGGAATAGCTTTAAGGTAAGCGTGATGTGGAAGAGAGTCCTGGCAACGATGAAGCGCAAAGCGGCCGTCTGGCTGCGGCAGGGGATCTCGCCCCGGCGCTTGGCGTTGACGCTGGCTCTGGGCTTTGCCATCGGCTGCATTCCGGTGGTGGGAATTCCCACCGTTCTGTGCGCGGGCCTGGCGCTGGCGCTGAAGCTGAACCTGCCCGCAATTCAGGCCGCCAACTACGCGGTGATGCCCCTGCAGGTGGCGCTGATCGTGCCCTTTGTGCGCCTGGGCGGATGGCTGTTTACCTTCGGTTCGAGCCGGGCTGTCGAAAGCAGGCCGTTGCTGCACACGCCCCCTCTCGAGCTGCTATTGCGCATGGGCGGGTTGGCCGGGCAGGCCATGCTGGGCTGGCTGGTGATTGCCCTGCCCGCCGTGGCGCTCATGACAGTAACCCTGACCCTGGTGCTGCGCAGAGTGCCCGCCGTCGCCGCAGCGGAGCTGGCCGACGGCTAAGAGCTAACAGTTGTCAGCCATCAGCAATCAGGGCCCGAATACGTCAGTAAGTCACTTGTCACTTGCGCCAGCATCCTTCATGCAGGCCGAGGGCAGCGCCCCTTCAGCAAGGATTCCGCGACCCCGATTCCATGTCCGCTAGCCACGCCACAATCGCCGCGAATCGTCAACCGAGGGCTGACGGCCATTAGCTGATAGTCATTAGCTGAAAGCCGTTAGCTGACGGCTGTTAGCTGATAGCTGTTAGCTGACGGCTGTTAGCTGATGGCTGTTACCTGATGGCTGACAGCTGTTATTTAACGGCATACGGATCCGCCACCGGAATCGCGCTCTGCTGCCAGGCGGAGTAGATCATGTCGCGCAACATGCTGGCTCCTGCAGCCAGCCGTTCGGCGGTAAAGTCGCGCGACTCGGCCGAACCCGCGCCCGTGAAGCCCCCCACCTTTTCCAGTTGATAGACATTCTCAACATAGGTCGCCGTGTGGCGTAGATAGGCCACGTATGCATCGAAGATCTCTCCATCGATGGCTTTAACAGGAGTCATTTTGGCGCGCACCTCGGGCTCGTGCAGGTTAGCGGCAACAAATGGTCCTTCGAACTGCCAGTGGATGCGATGCTCCGTGGTGTAACCATTCGGATTGGGGCCGACCCATCCGTTGTATTGAACGGTCGTGTGCAGCGGCTGGGAGGCATCGCCTGCGTAATGCCCAAGCCAGCCTGCATAGAACAGAACGGCCTGCTCGACGGGACGTGTGTCCTGATGTGCGGCAGCCAGAGCGCGGTACTCGCGCAGAGCCGCCTTCAAGCGCTCCCAGACTTCGGTTGCCTCCCAGGGCTGGAGTCCGATCTTTTCAGGGCGCTCGCCGGCCCCGAAGACCTTGGCCTCAAAGTCCAGGCGCCGACGCGGCAGCGGACCCAGCGCGTCGGCCGTCTCCAGGTTGATGAAATGCTCGGGAGCCTGCGCAGCCGAGAGTTCCGGCTCGGCAGCCGAGCGCCAGCGGTCCGGCTCCGGGCCCAGGTATTCGATCTCCGCGACAGCCTCCGGAGAGCGTAGAAAAGCCGGTACATCGGCGGGCAGCGAAGTTACGGCCAGGCGATTGATGAGCCGATGGCCCTCATTGCCCCAGCCGTGGGCCATAGGCGGCTGGAGCAGGAGGCAGGCAACACCGGCAGCGGTTACTACCGGGAAAAGCAGAGTGCGCACGGCAGGCAGAAACGGCATAGGCCAAGTATAGGTTGGCATTAGAGTATGAGAATTGAAAAAATTTGCCTTGGCCTGACCTGGAACCTCCCCGCGCGAATCGAGGTTTTCCGCTATGAAATCTGTGGGATGCGCCAACAATTCCCGCCTTGCACGACCCGCAGCGGCTTGGTTTCGAGGTTTTAATCTAAAGTTCTTGAGTAACATAAACTCAAAACTGGAGTAACATACATTGGAATAGGTGTAATGTATTGAATAATAAGCAAGCGCTTGCTAACCAAGGTGCCCCAACCGCCGATTCCGGCGCTGGGTGCGATTCGGATTCCCAGAAAAATGGGGCGACTCTCCGAGGTTGATGCGGCGGCGCGATACGAGGTTTCATTCCTCGCCGGGAAAGCCGGAAACGCACCTTTCTCCGGCTCTCGCGATGGGGAGATGTATACCTCGATGGGGAGATGTATACCTCCAGGAGACGCATGCGAGACGGGGTCAACGCGGAGAAAACGACCGGAAGCAAGCGCCCCATGGAACCGCTGAGGGGTGGATTTTTTTTGAGTTGGTCGGCACTGGCGGGACTGTGGCTGCTTCTGGCTGCGGTGGCCGTTGTGGTGCGCCTGGCGATTGGGCCGCAGTTAGATGGGCTGCTGATGGCAGCCGCTGCAGCCGGGGCCGTCCTCGTTGCTGCTCGCATCTGCCTGGATAAGACTGAAACCCGCGCGTCGGCGGCTGGCCGGCGGATCAAGCAACTGCTGGACTCGGCGGGACCGATGGTGATGGCCGCAAACCTTGAAGGCCGGTTCACCTATGTGAACCCGGCCATGGAGAGGGTTCTCGGCTACCACGCACCCGAACTCCTGGAGATGGCGAACGCGGGGATGATTCTCGCTCCAGACGAAGGGGCGCGCCTGGTCCATGAGATTGTGAAAATCGCCGGCGTGCATCGGGACGGCCCTTCCTCGCATGGCGCCATGGCAGAATTTCTGGAGAGCGTTCGAGCTCTGCCTCCCAGCCAGGTGCCCAGCTTTGACGCGCAGATGCGCGGCAAGGACGGCGCCACGATCCCGGTGACCCTCCACATCTCCGCGATGCGCGATAGCACCGGTGCGCTCACCGGTATGGCGGCCGTGGCCCTCGACCGGAGTTCCACCCTCCACCAGGACCAGGCGCTGCGGGAGTCGCAGGAGCGTTACCGCGACCTGTTTGAAAACTCCACCGAGATGATTGCCACGCTCAGCCCCGCCGGCCAGTTTCTCTATGCCAATCCGGCCTGGAAACGCTGTTTCGGAATGGACACCGCCACTCTGCTGACGCTGGGCACTTTTGAGGAAGTCTTCGGATTGGAATGCCGCGCCGAGGCCGGGGCGCTCTTCCGCCGCGTGCTGGACGGGGAGGCGGTTGACCGCGCCCCGCTGCGCAACCACACCGAAGACGGCCGCATCCTGGAATTCGAGTTGAGCCTGAGCCAGCGCCAGAAAGCGGGCAATCCGCTGGCTGTGCGCTGTCTGCTGCGCGACGTAACCCAGCAGAAGAGCCGCGAACACCGCCTGGCCCTGCAACTGGTGGTCAGCCAGATTGTGGGCGAAAATACCTCCCCGGAACTGGCGTCGATGCGGATTCTCGAGGCCCTCTGCGTTTCGCAGGACTGGGATGTGGCCGTGAATTGGACGGTCAACACCGAAGAAGACCAATTGGAATTCACTTCGGCCTGGGGCGCTCCAGGCTCCCAATCTGAAGCTGTGATCCACGAGAGCATGGGGCTGAAGCTGGACAAGGGCGTCGACCTGCCGGGTCGGGTTTGGAAGGAAGGCCGCACGCTTTGGATCGGGGACCTGGCCGACGTCCCGTCCACTCCGCGCATGGAGTGCGCCCGGCGCCAGGAAATGGTCTCCGGCTGGGCCGTGCCGGTGCGAGCGGGCAACAAGATTCTGGCCATCCTCGAGTTCTATTGCCACTTCCGCTATCGCGAAAACCGCGAGGCGATCGCGACCATGGAAACCGTGGCAGCTTCGCTGGGACAGATGCTGGCCCGCACCCACGAGCGGGGCCGGGCCGAGGGCCTCTACCGCCAGCAGAAAATCCTCCTCGATTCGGTGGCCGACGGCATTTGCGGAGTGGATCGCCGAGGCCTGGTGAGCTTTGCCAACCCCGCCGCGGCGCTCTTGCTGGGCACCGAGGCCGAAAGACTGGCCGGTAAGCCGGTCCACGAACTGTTGCACGGCGCGGCAGGGCCGGCGAGCAGGTGCGACCAGGATTGTCCGCTGCGGCTCGCCACCGAACACCACTTGGCTTCGGCCGGCGAAGACAGCATCTTTCGCGCCAACGGCACCAGCTTTCCCGCCGAGTACTGCCTCACGCCGATTCTCGACCAGGGACGCTTTTCCGGTTCGGTTCTCAGCTTCCGCGACATCAGTCAGCGTTTCGCGTTGGACCGCCTCAAGGACGAGTTCATCTCCACGGTAAGCCATGAATTGCGGACGCCCCTGACCTCCATTCGCGGGGCGCTGGGTCTGCTCTCCTCGGGGATATTGGGCGAGGTCAACCCCAAGGCTGCCAACCTGCTGCGCATCGCCCTCACCAACTCCGACCGCCTCGTTCGCCTGATCAACGATATTCTCGACCTGGAACGGATTCAGAGCGGGCGCGAGCCGCTCGCCTTCCGTCCCGTGCAGTTGGGCGAGATCGTGCGCCAGGCCATCGACGGGATGCAGCCGGTTGCCGACGCTGCCGGAGTGCAGTTGATCCACGACACCACGCAGGTGGAACTGGCCGCCGACCCCGATCGCCTGGTACAGGTGCTCACCAATCTGATGTCCAACGCCGTCAAGTTCTCGCCCCCCAACTCCACCGTCTCGGTCATGCTGCAGCCCGGCGCCAAAGGCGTCACCCTTTCCGTCATCGACCATGGGCGGGGGATTCCCGCCGACAAGCTGGAAGCTATCTTCGGGCGCTTCCAGCAGGTGGACGCCTCGGACTCGAAGCAGAAAGGCGGCAGCGGGCTGGGCCTCGCCATCTGCCGCACCATCGTGATGCAGCACTCGGGGCGGATCTGGGCTGAACGCAACCCGGTGCGCGGTTCCACGTTTCGCGTCTACCTGCCCTACGCACCGGGTGCCGCAGCCGTGCCCCCAGGCAAGCCCAACTGCGCGGAAGAACAGGGCACCGTCTTGCTGGCCGACGCCCACGACTCCACCCGGCCCCTGATCGCCGACAAGTTGAGCCGGCACGGCTACCGCGTCGTGGAAGCGGCCACCGTCGAGCAGACCCTGGCCGCGGCCCACCAGGGCGTGCAGGCCATCCTGCTCGATACCTCGCTGGACGGAATGAACGGCTGGGAGATTCTGCCCCTGCTGCGCCAGATGGACCCGGAGGCCCGCACGCCGGTGGTGCTGTTGAGCATTGAAGGCCGGAATAGCCCCGCCGACCTGCCCGCCACTGCCGAGGGCCTGGTGATCAAGCCGCTGGAAGAAAGCGCCCTGCTGGGCGAACTGGCCCGCGTGCTCTGCGGCCCTGGAGAAAAGGTCCGCATCCTGGTGGTCGAAGACGACGTGGACCTGGCCCACCTCATCGCGGAGGTCTTCGCGCACGACAACATCGACGTGGAGATCGCCTACACCCGGCAGTCGGCGCAGGACGCCTGTTTTGCCTTCCAGCCGCACCTGCTGGTGCTGGATATCGGCCTGCCCGATGGCGACGGCTTCAACGTGGTGGACTGGCTGCGCCAGCACGAGGATTTGTCCCGCCTGCCGCTGGTGGTCTATTCCGGTCGCGACCTGACCTCGGCGGAACGCTGCCAGCTCACCCTCGGCCCCACCCACTTTCTTGCCAAGGCGCGCGTGCAGCCGCAACAGCTCGAAGCGCTGGTCCTCACCATGCTGCGCAGTTCGCGGCAAATGGGAGAGATTCCCGCCGCGGCGGCGGCTCTGTAGCCCTTGAATTCACCCCTCGCGCGGAGTTTTCCGGGGCGTCGAGGCACCGGCCGCCCGGATGCTGCAAAATGACTGTAGAGGGGTTTCCCACGTGGCGCATCGCATTCTGATCATCGACGACGAAGAAGACATTCGCGAAGTGGCCGCACTGAGCCTGGAGACCGTGGCCGGCTGGGACGTGGTCATGGCCAGTTCCGGCGCACAGGGCTTGGCCCGCGCCATCGAGTACCAGCCCGAAGCCATTCTTCTCGATGTGATGATGCCCGGCATGGATGGCCCAACCACCTTTCGCGAGTTGCGCAAAAATCCCGTCACGGCCCTCATCCCGGTCTTGCTGCTCACCGCCAAGGTGCAGGCCTCCGACCAGCGCCGCTTTGCCGACCTGGGCGTGGACGCCGTGCTCTTCAAGCCCTTCGACCCGATGACCCTCTCCACGCAGATTGCCGGCGTGCTGGGCTGGAACTGAAAGGCGTACCCGCCATGGAACCTATCGCTCAGCCCGATCTTGACGCCGCCCTCGACCGTATGTGGGCCAAATTCCTTCCGGAACTCGAGAAACGCGTCGCCTTCCTCGAACGAGCCAACGCCGCACTGGCTGCCGGCACCCTCAACGTCGACCTGCGCGCCAAGGCCAATGCAGCCGCGCACAAGCTGGCCGGCGTCCTGGGCACCTTCGGCCTCACCAGGGGCACGGTCCTGGCCCGGGAAGCGGAGATCATCTACTCCGGTGAACCGGATACGGATCCGGCCAACGCAACCCGCCTCCAACAGATCGCCGCTGGACTCAGAACCCTCCTCGCCAGCAGGAAGGGACGCGCTTGTCCTGAGTCTGAAGTTCCCATCAGAATTGCACTGTCATCTTGAGCAGCCCGACTCGCCTCAACGAGTTACGGCTGGAATGAACTGCCGCTAACTCGCCAACTCGCGATTTCCGCGAAGCGGAAGCCAACTTGCTGATTCTGTTCGTAAAATTCCCCATTCAACCTTTTTGTTTTTTATAGGGAGACCAGGGATACCACCAGGCCAGAGCCCCAGCTCGACGCGCTTTACCTTTCGGCCCACAAAGATCATGTTCGCAGCCAGCCGCACATGGTCCCCTTTCCCCGCCTCAGCAATTACACTCGACAATGGTGATTTCTCACAACCCATTCGCGCCGCAGCTTGGCCTCAACTTTGAGGAGCCGCCCCGCACCCGCCGCATCTGGCCCGTGCGCGAGTTGGTCGGACACGTCCGCGAACTGGTCGAGCAGGAGTACGGCGATGTCTGGGTCGAGGGCGAAATCTCCAACTTCCGTCCCGCCCCCTCCGGCCACGTCTACTTCACCCTGAAAGACGCCGACGCTCAACTGCCCATTGTTCTCTTCCGCCGCCAGGCCATGCTGCTCCGCTTCCGCCCCGAGGATGGCCTGCACGTCCTGGTGCGCGGCCGGGTCAGCGTCTATGAGCAGCGCGGCCAGATGCAACTGGTGGCCGAAACCATGGAGCCGGTCGGCGCGGGTTCGCTGCAACTGGCCTTTGAACAACTCAAGGCGCGGCTCAAGGCCGAAGGCCTCTTCGATGCGGACCGCAAACAGCCTCTGCCCGCCTTCCCCCGCACCGTGGGCATTGTCACCTCCCCGACCGGCGCCGTCATTCGCGACTTTCTGAACATCGTCGGCCGCCGTCACTCGGGCCTGAACGTGCTGCTTTTCCCGGTCTCGGTGCAGGGCGATCAGGCGCCCGCAGAGATTGAAGCCGCGCTGGCCGAACTGAACGCCTCGGGCCTCGTCGACGCCATCGTTCTCGCGCGCGGCGGAGGCTCTCTCGAAGACCTGGCCGCCTTCAACAGCGAGCGCGTGGCCCGCGCCATCGCCGCCTCGCGGCTGCCGGTGGTCTCGGCCATCGGCCACGAAACGGACTTCACCATTGCGGATTTTGTGGCCGACCTGCGCGCTCCCACCCCCTCTGCCGCCGCCGAACTGATCACCGAAGCGCAGAACAAGATCGCCGAACACCTCGCCGACCAGTCGCATCGCCTGGAGCGCGCGGCCCGCTACCAGATTCTCCAGGCCCGCCAGCGTCTCACGCGCCTGCCCGTAAGCCGCGCCGAAGGCCGTATGGCCGCCCTGCTGCACCGTCTGGAACAGCACCGCGACGACCTCGCCTTCCGTTTGGAGACGGCCGTAATCGACCAACTGCGCCAGAGTCAGCGCCGGGTTGCGGAGCTCGCCGCGACAGTTCTGCGCCACGACCCGCGCCAGAACCTGGCCCAGGCCCGCGAGCGCCTGCAGGCCTGCCGAACGCATCTTGATCGCACCATGGAGCGCATGCTCCACTCCGCCGCCTCCACCGTCAGCGCCCTCGATGCGCGGCTCCATTCCCTCTCGCCTCTCGCGGTGCTGGAGCGCGGCTATGCGCTGGTGCTGGACGCCGAGGGCGGCCTGGTCCGCTCTACCGCGCAGCTCGCGCCGGGCAACCTCGTCACCACCCGCCTCTCCGACGGCGCCTTCACCAGCCGCGTCGAAACCACCGCTCCCAACCCGGACGCAAGTGAATCTGCAAGCCAGCAGGCCAGCCCCAGGGAGCCGCGCAAAACCCAAAAGAAATGAGCCTATGACCACAGCCACCCAACGCAGACTCTTCGGCACCGACGGCATTCGCGCCGTTGCCGGCAAAACACCTCTGGACCCAGCCACCATCTTTGCCTGCGGCCTGGCGCTGGGCCACTCGCTGCCAAAGGAGGACGCGGCGCCCAAGGTCATTCTGGGCCGCGACACGCGCGCCTCCGGCCCCTGGATTGCCGCCACCATGGCAGCCGGCTTGCGTGAAGCAGGAGCGCACGTCGAAAGCGCCGGCGTCATCACCACTCCGGCCATCGCGTATCTCGCGCACACCCATGGCTTCGATGCCGGCGTGGTCATCTCCGCCTCCCACAATCCCTGGCAGGACAATGGCATCAAGCTCTTCGGCGGCGACGGCTTCAAGCTCGCCGATGCGGTCGAGCTGGCCATCGAGGACGAGATGCTGCACCACGTGGAGCAGATCGTCGCGCCCGACCCCGCTTCCCTGCCCCCCGTCGAAGACAACCCGGCGTTTCAGGCCGATTACATCCAGTTCCTCATCGATTGCGTGCCGCATCTCACCTTGAAAGGCCTGCGCATCGTGGCCGATTGCGCCAACGGCGCGTCGGCAGCCGTGGCGCCGGAGCTCTTTCGCCGCCTGGGCGGAGATGTCGCCCTCCTCAACATCGCTCCCAACGGCCAGAACATCAACCTCGGCTGTGGCGCTCTGCACCCCGATTGGGTGGCCGCCGAAGTCAAGTCGCGCGGCGCGGACCTGGGCCTCACCTTCGATGGCGACGCCGACCGCTGCATGTTGACCGGCGCTCAATCCAACGTGGTCAACGGCGACGCCATCCTGCTGATGGCCGCGCGCGACCTCAAGACCCGCGGCATGTTGACCGGCAACCTGGTGGTCGCCACCACCATGTCGAACATGGGCCTCGAAGCCGCGCTCAAGCGCAGCGGCATCAAAATGCTGCGCGCCCCGGTGGGCGATCGCTACGTCCTCGAACAGATGCAGCAGCACCATGCCGCCCTGGGCGGCGAACAGTCGGGACACATCCTCCTACCCCACCTGGCCACCACCGGCGACGGCCTGCTCACCGCGCTTGTCGTTCTGGATTTGATCGCCCGCACCGGCAAGAGCATCGAGGAGTTGACCGCGGATTTGAAGGTCTTCCCGCAGGTCATCGTGAATATCAAAGTGCGCCAGAAGAAGCCGCTGGAGTCGATTCCCGCCGTAGCCGCGGCCATTCGCGCCGCCGAAGAAGAGTTGAAGGACTCCGGCCGGGTGGTCATTCGCTACTCCGGCACCGAACCCCTCGCCCGCGTCATGATCGAAGCCGAAAGCGAAGAAGCCATGAAGCGACTTGCCGAGTCCATCGCGGATGCGATCCGGCACGAACTCGGTCTTTAACCGCCCATCGGATAGGACAAACCGGCGACCAGGAACGTGTAACGCCGGCCTCCCGGCCGGCTGTAGCGTGGACCTCCCGGTCCACGCTCTACCCAACACTTAGAGGAGTATTACTCTAACTTGCTGACTTGATTGGACCGGTTTTTTGCTCATCAGCAGCCGACCGCAGCGAACTCGAATGTAAAAGGACCGGATCAACAGTAAGTCACTCGTTCCATCCTGCGTCCTTTACAAATCCCGCCAGTTGGGTCCAAAGCCCAAATCCACCACCAGCGGCACATCCAGCTTCACCACGCCTTCCATCTCCGTGCGCACCAGCTCTTCCACTTCCGCAGCCTCGTCGGCGGGAACTTCAAAGAGCAGTTCATCGTGCACCTGCAGCACCATGCGCGTCTTCAGCTTGCGCTCGGCCAGCTTGCGGTCCAATGCAATCATCGCCAGCTTGATCAGGTCAGCGGCAGTGCCTTGCAGCGGCGTGTTCACGGCCGTGCGCTCGGCAAAGCCTCTCTGATTGGCGTTGCGGCTCTCAATGTCCGGAATCGGCCGCACCCGCCCGAAGAGCGTGCGCACGCTGCCCGTCTTGCGCGTCTCTTCCAGCGTCTTCTCGATGAACGCCTTCACCCCCACGTAGCGCCCAAAATACCGCTCGATGTACTCCTTCGCCTCGGACTGCGGAATGCCCAACTGCGTCGCCAGTCCGAAAGCCGAGATGCCGTACACAATGCCGAAATTCACAGCCTTGGCGCGGTTGCGGGTTACCTTGTCCATGGTCTCGGCCGGCACGCCGAAGACCTCGCTGGCAGTTAGCGTATGGATGTCGATGTTGTTCTGGTAAGCGTGGACCAGCAGTGGATCGCCGCTGAAATGAGCCAGCAGCCGCAACTCGATCTGCGAGTAATCGGCAGAAAGCAATTGCGTGCCGGGCGCGGAAATGAACGCGGCGCGAATCTCGCGGCCCAGCTCGGTCTTGATCGGAATGTTCTGCAGGTTCGGGTTGATCGAGGACAGCCGGCCGGTAGCTGTCGCCGCCGCCATAAATGTCGTGTGGACGCGCGAATCCGCATCGGCCAGCAGCGGCAGCGCGTCGATATAAGTCGATTTGAGCTTGGACAAATGGCGGAACTCAAGCACCAGCCGCGGCACATCGTGCTGCTCGGCCAGATGTTCCAGAACGTCCTGCGCAGTGGAAACGGACTTCGATTTGCCCCGTGCCGCGGGAGCCGTCAAACCCAGATGTGTAAACAGCACTTCGCCAAGCTGCTTGGGCGAGTTGATGTTGAACCGGCGTCCGGCCAGCGTGAAGATCTTCTCCCCCACGCGCTCCATCTCGATGGCAAAGCGCTTGGAAAGTCCGTCGAGAACGGAGAGATCGATGCGCACCCCGGCCTGTTCCATGCGGAAAAGAACCGGCGCCAGCGGCAAATCGATTTCGGCGTAAACGCGCGTGACTTCGGCCTTTTCCACGTCCGCCTTCAGCGCCGGAACCAGCGCATGAATGGCACCTGCGCCCGTCGCCAGCGTTGCCGGCGCGGGCTGATTGCTGCGCGCGCACACGTCAGCCAGCGATTGCGTCGAGTGGGTCGGATTCAGCGCATAGGAAAGCAGCATGGTGTCGTCCACCTGCCCGCCCAGCGTCACGCCATGCTTGGCAAGCTGATGCAGCGCGGACTTCCAGTCGTGCGTGCTCTTGTGAATGGACGCATCTTCCAGCAGGCCGCGTAACTCGGGCGTAAGTGCAAGGCGCAGCGCTGTCGACGGCTCTGCGCAGACGCCCACGCTGAAGCTGCCCTGCTTTTCTGCGGCATCCACCACATCCAGCAGCGAGAGGTTTTGCGGAACCCCATCGTCTTCCTCTTGCGGCGCAGGCGCAGCAGCGTCCAAAACGAAAGCAAATCCATGCGCGCGTGCAGCAGCGTAGAAGGCCGCAGCCTGCTCGTCCGTTGGCTCTTCGATGATCTCAACCGAAGATCCGCCTTCCGCAGGAGCAAGGTCGCGCAACATGGAGGTGAACTCCAGCTCCGTGAAAAGTTCGCGGCAAGCTTCCACGTTCGGCGCGCACGTTTCCATCGCCGCCAGGTCTAACTCCAGTGGCACATGACTATCAATGGTGACAAGCTCCTTGGATAAAAGAACGGAGTTCCGATTCTGCTCCAGTGACTCGCGATAACTCTTGCGTTTGACCTCGGCAAACCGGTCAAGTACCGCTTCGACGGACCCGAATTCGCGAATCAGATCCACCGATCCCTTGTCGCCGATCCCAGGCGCGCCGGGAATGTTATCCACCGCGTCGCCGCGCAGCGCCATCACATCCACCACCTTCTCCGGCGGCACGCCCAGAGTTTCCGTCACCTTGGCGGGGTCCAGAATCAGGTTGTCTTTTTGCGGGTTCAGAATCTTTACCTGCTGCGTCACCAGCTGCATCATGTCCTTGTCGCCGGAGACGATAAAGACCGGGTGCTGGTGCTCCGCGGCCTCGCGGGCCAGCGTGCCGATCACGTCGTCGGCCTCAAAGCCTTTCGCCTCAAGGATGGGGATGCACAAGGCCTCAAGTGCGCGGCGAATGTAGGGAATCTGCCGCCTTAGATCCTCGGGCATGGGCGCGCGATTGGCCTTGTAGCCCGCGTAGTCCACCTCGTCGAAGCTCTGCGTCTTGCCGTTCCACTTGCGCAGTGGGCCCATGGTGCGCGCGCGCTCGTCGCGGAAGACCTCGCCGCTCACGTCGAAGACGGCCGCAAAGTAGTGCGGCTGAAAATCGTCGCGCAGCTTCTTGATCATGTTGACGAAGACGAAGACCGCCGCCGTGGGCAGCCCCGCGCGGGTCGACATCGGCCGCGAGCGCTGCATCGCGTGGTAGGCGCGGAAGATGAACGACATGGTGTCGAGCAGGAAAACGGGTTGTTTGGTTTCTTCAGGCACGGTTCAGAGTTTAGCAGGGACCGAAGGGCAGCGAACCAGCAAGTCAGCGAGTCAGCGGAATCTTGCGTCAGCCCAGAAACATGCAATCCCCGTAGCTGAAGAACCGGTATTTCTCCTCGACGGCGTGCCGGTAAGCGGCCAGAACCCGCTCCCGCCCGGCAAAGGCCGAAACCAGCATCAGCAGGCTCGACTGCGGCAGGTGAAAATTGGTCAACAACGCCCGGACAAGCCGGAATTGAAATCCGGGAGAAATAAAAATCTCCGTCGATCCGGAATGCGCTTCAAGCGGGCGTCCCTCGGCCTTGAGGGCACAGTGTTCCAGCGTCCGTACCACTGTGGTCCCGACAGCGACAATACGGCGACCTTCCCGGCTGGCGCGGTTCAAGGCTTCCGCCGTCTCTGCGGAAAGCGTGTAACGCTCGCGATGGAGATGAACCTCGTCCACCCGTTCCACGCGCAGCGGAGCGAACGTGCCCAGCCCCACGTGCAGCGTGACGCGGACAATTTCCACTCCTCGGGCAGCAATGGTCTCCAGAATTTCCGGCGTGAAATGCAGCCCGGCGGTCGGCGCAGCCACGGAACCGCGATCGTGCGAAAAAACAGTCTGGTAGCGCTCCCGGTCGGCGTCCGCATCGTCCCGCCGGATGTAGGGCGGCAGCGGCATGTGGCCGATGCGATCGAGGACGGCAAAGAAATCGTCCACCGGCTCGAAGCGCAGCAGTCGCTCGCCGAATTGCCCGCGCTCCAGCACTTCGGCTTTGAGTTCGATGGAACCGGAAGGCGACGGAAAAACCAGAATCTCGCCGATGGCCACCTTCCTGCCCGGCCGTACCAGCGCGCGCCACTGGTTTCCGTCGGCGATTTGCGTGTCCTGTTCGGTAAGCAGAACTTCGATCTGCCCGGTGGGCTTCTCATGGTCGCGAATCAGCGTGCGGTGGGCGTAGAGCCGCGCCGGAATCACCCGCGAGTCGTTGAGCACCAGCAGGTCGCCGGGCTGGAGCAGCGAGGGGAAATCGGCAAATACGCCATCGCGCAGTGCGCCCGTGGAGCGGTCAACGGCCAGCATACGGCTCTGCCCGCGCTGCGCGGGCGGCTGCTGGGCAATCAGTTCCGGGGGCAGTTCGAAATCGAAATCGGCGACGCGCAGGCCGGGCTCTGCCGCGGTCGAAACGGGCTGGATTGGCTCTGCGCCGCTCATTGGGCAGCCCTTCCAAAGTGGGCGTAGGCACGCAGCCGGGCCCGCTCGATGGCGGCGTTGAGTTCCGCTCTCTTTCCCTCAAACTCCTCCAGCGGCAGGTCGGCGGGAACGCTGGTCCATTGCGCCCAACTCACGCAGATGCGTGTAAAAGGCTTGGGAATCAGAAACCTGTCCCAGGATCCAATCATCCAGGCGTGCTCGGGCTCCAGATGGAATGCGCCAATGGGCGCTCCCGTCATCTGCGCCAGTTTGATGGGGCCCATTTTGGTCTGGTAAATCGGCCCGAGTGGGCCGTCGGCGGTAAAGATGGCGGTGCGCCCGGTTTCAATCACGTTGGCCAGCCCCATCAGCCCCCCGCGCCCTCCCCTTGAACTGGACCCGCGCACCGCGTCGAAGCCAAACTTCCTGAGGATGCGCGTGATCAACTCTCCGTCGAAGCTGCGGCTGATGAGAATCACGGCGCGGGAGCGGCGGAAATAGACAGTGCAAGGCAGCACGCACTGGTGCCAGAAACAAAAAACCTTCGCCGGTGACTTCTCGCCGAAGACAATGGGCGTAACGCCTTCCTCGGCAATCACCTCAAAGCGCCACGTGAGCCCGCAAATCCAGACCAGCGCCGACACCACGGGAGGAGCAATGGCCAGCACAAGGCGCTGAACCAATGTGAAGCGAGAATTGGGTTTGGCGGTCACTCCTCCAATTTTAGCGGAGGCGGCACAGTTGACGTCGATGGCAAGTTGGCGTGTCTGGAGGGAGGCGGGGGTTTTAACCCCCGCAATCCGCCGAGAGAAACAACGCGGGCTTTAGCCCCGGAAGAATGCTTCTCGCCAATCCCGCGACAAAGCCCAGGTTTTCCCGCCGCCCGTCTAGCTATACCGCAACCACCGCACCAGTTCCGGCAACGTGGCGCGCTTGCCATACATCAGGATCCCCACCCGGTAAAGCCGCGACGAGAACCACAGAAGCCCCCAGATACTCAGCATCAGCAGTCCAATTGAAGCGCCAATCTGCCACAGCGGAGGCATCTCCGAACCCATGCGCAGAAACATGACGATGGGCGCGGTGGGCGGAAACAGCGAGATGGCGATCGACCAGAAGGAGTTGGGGTCGTTGACGATCAGCCAGATGAGCGAGAAGCTCAGCCAGATCGGCACGGCGGCCAGCGGCGTATACATCTGCAACTCCTGCTCGGTTTCGCAGGTGGCGGCCAGCCCGGCAAAGAGAGAACTGTAGAAGAGGTAGCCAAGCACAAAGTAAATCGGAAAGAGAATGCCCTCGGTCCAGGAAAGATGCAGGGCGAGGCTCCCGGAAAGCGTCGCGATGGCAGCCGGATAAGCCGCGATGGCCGCGCCAGCCACAGCCCAGATCCCGATCTGCGTCAGTCCCACCGCGCCCACGCCGATCAGCTTGCCCGCCAGCAGATCGCTGGGCTTGGCAATGGCCAGCATCACCTCGAAGATGCGCGAAGTCTTCTCCTGAATGATGGAGCGGGCCACGTTCAGCCCGTAGACCATGGTGGTCATGGAGAGCAGCAAGGCCATGATGTAGCCCTTGATGTACGAGCCGGCCGCGTTGCTCTTGGTTTCCTTACCTTCCTTGTTCACCTGTTCGGTGTCGATCTTGATGTTTTTCAGCAGCTGGTCCACATCGCCGCCCTTGATGCCGTGGGCGGTCAACCGCTCCCGCACCACAGCCCGGTTGAGGGCGCCGCCCAGCCGGGCGTTGGTGATAAAGTCGCCCGAGTTCTGTGACTCGTAAAGTGCCGTGGGCGTCTTGCCGGGCGTGGCGTCAATCCACAGGAAGCCGTCGATCGCCTTGGCCTTCACGCGGTCGATCAGGGTAGCGCGGTCTTCACGCTGCGCCGGAGCCATCACCTCCACGCTGGTCTTGGCGTCCTTGTCGGCGGCTAGTTGCCCCACAATGTCGTTGGCCAAAGCCGCATCGGTCGAAGCGATCACCAGGTGCTTGCCAATCCCCGATCCGCGGCCGGAGAGATACCCCACGCCGATCAGTCCCACAAACAGCAGCGGCAGCAGAATCGTGGTCAGCCGGAAAGCGCGTCCGCGAATCTGCTCAAGATACTCGCGTTTGGCAACAAGAAGTGTATTACGCATCGGCTTTGCCCCCCACGGTCTGGATGAAGATCTCTTCAAGCGATGGCTCGACCAGCTCAAAGCGATAAATAGTGGCCATGGATGCGGCCTGATGCAGTAGCTTCTGCGCGTCGCCGTGGGGATGCAGCTTGATTTCGGCGTGACCGGAATAGTTCTTCGCCTCCGCAATCTCGTCGCTCTTCAGAAACTCCGCGCTTCCTTCAAACTCGACAATCACGCGGTTCCGTTCATAGCTGGCCTTGATCTCGCGCACCCGCCCTGTCAGCACCGCCGCGCCGTTGTTGATCAGGCAAATGGAGTCGCAGAGTTTCTCCACCTGGTCCATGCGGTGCGTCGAAAACAGAATCGCCCTGCCCTGGTCCTTCAGTTCCAGAAGCGTGTCCTGCAACAGCGCCGTGTTCACCGGATCGAGGCCGCTGAAGGGCTCGTCCATCACGATCAACCCCGGCTCGTGCAGCAGCGAGGCAATGAACTGAATCTTCTGCTGCATGCCCTTGGAGAGCTCTTCGGTTTTCTTGAGCAGCGAGTCGGCAATCTCCAGCTTTTTAGCCCAGGCGATCGCGCGTTTGCGCGCTTCTTCCCTGTCCAGATTGTGCAGTTCGCCGAAAAAAACCAGCTGGTCCTGGACCTTCATCTTCCTGTAGAGGCCGCGCTCCTCGGGCAGGTAGCCCACCCTCTCCAGGCTCTTGCGGTCGAAGGGCTTTTCAAACAGCCTGATCTCGCCCGAGTCCGGCAGGGTGATCCCCATCATCATGCGGATGGAGCTGGTTTTCCCCGCCCCATTCGGCCCGAGCAGGCCAAACATCTGGCCGGCATCGATCGACAGGCTGAGCTTGTTGACGGCAACCTTGTTCTCGTAGGCCTTGGTCACTCCCGCGAGTTCGACAACTGGCATGGTTTCTCCCGCAGTTCAAATTGCAGTTCGTTGCAGTTGGGATCGTTGAAAACCGGGGGACCGATCTTTTCAGAAGTCTAGCAAACAGCGCCACAGGCGCACCGCGCTCTCAGCATCGTACGCCAACGCATGCTGAAACCACCACGGCGGATTGCTGGTTTGTGCCCCCGCCTGTAAGCCATTTAGCATCCGGAGTGTGGCTGGCCTCGATACTCCCGTAATGTACGTGCGTGGCGTAGGCCCGCGCGTGGCAGAGATGCTCGCCCCCAAGGGCATCGAAACCGCCGAGGACCTGCTCTACCACTTGCCCTTCCGCTATGAGGACCGCCAGCATCCGCGCAGTCTGGACGAGCTGCAACCCGGCGAAACCGCCAGCGTCATCGCCGAAGTGCGCGGCTCGGCCCTGCTCCGCACCCGCCGCATGCCCATCTTCGAGATGACCGTCGGCCAAGGCCGCCTCTCCTTGAAATGTATGTGGTTCAATGGCAGCTATCTGGAAGGCAAATTTCACGCCGGGCAGACGGTGGCCCTCTATGGGCGTGTGGAGCCCTCGCGCTCCACCAACAATCTCAAAATGATTCAGCCCCAGTTCGAGCTCCTGCCCGACGACTCGGACGATGCCGAAACGCGCCTGCTTGAAGTGGGCCGCATTACGCCGGTCTACGAGTCCCTCGGCGGGGCCCGCCTGGTCTCCCGCTGGCAGCGCAAGGTGGTCTTTCGCCTGCTCGAATCCTTGCGCGGCGCGGTGCCGGAGTGCCTGCCGCAAGCCATGGTGCAGCGGCTCAGCCTGCCGGATCGCGAAACCTCCCTGCGCGAAGTGCATTATCCTCCCGAGGGTACGTCCTTTGCACAGTTGCAAAGCTCTTCCACCCCCGCCCATCGCCGCCTGATCTTTGAAGAGCTGTTCTTCCTCGAGTTGGGCCTGGAACTCAAGCGCCGCCGGATGCGCGAACGCGCAGGCATCGGCTTTGCCGCCACCGACAAGGTCCGCGAAGCCATCCGCGAGGTGCTGCCCTTCCATCCCACCACGGCCCAGAAGCGCGCGCTCGGCGAGATCGTAACCGACATGCGCTCCCCCAGCCCCATGCGCCGCCTGCTCCAGGGCGACGTCGGCTCGGGCAAAACGATTGTCGCCCTCCAGGCCATGATCGTAGCCATGGAAAACGGCTATCAGGCCGCGCTCATGGCGCCCACTGAGATTCTGGCCACGCAGCATTTTCTCAGCCTCCGCAAGCTGCTGGAAAAGTCCTCCCGCAAGCCCCGCATCGTACTCCTGACCGGCTCGCTCAGTGAAGAACGCAAGCGCACCACGCGCCGCCAAATCAACAATGGCGAGGCCCAACTGGTCATCGGCACCCACGCCCTGATCGAAGAAAAGGTCGAGTTTGACCGCCTGGGCCTCGTTGTCGTCGACGAGCAGCACCGCTTCGGCGTCCTGCAGCGCTTCAAGCTCATGAAGAAGCCCAATATGGCCGAGCCGGACCTGCTGGTCATGACCGCCACGCCCATTCCCCGCACCCTCGCCCTTTCCCTATACGGCGACATGGACGTGAGCGTACTCGATGAGCTGCCCCCCGGCCGCACCCCCATCGTTACTCGTCGGGTGCCCGGCGACCGCTCTGAAGAAGTCTGGGAGTTTGTGCGCAAGCAGGTCGCCCTCGGCCGTCAGGCCTATATCGTCTACCCGGTCATTGAGGGAACCAAGGACGACCAGCCGGAACTGGATTTCTCCCGCGACGACGCCGAAACCGATCTCGCACCGTCAACCCCACCACGCAAAAAATCCGCCAAAAGAGGAAAGCCAGCGGAGCTCTTCTCGAAGACCGCGCAGGAAGCCAATCCCGCGGCGAAATTGGGCCTCAAATCGGCTGTCGAGATGCACGAGAAGCTCAGCAAGGGCCCTCTGGCCGACCTCCGCGTGGGTCTCCTGCACGGCCGTCTCGACGCGGACGACAAGGAAGTCATCATGCGCCGCTTCCAGCGCGGCGAAATCGACGTGCTGGTCTCAACCACGGTCATTGAAGTCGGTGTGGACGTGGCCAACGCCACCGTCATGGTGGTCGAGCACGCCGAGCGCTTCGGCTTGGCGCAGTTGCACCAGTTGCGCGGGCGTGTCGGTCGCGGCGCGGCCAAGAGCTATTGCATTCTGATCACCGGCTCGCGCGTTTCCCCACTGGGCGAGGAGCGCCTCAACGCCATGGTTCGCACCCAGGACGGTTTTGAGCTGGCGGAGCTGGATCTCGCGCAGCGCGGCCCCGGCGAGTTCTTCGGAACGCGCCAGGCTGGCCTGCCGGATTTCCGCGTCGCCAACCTGGTGCGCGACCGGCAATTGCTGGAACTGGCCAAGATCGAGGCGGCCCGCTTCGCCAATGTGCCCGCTTCAGGCCAGGCCGCCGAGGGAACCGATGCCGAGCGCGCCCGCGTCTGGGCCCGCCTCAAGGATGCGTGGCAGCGCCGCTATGGCCTGGTCGAAGCTGGCTGAGAACAAGCTTCCGTGGTCACTGACTCATTCACAGCAAGAAATTGTAGCGACCGGCAAGAACGAGTAACGCCTCCCGGTCGGCTGTAGCGTGGACCTCCCGGCCCACGCCCACTCTACACCGATGGGCAAGGTTCCCTAAACCACCGGCACAGACCGCGAGTCCTGCGAGATTTCGGCAGGAAAAGTCTGAATTTCCAGGTCCACGCTGGCGATCTCCGCACCGCATTCACTCTGATGGCTCCGCGTGCATTGGCAGAGCTCCGTAAACCGGATGTGCCCGGTCTGGCTCAACTCCACCCCCGCCGCAATCAGAACGCTGTAAATATCCACGCACGCCTGGCGCTCGAACTCGAACAACATGCTGATGAGGCCCGTCTCGTTGGCGCCGCGGCTCAGAACCCATCCGCCGCAGCCCAGAATCGCGCCGGTCAGAGTCTGGACCAGCCGCGAAGGCTCCTCCACCGAGATCGCCTTCATCTGCATCGCCCAGGGTATCGAGATCTGTTGCCCTGCACTCGAATTGGGAGCCATCAGCCTCACACCTCATCTTATCGGAGCATCTCCGCACAGCATAAAGATTGTCGCGGAGTCGAACGACCCCTGACCTGCTTTGGGACACCGACGCTCTCTGAGGGGCCAGAGTTGCCTGCGCTGGTAATGTGAGGCCCCCCTTTTCCCCTGCCCCGGCCGAAACAGGAAACACCGCCGCAGACCAGGGAAACGGAAAATGATGTAGCTTGATAGCAAGCATGATTGTCGGCAGCGGAATTGACATGGCGGAGATCGGGCGCATCCAGCAGTCCGTGGAGCGCTATGGACAGCGGTTTCTCGACCGCATCTATACAGCCGCGGAACAGGCCTACTGCCTGCGCAAGCGCAAGGCCGCGGAGAGCTTCGCCGCGCGCTTTGCCGCCAAGGAGGCCGGCGCCAAGGCCCTCGGAACCGGCATCAGCTACGGCGTGAACTGGCTGGAGATCGAAGTGGGGCGCGAGCCCAGCGGACGGCCCACGCTCCTGTTCCACGGCCGCGCCGCCCAGATGGCAGCCCGCCTCGGCGCCACCCGCGCCGCGCTCTCCATCACCCACACCAACGAGCTGGCCATGGCCAGCGTGGTACTCGAAGACGGGCGATAAAACCGCCTGTTCTGCTATGCTCAAGGCGTCTGCCTGCTCATTTTGGACGAGAGGAGCGCCGTGCCAAGCCGCAAAGAAATTCAGTGGTCGCAACTGAGAGTGGGAGCGCTGGTCCTGGCGGCGATGGCCGTGCTGATCGGACTGATCTTTCTCATGTCCGGTTCCTCCGGCGGCCCCTTTGCGCACAAGCTGGTCCTGCGTGCCTATTTTGAGAATGCGGCCGGGCTCAAGGAAGGCGCGCCCGTCACCCTGGAAGGCGTCACCGTCGGCAACGTCATTCACGTCCGCGTGGTACCGGAGCGCAACCCCACCCCCGTCGAAGTGACCATGCGCCTCGGCCGCGAGTATCTGCCCAAGCTGCACGTCGATTCAACCGCATCCGTTGCCCAGGCTGGCGTGCTCGGCGACAGCTTCGTCGACATCACCTCGGCCCATGCTTCCGGCCCGCAACCGGGCGACAACGCGGAACTCCGCGCCAACGGTTCTCCCACCATTCAGGATGTGGTTCGCAATAGCAATGAATCCATCGTGCTGACCCATGGAATGCTGGCCAAGATCGATACCCTCCTCGATTCACTCAACGCCGGCCGCGGCACCGCCGGCACTCTCATCAACGATCCTGAACTGGCCCACAAGATCGGCTCCATCGCCACCAATCTCGATACCATCACCAAGGCCATCGCCAGCGGCAAGGGCTCGCTCGGCAAGCTGGTCAACGACGACACGCTCTACACCCGCGCCAACTCCGCCATCGACCGGCTCGACCGCATCACCACCGACCTGGACGAAGGCAAGGGCAGTGCCGGCAAGCTGCTCAAGGACGTCTCGTTCTACAACAACCTGAACGCCGCCGTCGCCAACACCAATCAACTGGTGAGCGAGATCAACCAGGGTAAAGGCGCCCTCGGCAAGCTGGCCAAGGACCCGGCCTTCGCCGCCAGGCTGGACGACACGGTCACCCGCCTCGACTCGATCCTCAAGAACGTCGACGAGGGCAAGGGCTCACTCGGTCAACTGGTGCAGAATCCTGCGCTCTACAACCACGCCGACCAGACCCTCGACCAGACCCAGCAGCTGATCAAAGGCATGCGCGAAGACCCCAAGAAGTATCTCGTGATTCGCCTGAAGCTCTTCTGAACCATCTCTGCAATGGATATCGAGTCTTCCTGTTGTCGATCGCCCTTGCCAATACCGGCAAGAACTTGTAACGCCGTGTATGACAGCGTCGGCTCCTGTCAACTAATTTTCGCAACAAGGCCCTTGTTGTGGTCGGAGGGGTGTCAAGGGCGCCGTTGTTTGGCGTTCATCT
>Ga0302201_10000349_pt1 | contig 42030 bp, 34 predicted proteins | sample II_Bog_N3_2_FD_194586 | JGI IMG/M metagenome (GOLD analysis project Ga0302201, IMG submission 194586) | Peat permafrost microbial communities from Stordalen Mire near Abisko, Sweden - II_Bog_N3_2 | ecosystem: Environmental > Terrestrial > Soil > Wetlands > Peat | place: Sweden: Abisko... | reverse complement strand
CGGGTGTCATGTGTTTACGTCGAGGCAATGAATTTGGCATCGCCTCACTCTGCCATCACTTCCGCCCACTGCCTAGCCGGGGTTGGCTATACGGATACGACGCAGGTGCGGAGGACGGTTGCGGTGGTAGTCTCCCCAGGGGTCTATGGAGATCCAGGGGAGAGGATGCGGCCGGATGGTTTGGCGGTTGGACCGTAAATTCACCTCCGCTAAAGCCATGGGGGGACAAGAGCAGAAGGCGTGCCCATTGGGCCTGGGGGCGGCCGGCGACACGCTGGGGGGTTAGACGCTGCAGTCCGGCGGCAAGCGGCGCGGGTCGGAAACGGGGGGGCGCAAAAATATTGAACCTTTTCCCGGCGGGGGGGGATTGATATTAGATGGGCATCAGCGAAATCGGTGATGAAACTCAAAATCTGAAGGGACTCCTGGCGCGCGCGCGATCGGGGGAGGCCGCGGCTTTTTGCGCCCTGGCGGAGCCGTTGCAAACGCGGCTGTTCCAGCAGGCGGCGGCGCTGTGCGGCGACCCCGCGACGGCGGAGGATCTGGTGTCGGAAACGCTGGTGGAAGCCTGGAAATGCCTGGCCCGTTATGATGAGTCCTGCCGGTTCACGACTTGGTTGTATGCCATTCTTCTGCACCGGCATCACAAGAATCTCCGGCGGCGGCATTCCCGACCGGTGTCGCTGGCCTCGCTGTCCGCCCCGGAGGCGGACCGGCATCGGGAGGCGCATGACCGCGTGGCCGCCGGCGGGGAATCCCCGCTGGAAACGGTCTTGCAAACGGAGCGGAACCATCAAATCCGGTCGGCGATTGATGAATTGGAGGAACCCCACCGGCAGGTGGTGTTATTGCGTTTTTTTGAGGAGGCCTCGCTGGCGGAAATGGCCGGGGTGCTGGGCTGTTCGGAAGGCACGGTTAAATCCCGCCTGCATTACGCGCTGGATAAATTGCGCAAAATGAAACTTTCCCTGAACCTTTGGTACCCCGGGGGGGATATATGAATGTGAATTGGTGGTTCAACCGCTGCCGTCGGTATCAGGAGCCCATCGCGCTGCTGGCCGCCGGATTGGGCTCGGCAGCGGAACAACGGCGGGCGGAACAGCATTTGGATAATTGCACCGCGTGCCGGGAACAATTTCGCGAGTTGAGCCTCTTAGCCAAGGGCCTCGCCCGGTTGAAGACCGAGGCGGAGCAGGTCCGGCCCGGCGCATCGTTACGGGTGCGCTGGGTGGAGCAAATCAAAGACGTCAGGGAGGACGACAAGCCGAGGTCAGCGCTGGGCGGCCGGAGACCGGGGGATTGGGGGTGGGCGGTCTCCGGCTCATCTTGGTTGATCCGGGGGTTGGGCGCGGCGGTCTGTGTGCTGCTGGCGTTCGCCCTGGGCTACTGGCATGGCCGGGCGGGACACGCCGACCTCCTACAAAATGCGGACGTCGTCCGCGAAACGCTGGCCCTGTTCCCCAACCGGGTTCGGGCGATTGTGGAGGACAAACGCGGGCTCAATCTGGTTTTGTCCGATTCTGATAACGTCCCGGTGTCGGCCCCGCTTTACATCCGGGTCAGCGGCGACGGGCGGGATTCTTCTTATCTCACGTTCAGCGGTCAGGAAATCACGATTGCCGGGCAAACGGTGACGGTGCTGGCGGACACGCATGGCGGGGTGATCCTGGCCGGCGACCATTTTTTATGGTCGGCCACGGACCGACTGCACACCGGTGGTTTGAAGATTCTGGCCAAGAGTTTGGGGCCGATTAAGATGTGATCGCATGAGAAACCAATTAGAGCATTTCGATAAAAGTCTCCGTCCGCCGGGCCGGGCGGGGAGGGGGGAGGCGCGGGGCGCGGGGCGCGGGGCGCGAGGCGAGGCGGTTTTGCGCCGATGGGCGAGGCTCAGGGCAGGAATCAAGCGTCGCTCCGCGACGCCAGGGTCTTGGCGTATCCCCAGCCATGGGCTCAAGCCCATGGCTACCCTCATTTGGTCGCTCCGCGACCCTTTTTCGGCCAATGTCCTCTTGGTCTTGATGCTTTTGATGCTGGTCCTTTCGGCTCAGGCGCAAACCAATGCACCCGTGCGGCTGGCGTTGATTTCGGAGACGGACGAGGCGGCGACGGCGGCGGAGGTGCTCACAGCACAATTTTCCGGCAATGCGAAGGTCCAACTATTGGAGCGGGACGAGATTGCCAAAGTTTATCGCGAGCAGGGGTTGGCGGCGGGGAATACGGATTATCTGAAGCTGGGCCGGTTGCTGGGGGCGGATGGGTTGCTGCTGCTCCAGACGGTGACGGAGGGGACGAATCAATCTGTGAATGTGCGGTTGGTGGCGGTGAAGCCGGGGGTGGTGCTGGTGGCGGAACGGTTTGACTGGCCGATCAAAGACCTGACGGAATGGTCCGCCGCCCTGGCGGGTCATCTGGACCGTTTTTTGCCGAAGCTGGCGGTGCTGGTGAAGGACGCGATTCCGCTGTCGGTGGTGAATTTGCGTTCGGCCATCAGCGCGGGGGAAGCGCAGGAGACGGAGCGACAATTGAAGCTGCTGACGATCCAGCGGTTGAGCGGGGAACCGCAGTTGTTTGTGTTGGAACGGCAGCAAATGGGATTATTGGGGGCGGAAAAGGATTTGCAGGCGGATGATTCGGCCTTTTGGAATGGCAGCTATCTGTTCGAGGGCGTGGTGGATCAGAATGGGTATTCCACGGAGACGATCACGATCAACGCCCGGCTTTCGCCGCCCAAGGGCGGTGCGCCGGTGACGTTCGAGGTGAGCGGTTCTCGGACGAATCTGGCGGCGGTCGTCAATCAACTGGCGATGAAAGTGGAGGCGGCCTTGAAGGTCCATCCGACGGTCACGGAATGGAATGCGGCGGACGAGGCCCGGCAATATTTCAAGGAGGCGCAATGGGCGTTGCGCTGGGGAGTTTATGAGGAAGCGCAGGCGGCGGCGGATTCGGCGTGGGCGCTGGGCAAACAGGATCTGGAGTGCGCGGTGCTTCGGATGCGAGCTTATCTGTTGGAATTGTCAGGTGTGGTGGGCGGGTATCGCTATATCCAACACGGACGATATCCGGGCGTATTTGAGATGCCCAACCTTTCTCCGGTCAATCCCACCACCAGGATCAAGGTTCAAACCGCCGCCCCCGGACGCGCCCCGGCCACCGCTTCCGCGCCGACCGGACCCAAGATCGAAAACTTGGACCGGGCGGCACACGTATTGGAATTATACACCGACCTCAGCCGGACTCCAGCGGCGGGTGGTGGTTGGCACGATTCGGAATGGGATCAACTGGGGATGGATGACTTGCTGGTGGCGGCTCATGCCGTTAAAAAATTCGCCGCCGCTCCCGAATCGGCGGCGCTCGTGGCGGATAAACTGGACACCCTGCGCGACCTGGCGCGTTCCGTGGCGGGGATGATTTCAATCCCGCCTTCGGGGCCGGACGTGTATTTGCCCGACGGCGGAACCCGGCCGGTCAACCGTGATGATCTGGCGCAGAGGATGGACCATCTCGCTTCCGATAAATCGGATCTGGCCGGCGCTTGGGGCCAGCTATGGGAAGTCAACGCCTTCCGGGTTGATTTTGGAGCGCCGCTTAAAAATGGCGGTCAAAGCAGGCGCGCGCCCACCCTGCAGCCCACCAGGCCAACGCCACCACCACCGCCCGCCCCGGCGGCCGGGCAGACGGCCGTGACGCTGTCGGCCAACCCGGTTTCCGCAGAATCCGGGACCAATCGCCTGCGGGTGGATAAGTTCCTGCCCATCCCGATGGATGACCTGCCCGGCAAACCGACTTCAGAAGTGTACATCACCGCCCATCATTGGTTCGAAGGCAGGCTGCTGCTGGATTTAAAATATGGGGTGAATGAGTCTGTGTTTGACGCCCAGGGAAATTGGCAGAGCACCCGTACGATTACGCTCAACCCCATCGCCATTCTGGACCCCGCGACGGAACGCTGGGAGGTCATTCCAGGACCGCCCGCGGATCAGCAAAGCTTGAATCGCTTTTATCATCGCAGCGTGCTCTGGCACAAAACATTGTTCACCAGCAACGGCGGGAAGATCGCAACGTATGACTTTAACCGGCGGGAATGGCGGGCTTTGACGATCTCCGACGGCAACAACGATGAGCTGTTTGTCGTTAATGACCACCTGTATGCGGCGAATCGGGAAATGATCGCGGAAGTCGTGGAGGGAGGCCAATCCACGCGCCTGCTGGCCAGCACGCGCCGGGATCCGCCCGTTACCGTGCTGGACACGGAAGACTTGGGCACGCCGATTTTATTTGCCGGACCGGGTCACTCACTGCGGGTCACCACCCAAAACAAGCTGTTCACCCGAACCGGAGCTGACTGGCGGGAGGAATTGACCGTCCCCGCCTCCACCGTCGTGTCCGAAATATTTCCGGCGGGCATTTTAATCCGCTATTCGTCCGATGGCGTTGGCCTGTTGGACAGCCTGTCCCGGGTTCTAACCGAAGCGACGTTCCTGGAGCGGTGCATCGGCCCGAAGACAACGCTGGCCGTATTGACGGCACCCGGTTTTCCCCAACCGTATGCCGCCGGCCCCAACTCCGCGCCCCCACTATGGACACTGCCCCCGAAAACCTTCCTGGCCAATTATCCCGCCACCCTGCTAGGGTCAAATATTTATCTGCTGGCGGGCCATGCCGAAATTCAAAATGCGGCCAATGACCCGCATCCGATGGATAACGGCAGCGGGATTAACGCGGATGGTTATAACGCCACGCTGCTGTGCTATACCCCGGGCCTGCCGGATCCACAAAAAATATTTTTGAACTTTGACGCCCCCGCCGGCGTGGCGCCACTGGCGGGGCTGAACCCGGACTCCAACCCCCGGTATTATCCGGGCATACCGCCGGCGTGGCTGTTGTTTGGCGACCATCATTTATTATTCGGCGCGGAGACCCCCCCGGCCATGTCAGCCACCCGTTCCGGCTCCGTTCCGGGCCGCGCACCGGGGGTCTGGCTGATGCCGGTTAATCAACTGGAGCCGGCCTTTGCGGCGCAACGGCGGGCGCAACTGGCCGGGGTGGCGCAGGCGGCGGCGGGCGCGGAGAAGACCCGGGATCAGCGATCGGCCAAGTACGATCCCCATCACAACGGGATCCTGTCGCCGGATGAAAAAGAGTCGTTCCTGGATGATCCGGCGTTCATCGAATTTGAACTGGATAACATTGATACCAATCACAACGGCTGGCTCGACGCGGAGGAACTCGCTTGGTTTGACGCCAATCAGGATCGAATCCTGGACCCGAAAGAGCAGGCGGGCATCGAAATCGCCAAACATTTGCTGGCGGTCCGGCTCCTGAAAAAATATGACCTCTACGATGAGGGGGCGCTCAACGGACGGGAATATCAGGCGATGATCCAAGAAACGCTAGGGGACAGTCCAAATGCGGAATTCGAGCTCGGGCATGTGGGCGCCCAGTCCGGTCAGGGGCAACGGGTTGATCTTGCCGCATTGGAAACGGCCCTGCAACGGCGGATTGAAAGTCATCTCCGATCAAATGGCCCGAGGTTTTCATTTCCCCAACCCAAGGCGTCGGACACAACCTGGGCGGACTATGGGCGCCAAGAGTTCAAGCGGCGGGTTGAGGCTTACTGGCAGAATCCCCCGGGCACGCCCTACCGACCCCAGTTTCAACGCGGACTGCCGGGAAGCCCCGGCTTTGATCCCAGCAGAATGCCCCCGCGCCCCTGGTCGGGTTCTCCGCCACAACTGCCGCCGCATTGATAGTATGAGGGAAATAGCATTCATCATATTCTTGTTGCTGGTCGCCGCCGGGGACCGGTCCGCCGGGGCAGACTTGGAACTCCAGACCAACGCCGTGCCGCCCGACGTCTTCTTTGGTGAAGCCAGGCATGTGCCGGTGATTTTTCATAATCCCGAGGCGCATGATTTCAACCGGCGCATCCGCATGGGGCTCTGGCAAACCAGTTCGGCCACCGCCGCCCCGCTGGGCGAATGGCCCTGGAAACAACTCCGCGTGCCGCCCGGGCAAACCGTGCTCGAGTCGGCCGCCCTGGACTTTCCGCCGGTGAAGGCGGAGACTTCCTTTCTCATCCAATGGATCGCCGATTCCAACCGCGTCCTCGGGGCCACGGCGGTGCGGGTGTATCCCACCAACCTACTGGACGAATTGAAACGGGTCGTGCCGGAAAGCGGGGAAAATCTGGGCGTGCTGGATTCCCGGGGACAACTCGCCACGGCCCTCCAGCGGGCTGGGGTTCGATTCGTGGATTTGACGGAGGCCACTTTGACCGGTTTTTCCGGCCGGCTCGCGCTGATCGGCCCGTGCGGCCCCGATGATCCGGAGTGGAGCGGTCTGACCGGACGCATCCGCCAATTGGCGCGGAAGGGCGTGGCGGTGGTCTGGATTCTACCGACTACTACGCCCCCGAACCCACCCTCGCCCTCATACTATCTGGTGACGGAAAACACGAATGCGGTGGTCGTGGTCCAGCCGGAACTGGTCACCGATCCGGCCGGCCGGCCGCAGTCACAACTCAACCTGGTCTATTTCTGCCAACTGGCGCTGCACCCGCAATCGCCGGGCTTGCCGGAGTTGGCGGTTCAACCCTAACCTGATAAAATTATGAAACTAAAACTCCTGGCCCTGTTCGCCGGCACTCTGTTGGCCGGTGGTCTCACCCGCACCCTGGCGGCGGACGTGCTCACCGTGGCCGTCTTTGATTTTGATTCCAAAGACGAAGCCGTGCGCGATCTCGGCCCGAAGGTCGCCACCCTGGTCAACGCGAATCTGTCCGCCGACCCGGACCTGATCACCGTCGAACGCGCGGAGATCGAAAAGGCGCTGGGCGAACAGGAACTGGGCCTGGCCGGCACGGTTTCGCCGGACACCGCCGCAAAGGTCGGCCAATTGACCGGCGCGCAGGTGCTGATCACCGGCCGCGTGTTTAAAGCCGACACGCAGACCATCATCGTGGCCAAAATCATCGGCACGGAAACCAGCCGCGTCTATGGCGAAATGGTGACCGGCAAACCGGAGGCGCTGATCACGGATTTATCCGCCGAGCTCGCGAAAAAAATCGCGGCGGACGTGGCGCAAAAGGGCGACACCCTGATTGCCAAAGTGGAATCACACGCCGACCGTGTGGCCAAAATCAAAAAACAACTGGACGGCAAAAAACTCCCGGTCGTCGCCGTGAAGATTGCGGAACAACATTTCGGGCAGCGGGTCATTGATCCGGCGGCGCAGACGGAACTGGCGTTGATCCTGCAGGAATGCGGTTTTACCGTGGTGGACGAAAATTCCACGAACCAGGCGGCGGTGGAGATCACCGGCGAAGCCCTCAGCGAATACGGACTGCGCCGGGGCAACCTGGTGAGCTGCCGCGCCCGGATTGAACTCAAGGCGCGCGACGCCGCCTCGGGCGACCTCATCACTGTGGAGCGGCAAACCAGCGTGGGGGTGGACATCGCCGAACACATCGCCGCCAAGACCGCGCTGCAAAACGGCGCGGATGCCCTGGCGGAACGGGTGCTTCCGAAACTGGGGAAATAATCATGGCGCGCTTGCTCATCCGCACCGAAGGCCTGCAAAACCGGACGCTGGAATTGCGCCTGGGCGTGAACCGCGTGGGCCGCACCCCGGACAATGATTTTCAAATTCCGCACACCACCGTCTCCTCGCACCACTGCGAATTCGTGGTCACGAACGACGGCGTTTACCTGCGCGACTGCGATTCCACCAACGGCTCGTTCCTCAACGGCGTGCCGGTCAAAGAGACCTGGTTGGCAGTCGGCCAGGAGGTCCGCCTGGGCAAGGTGGAGCTGTTGGTGGAAACCACGGAGGTCAACATCGCCATCCCAAAATATGAACGCCCCCCGGAAACCCCGCCGCCCCCGGCCGTCCTAGCCGATGGCACGGCCGGCTGCGCGCGCCACCCGGAACTTCCGGCGATTTTCCGCTGCCCCCATTGCGGCCAGCTCATGTGTCAGAACTGCATTCACGTGATGAAACGACAGGGCGGCGCCCCGCTGTTTCTCTGCAACCTGTGCAGTCACAAGTGCGAACGGATCACCACGGCGAAACCGGTGAAAAAACGCGGGTTTCTCGGCTTCCTCCAGGAGACGGTCAAATTAAAATTCGGCCCCCCGCGCGGCGGGGCCGGGAAATGATTTCTGGGAAATCAACCGCAACCAATCAGTCCCGGGCCACCGATGACAAGTTCGCCAGACTAGAATCCAATGCGGCCGAATAATAGAGTAAAACCTTTAAAGAACTAATTTAATCAGCTCTGAAAATACCCCCCCCCGCCGGTATTTACGGGCTTTTTTGACCGGGCGCAGCCTTACTCTATTGGGTTGCCGGCGCGGGCCGGGCGCGGAGACGCCCTTTTATATTTTGCCGCAGGCTTTACCTAATAAATTTTATAATTGCAATGGCGCGGCGCATGGATACTCTACTTCACTACTATGAGTAATCTATCGTCGTTAACTTCGGCCCAACTTCAACGTGCGGCCGGGATTCAAGAGCAAATTGAAGCTCTGAGACTGCAACTGTCCGCCATTTTGAATGGCGGTGATTCCGCGCCCGCCGCAGAACTCATCCCGGAGGCCTCCCCGGAAGTGGTCCCGTTCAAGACCCGGAAAAAATACCGGCTGAGCGCCGAGGGTCGGGCGAAAAAAATTGCCGCCCAAAAGGCGCGCTGGGCCAAGGTCAAAGGCATCACGAGCACCGCGGCTGAAGCCAAGGCCGAACCGGTCGTCAAGCGCCGGAAAATGAGCGCCGCCGGCCGGGCCAAGATTGCCGCCGGCGCCCGCGCCCGCTGGGCCCGGTTCCACGCCGAAAAGGCCGGGAAATAATTAAAAGCGCAGGCTGACGGCCGGGCCGTCAGCCTGCGTTGTGGCGCCGGCCGTGCGCGGGCAATCCCCCCCCTTGGGCCGCACCTTCCTTGTTTGTGCCTCAATCCATAAATGCATGCAAGGTGCAACCCCATTGATCACCCTCCGGATATACGTATCGCATTGCGATGCCGGAATGGCCTCAAGGCGCGAACACGGCAAACAACTCATCCCCCGCGCGCCGCAGTGATTGGATCCGGAACGGCACTGCGTCCGCCAGCGACGGTGTGCCGGGACCGTCGGCAATCGTTGGGGCGCGGCGGCCGCCAAAGATTTTCGGGCAAACGGTCACATGCAATTCGTCCACCAATCGTTCACGAAACAAGGCGGCGTTTAATTCCGCCCCGCCCTCGCAGGCCAGGCGCTGCACCCCCCACTGCTCCCGGAGCCACCGCAGGGCGGCGGGAAAATCAACCGTCTCCCGGCCGCAAATCTTCACCTCATCCGCCAGCGCCCGCAGGCGCTGCAACTTCGCGGCCGGAATCCGGTCGGTAGTCACGATGAGAATGGGTGAGAACCGATCATGGAAAATTTCCGCCCGGGGATTGATCGAGCCGCCACCGCTGACGATGACCCGCACATTGTATTCCGCCAGACCCTGGGCGAGTCGCCGGCGGCGATACTTTGCGCCCCCCGGCCCGAGGTTCACCGGCGCGGAGTCCACGGTGCGGGCCCCCGCCATGACGGCATCGGCTGTGGCGCGCAATTCCAGCAAATGCGCGTGATCGCGCGGACTGCCAAAGGTGGACACCGCCCGGTTGGCGGTGGCAATCTTCCCATCCGCCGTCATCGCCATGTTGATAAATATAAAAGGTCGTTTGGTGGTCTTCATGATTAAACTTTAAATCTCAATAAATCAGCATGGCGTCGCCGTAACTGAAGAAGCGGTAACGATGGCGGATGGCTTCGGCGTAGGCTTGCAGCAGCATTTCCCGTCCGCCCAGGGTTCCGGGAGCGGCAAACGCGCTGACCAACATTAACAGCGTGGAACCGGGGAGATGAAAGTTCGTCAGGAGGGCGTCCACCACGTGAAAAGGGTGGGGGGGATGAATAAAGAGGCGCGTTTTACCCGCATGGGCCTTCACGGCGCCCCCGTTGAGGGCGGCGGCACTTTCCAACACCCGCACACTGGTCGTCCCGGCGGCGATGACCCGGTGACCGGCGGCTTTGGCCGTTTGGATGGCGTTAACGGTATCGGCCCCGATTTCCATCCATTCCTCGTGCATCACATGAGACTCCAGTGATTCGACTTTTACCGGGGCAAACGTTCCCGGCCCGACATGTAACGTTACAAAACACACAATCACCCCTTTGGCGCGGAGTTTTTCAAGGATTTCCGGGGTAAAATGCAAGCCGGCCGTCGGGGCGGCCACGGAACCGGGCGGATCGGCATAAACGGTTTGATAGCGCACGCGGTCTTCCCCGGGTTGCCGGAGCGGGCGCTCGATATAGGGCGGCAGGGGAATTTCCCCGATAGCCTCGAGGCGGTCGCGGATATCCGGGGTGCCGGCAAACGTCAAACGCCGGTGCCCCGCCGCATTCACCTCCGTCACGGTGGCGTAAATGCCGGTGGTGGAGGCGTTTAGGTCCAAAATATCAATCCGGGTGCCCGGGCGGGCGCGTTTGCCGGGCTTCAAGAGCACCCACCAGTCATTGACCGCCAGTTCCTCGATGAGCAGCATTTCAAAACGCCCACCGGTCCGGGGGTTGAGGCCGCGCAACCGCGCCGGAATCACGCGGGAGTTATTCAGCACCAAAACATCCCCCGCTTGCAAATACTCTTCTAGTGCGCTAAACTGCCGGTGCTGGATCAGTCCGTTTGACCGGTTCAAGACCATGAGCCGGGATCCATCCCGCCGGGCGGCGGGCGTCTGGGCGATCAAATCGGGTGGCAGTTCGTAAAAAAAGTCGGCCGTGAGCATGACCCCGACAAGATAGCAGGTTTGCCCGGTGAAAAACAAACGGCGACCGAAGTTTTCGCAATTTTATTGGCTTTTTGACAAAATGTGAATAACTTCTTAATAATCCCCGACCCATGGGTCATTTTTTTATTGACGATGGTGGGGCAAAGTGGGTTAATAGGGGGCGATTTGGGCGACAGTGGGTTATGAGGGCGTTTTAAAATATTGGGTGAATAAAGTTAAGCAGCATGTCCGCGCCGGAAACAAAGCAGATAAAGTATTACTCCCGCTACCCGCATGGGGTGGATGAGAAGCGGCGCGTTCAGATCCCGGCCAAGTGGCGGCCGGAGGAGGAAAACACCCAGTTAACGGTCATTGTCTGGCCCCAACACAAGGCCGGCACCTGTCTGCGGGTGTTGCCCCCGGACCAATTGGATAAATTGGTGGCGGACATTGAAGCCATGCCGAAGGGCGACCCCAAAAAAGTGGCGTTGCGCCGTTTTATCGGCAGCGAATCCGTCCAACTGACCCTGGACAAAGCCGGCCGGATCGTGCTGCCCGACAACCTGGCGCGTTCCGCCGACATCCAGGATCAGGCCTTGTTTGTGGGCTGTATCGAACATTTTGAAATTTGGAGCCCGACCCGTTACGACAATGCGAAGGCGGCGGACGTCGAGGTGGCCACGGAAGCCTTCAGTTTAATGGATTAATTCTATGAACTTTGGAAAATTGCTCATTTCGGGAAGAAGTTTTATCCGCAGTTGCGGCGGGGTCGCCTATCGCGAGGATCGCCGCGTGTATCTGCCCAAATTTGAATCGCCCAAGAACCCGTTCGCCCAAGCCGGGACGGTTCCCGCCGCCGCCGTGACGCCCCGCGCGACCGTTACGCCGCCATCGGCCGCCGCCGTGCCGCCAGTCCGGCCCGCCGCCCCCGCCAAGTGGGTGGCCCGCTTGAATCCCGTGGCGATGTTTCGCAATCCGCCGGCGGCCACGGTGCGCCCGGTCAAAGCGGTGCAAACGGAATTGTCACTGGACACGGTGAAGGTGGTGCAGAATGACTTGAGCGATGCGGACGTGGAAGTGGTGCCCATCAAGTCGCGTCCCGCCCCGGTGACCGCCGGTTCCGGCGAAACCGCCCAAACCTGGGGGAACCTGGGGGCCCGATTTTTCCGAACCAACACGTTTTAACAAAGAACAATGCGCGGTGCCAGAATTCATCCACAAACCAGTGATGGCGGCGGAGGTGCTGACCGCCCTCCAGCCGGCACCGGGCGGGCGATACGCCGACGGGACCCTCGGTGGCGCTGGTCACGCAGCGAGCCTGCTGACCGCGAGTTCGCCGACTGGATGGTTGTATGGGTGCGATCGCGATGGCGCCGCGATTGAAGCCGCCGGGGCGCGGCTGAGCGGGGAATTCGCCGGTCGCTTTGAAATCCGCCGGGGGAATTTTGCGGAACTGGCCGACTGGGTGCCGGCGGGCGTTTGCGCCGGGGTGCTGTTGGATTTGGGGGTGAGTTCGCCCCAACTGGATTCGGCCGGGCGCGGGTTCAGTTTCCAGCAGGACGGCCCGCTGGACATGCGCATGGACGACCGGGAAAGCCGGACGGCGGCCGACGTGGTGAATGACACCGGCGTGGAAGAATTGGCGGGAATATTTTGGGAATTGGGCGGGGAGCGCGAATCGCGGCGGTTCGCCCGGGCGATCGTGCATGACCGGGCGCAACGGCGATTTGGCAGCACCCGGCAACTGGCGGAATTGATCGAGCGGTTGTCGCCACGCCAGGGCCGGAAGGCGCATCCGGCCACGAAAGTGTTTCAGGCGTTGCGGATTGCGGTGAACGACGAGATCGGCGCTTTGAAGCGCGGACTGGCGGCGGCGGTGAAAATCCTGCGCCCGGGCGGCCGGCTGGCGGTGATCACCTTCCATTCGCTGGAAGACCGGGTGGTGAAGGAATTTGGCCGGGAACAGGCGCGGGATTACACGTTTGACGGCCCGGTGGATGTGCCGGAATTGCGGCGGCCGTGCGCGCCGGTGCTGCAATGGGTCAGCCGCCGGGCGATTCTCCCGGGGGCGGCGGAATTGCGGGACAACCCGCGCAGCCGGAGCGCCCAGTTGCGCGTTATGGAAAAAATTTAAGATGGCGAAGAATCGGAAAAATCAATCGGTGGCAATCTGGTTTGGGCCGGCGCTCAAAGCGTCGTTTCTGTGCCTGGTCATCGCCGGCTCGGCCGTCGGCTATGTCTGGCAGAAAGGCGAGATTGACCGGTTGGGCCGGCTGGAGCGCGCGCGCGCCGCCCGCCTGACCCAGTTGACGGACAACAACCAGCGCCTGGCGGATCAGATCGCCATTTTGCATCTGCCCGAGATGCTGGACAAACGGGTGCGGGAATTGAATCTGGGCCTGGGGCCCTTGCAACCCGGGCAGGTGGTCCGGCTGGTCGAACCGGCCGCCGCGCCCGCAGAATACAAAACCGACGCCCGGCAACTGGCCGAGCGGGCCGATGACCCGATGAACCCCTGAACCATTATATTGATGTTATTTTTGGCCGCTGCTCGTGACCCTTGTGTTGAGGAACCCAGGGTTACGGGCGGCCGGCCAGTTTTAAACCATGAACCGCCCGACGCAACTCAAACGCATCATGCTCCTCCTGGGGCTGTTGGGGGCGGCGTTTGCCGGACTGGGCTACCGGTTGGTGGATTTGCAGGTGTTGAGACATGATGAGTTGAGCGCCCGCGCCGAGCAAAACACCCAGCACGAATACTGGCTGGCCCCCCGCCGCGGGGACATTCTGGACATCAACGGCAATTTGCTGGCCGGCAGCGTCCCCGTCAAAACCGTCTGCGCCAATCCTTCGCTCATGCTCCCCCACCAGGCGGTGGTGGCCCAGGCGCTCGCCCCGCTGCTGCAGTTGAATGAAGCCGATCTGTGCCGGCGGCTCACCCCCCGGACCGGCAAAAACGCCCGGGGCGAGACCGTCACCAACGGCCTCACTTATGTCCGCCTCGAGAAAAATGTCGCCGACGACACCTGGCAGAAAATTCAGGGCGTCATGTCCAACCTGCAATTTGGCGTCAACGAAAAGCTGCTGAACAAGACGAACCGGTTCTTTTACGAAAATTTGCGGCGCAGCGCCATTTACACCGAGGCCGATCAAATGCGGGTGTATCCCAACGGTTCGCTGGCCGGCCAGGTGCTGGGCTTTTCCGGCGAGCAGGAGAAAGTCGTCAATGACCGCGAGGTTTCCCAGATTTACGGGCGCGACGGCATTGAGCTTTCCCTGAATTCCAAGCTCAGCGGCGTGCCCGGCTGGCGGGTGACGGAAACGGACCGGCAGCAGCACGAAATCGTGGAAATGCGCGACGAGGATGTCGAACCGTGCGACGGCGACAGCGTGGTGCTGACGATTGACGCCGCCATCCAGCATATTGTTGAAGACGCGCTGGCCACGGCCATGCAGAAACACACGCCCAAGAGCATCACCGGCATCGTGATCCGGCCGCGCACCGGGGAAATCCTGGCCATGGCGTCGCTGCCAAACTATGACCCCAACCGGCCCAACTCGGTCAATGTGGACGCCCGCAACCGGGTCATCACGGATGTGGTGGAACCCGGCTCCACCTTTAAAATCGTCGTCGTCTCCGGGGCGTTGAACAGCCGGGTCATCCGCATGACTGACACGTTTGACTGCGAACACGGGCATTTCGCGTATGCCGGCCACATTTTGCACGATGCGGAACCGCTCGGCGTCCTGACCGCCGAGGGGGTCATCACCCATTCCTCGAACATCGGGGCGGCGAAAATCGGCATCCGGCTCGGCGCCCCGCAACTCTTTGATTACGCCTGGAAATATGGTTTCGGGCAGCGCACCGGCATTCCGCTGCCGGGCGAGCAGCGGGGGATTTTGAATCCCTTGAAAGACTGGAGCAAACTCTCGATTGCGCGCATTCCGATGGGGCAGGGCGTGGCGGTGACGCGGCTGCAAATGTTGATGGCCATGGGCGCGCTGGCCAATCACGGCTGGCTGATGCAGCCGATGATCGTCAACCGCCTGCAGGACAGCCAGGGCCATGTCATTCAGCAATATGCGCCGCAACGGGTGCGCCAGGTGGTCAGCGAGGACACGGCCCGGCAGATGGTTCAGGCTTTGAAAACGGTGGTTTCCAAAGACGGCACGGCCGCCGGCGCGGCCATGGAGAATTATGTGGCCGCCGGCAAAACCGGCACCGCCCAAAAAGCGGAAAACGGCGCTTATGTTTCGGGTAAATATGTCGCCTCGTTCATTGGCTTTTTTCCGGCGGACAATCCGGAATTGTGCATCTCGGTCGTCATGGATGAACCCAAGGAGGGTTATTACGGCGGGGTGGTGTCCGGTCCGGTCTTCAAGGACATTGCCGACCGTTGCGCCAGTTATTTGAACGTGCCCTCGGATAAAAACATGCAACTGACCAATCCGCCCGCCTTGATGGCGGCCGGTGGATTGCCGGGGCTGAAACAACCATGAAACCGTGCATCTCAAAGTTGTTGGTGAGGCCGGTGGGCGCGCCAATTTGGCGGACGGCCTGCCGGTTTGGAAACCTGCGAGACAGCAGACTGGGAAGTCTGCGGTCCCAAAAAATCTGCCAACCACTCCGGGGGGCACCGGGCGTGAAACTTTTGTGGAATTGAGATCCTTACAACAGACGGCGGAGGCCTGCGCGGCAAAGATTCTGCGCGGGGAACCCGGCCGCATGGTTCAGCGCGTCAGCATTGATTCGCGGCGGCTCCAGACCGGCGATTTGTTTTTTGCCATCCGGGGCGACCGGTTTGACGGTCACGATTTCCTGACGCAAGCGGCGGCCGGCGGCGCGGCGGCGGTTGTCATTGAGCAGGACAAAGTTCCCGCCCCGCCGCCCGACTGCGCGGTCCTGGTGGTGGATGACACCCGGCGGGCGCTGGGACAACTGGCGTCGGGCTGCCGGCGGGACCATGCCCTGCCCGTCATCGCCGTGGGCGGATCGAATGGCAAGACCACCACGAAGGAATTGATCGCCGCCGTTCTGGGCCGCAAATTCATCACGCTCAAAAGCGAGGCCAGTTTCAATAACGACATTGGGGTGCCGCTCACGCTGTTGCAACTGACCGCCGCGCACCAGGCGGCCGTGGTCGAGGCGGGCACGAATCATCCCGGCGAACTCGCGCGATTGGTGAACTTGATTCAGCCCGGGTATGCGGTGATCACCAGCATCGGGCGGGAACATTTGGAGTTTTTTGGCGACGTGGCCGGCGTGGCCCGGGAAGAAGGGATGCTGGCCGAACTCCTGCCGGCCGGCGGGAAGCTGTTCATCAACGGCGACAGCGAATGGGCGGAACCGATTGGCCGGCGCACCGCCGCCGCGAAAATCCGGGTGGGCTTGGAAGCCCACAACGACTGGCGCGCCAAAAACATCCGGCTGGATAAAAACGGCCTCACTTTCCGGGTGGAGGCGCCCCAGGCCGCGTTCAACGGCGAGTACCGCCTGAATTTACTGGGGCGGCATCAGGCGGTGAACGCCCTGCTGGCCATGGCCGTGGGGGCCGAACTCGGCTTGAGCCCCGCCGAAGTGCGGGCGGGTCTGGTGGCGTGCCCGCCCCTGAAAATGCGCATGCAATTTTGGGAGGTCAACGGCATCCGGGTGCTGGATGACGCCTACAACGCCAACACGGATTCCACGCTGGCCGCCCTGCAAACCCTGTGCGATTTACCGCTGCAAGGCCGGCGGGTGGCGGTGCTGGGCGATATGAACGAACTGGGCGTACACAGCGGGGCCGCCCACCAGGAAATCGGCCGGCGGGCGGCCGAATTGGGCGTCGGCCAGCTTTTTGCGGTGGGCAAAATGGCCGCCGTCACGGCCGCCGCCGCGCGCGCCGCCGGTTTGACCCGGGTCATGGAATTTGCCGGGGCCGAGGCGGCCGTTCCGGCCGTGAAGGGTTTCCTCAAGGCCGGGGATGTCGTGCTGTTCAAAGCCTCGCGCACGTGCCGGTTGGAAACCATCGCGGAAACCCTGAAACTGGGGAAGAATTGATTTTATAATGCTCTATTACCTGAGCCAATGGATCTTGGATGAAAGTCAGGGGACGCCCTGGGAGGCGCACCTGTCCTTTCTGCGCCTGTTCCGTTACATCACGGTGCGCAGCGCGGGCGCGGCCATCACCGCCCTGGCCCTGAGCTGGTGGCTCGGCCCCAAAATCATCCGCTCGCTCAAACGATTGAAATTCGGCCAGGATTATGCCGACAAGGCCGAGGAAGCCGGCGGCTTGCCATCGCGCGTGCTCAGTAAAAAGGGCACCCCGACCATGGGCGGCGTCCTCATCATTGCCGTCTTGGTGTTTTCCACCATGTTGTGGGCGCAATTCAACGCCCAGGTGGAACTGACCCTGTTGTCCGTCCTCGTGCTCTGCGGCCTGGGCTTTTACGATGATTACGCCAAAATCATCCGGCAGAGCGGCGGGGGCACCCCGCCCCGGGTCAAGCTCCTGGTGCAGACCGGTCTGGGCCTCTTTGTGGGCTGCTATTTGTTGCTGCTGCCCGCCACCAGCGAATTGCGGCTGCTCGGGCGGAAATCCGTCATCCACAGCAACCTCGTGAGCGACTTGATGCTGCCCTTTTCCAAGTATCCCCATGAAATCGGGGCTGCGGCCGGGGTGATCATTGTCTTGCTGACGGTCGTGGGCAGTTCCAACGCCGTCAATTTGACCGACGGGCTGGACGGGCTGGCGATTGGTTGCACCCTGATCGTGGCCTTCGTGTTCCTGGTGGTCACCTACCTGGCGGGCAATCTCAAGGCGGCGGAGTATCTGGAAATCCCCCACGTCATCGGCGCGGGTGAGTTGACCGTCTTTTGCGCGGCCCTGATCGGCGCCGGCCTCGGATTTTTGTGGTATAATTGCCATCCCGCGCAGGTGTTCATGGGCGATACCGGCTCCCTCGCGCTGGGCGGGGCCTTCGGCCTGATGGCGGTGCTGGTGCATCAACCGTTCATCCTCGTGATTGCCGGCGGCGTGTTTGTGATGGAAGCCGTGTCCGTGATGCTGCAAACCACCTGGTTCCGGTTCACCCGCGTCCGCTATGGGACCGGCCGCCGGATTTTCCTGATGGCCCCGCTGCATCATCACTTTGAAAAAATGGGCTGGTATGAATCGCAGGTGGTCATGCGGTTCTACATCCTGTGCGTGTTGTTCGCCGTGGTGGCCCTGGCCACCCTGAAATTGAGATGACATGAACCCCGCCACCCCTCATTTTTCCGCCCGCCGGGAACGCTTTGTTCCTTGCACGCCGCGCCCCGGAGTGGTAAAACCCCTCTTGGCACAGGCGCAACGTGCGATGAGTGGCTTGACAGTTTTGATTTCACCTGCCGTTTTCAAACCGGAAAAACCTCAGGCCGGGCTCCATTATGTTCAGGTTGCGCCCGGGCCGTTGAACCAAATTAATTTAAACAATTTAAAGCGCGGTGAAATTTACCGAGGGAAAATTTCGCGGCAAAAAATCAAACCAACCTCGAAGAAAGGACGCCTGACCGCGTCATATACCAATGAATAATCCGAATCCGTTCGTCCCCAAGGGCTCCCTGTTGGAGCAACAAAACAAACGTCGCACCCACATGAAGCTCGGCGTGTATTGCGTCCTGGGCGTCAGTGTCGTCGGCCTCATGGGCATGCTCATTCAGGGCTGCAAACAAAAGAGCCCCGATACTGACATCACCCAGCCGGACACGAACGCCCCGGCGATGCCGGACACGAACGCCCCGGCGGCACCGGACACCAATGCCCCGGCCATCCCGCCCACCAACACCACCGCCGTCACCCCGGTCCAGCCCGCGGTGCCGCAACCGCCCGTCGCCATTCAACCCTTGCCCCCCGTCGCCCCGGATGTGACCGGTGGTTCGGAATACACCGTCGTCAAAGGCGACAGCCTGGCCAAAATCGCCAAGAAAAACGGCGTGACGCTCAAGGCGCTGGAAGGCGCCAACCCGACCGTGAAACCCACCAAGCTGAAAATCGGTGAGAAGCTGACCATTCCCGCGGGCGGCAAACCGGCGGCTGACACCACGGTGGCCGGCGCGGCCGCGCCGACAGCGGATACCGGCGGCGAATCCTATACGGTCAAATCCGGGGACACGCTCACCAAGATTGCCAGGGCCCACGGGGTGAAGCTCAAAGCCCTGCAGGCCGCCAATGGTTTGACCACCACGAAGATCAAAGTCGGTCAAAAACTGACCATTCCGGCCAAAGCGGAATCGGCGGCGGCTCCGGCCGCGCCCGCCGCCCCGGCGCCGGACACCACGGCGCCCGTCGCGCCGGTGCCCGCGGTCCCCGCCCCGCAGCCGGTAACTCCGGCCGCTCCGGCACATAATTAGCCAGTCAGCCGTCGGTCGGAATCCGTCGCGGCTGGCTTTGGGTTGGAAGCATTAAAATGAAAGTCGCCGTCACCACGCTGGCGTCAACCGTCGCGGCCCTCCTGGGCCTGGGCTTGGTCATGCTGTATAGCTCCAGCATGACCAAGTTCGGCACGCATGACCTCATCATGCAGCTCGTGTGGGTGGCGCTGGGCTTTGGCCTGTGTGTGACGGCGACGGGCTTCAACTATCAAGCATTGAAGCAGGTCCATTGGTTCGGCTATGGTTTTTCCGTGCTGATTTTGGCGCTGGTGTTCGTGCCCGGCATTGGCCACGCTAGCCATGGGGCCCACCGCTGGCTCGGGCGCAGTGCGTTCACCGTGCAACCCTCCGAATTCGCCAAAATCGCCCTGATCATTTCCCTGGCGTGGTATGGGGACCGGTATCAGCGGCAGATGCCCACTTGGATTCGGGGCATGGCGGTTCCCCTCCTGCTCATCGCCCCCATTCCGGGGTTGATTTTCATCGAACCCGACCGCGGCCAGACCATTCTGCTGGCGGCCGTCTGCGGCGGGGTGTTGCTGGTGGCCGGCGTGCGCTGGCGCTGCCTGATCCTTCCGGTGCTGCTGGCGGCGGGCGGCCTGGCGTTTTCGCTGTTGCACGACCACATGCGCCAGGGGCGGATTCAAGCCTGGCTGCACCCGGACGCCCATGCGAATGGCGCGGCCCTCCAGGCCCAACAGGCCATGTATGGACTCGGGGCCGGCGGCTGGACCGGCCTGGGCCTGGGGAATGGCTTGCGCAAATTCGGTTACCTCGCCGAAATCCACACGGATTTCATTTTTGCCAACATCGGCGAGGAACTCGGCCTGATCGCCACGCTGCTGGTGGTGCTGGGCTTTGTGATCATCGCCGTGTGCGGCGTCTATATCGCCCTGCACGCGCGGGACACCTTCGGCGGCCTGCTCGCGCTGGGCCTCACCCTCTTGATTTGTTTGCAGGCCGCCATCAACATCGGCGTGGTGACGAGCGCCCTGCCCAACAAGGGGCTGCCGCTGCCGTTCATCAGTTACGGCGGCTCCAACCTCCTGGCCATGTTGACCAGTCTGGGGATTTTATTCAGCATCGCGCGCCAGGCGGAGCCGGTGATCCGGCGCGCTCCGGTGGCCCCCGCCCCGGACGACAACCCTTTCGCCGCCAAAGCCGCATGAACGCCCCCGCCACCCACCCGCCCTTCGTCGCCATCGCCTGCGGCGGAACGGGCGGCCATCTCTTTCCGGGCCTGGCCATTGCCGGCCAGCTCCGCCGGCGCGGCTGCACGGTGGCCCTCTTGATTTCGCCCAAGGAAGTGGATCAACAGGCCGTCCAATCGGCGCGCGATCTGGAAATCGTCACCCTGCCGGCGGTGGCGCTCCAGGGCGGCAATTACTTCTCGTTCGCAAAAAATTTCTGGCGTTCCTGGCGGGCGGCGCGCGCCTATTTCTCGGCGCATCCGCCGGCGGCGGTGCTCGCGATGGGCGGCTTCACCAGCGCCCCCCCGGTGCTGGCGGCCAAGAAATGCCGCGCCGCCACCTTTCTCCACGAATCCAACACGATTCCCGGCCGCGCCAACCGTTTTCTCGCCCGGTGGGTTGACGGCGCCTTTGTGGGATTTCCCGGGGCCGCCGACCGACTGCGTCCCGCCCGGGTGACCGTGGCCGGCACGCCCGTCCGCCCCGCCTTTCAACCGCGCGATCCGGCCCCGTGCCGCGTGCAACTCGGGCTGGACCCGCACCGGCCGACCATTCTCGTGATGGGCGGCAGCCAGGGCGCCAGCGGGCTCAACGCGTTGATTTTGTCCGTTCTGCCCCGGTTGGGCGCCCGGAACTGGCAATGGCTGCATCTCACCGGCGCGGCGGATTTCGACCGGGTGCGGGCGGCGTATGCGACGCGCGGATTGACCGCCGTGGTGAAACCCTTCATGGCGGAAATGGACGTGGCCCTCGGCGCGGCCACGGCGGCCGTGAGCCGGGCCGGCGCCTCCTCGCTGGCGGAAATCGCCGCCCTGCGGCTGCCCGCGCTGCTCGTGCCGTATCCCACGGCGGCGGATGATCATCAATTATACAATGCGCGGGCGTTCACCAACACCGGCGCGGCCCGGCTGTTGGAACAGAACACCGCCACGGCCGAAACCGCTTTCGCCAGCCTGCAAGACTTGGTCGAGAATGAACAAACCCGCGCCGGCATCCGCACGGCGCTCGTCCGCTGGCACGCGCCCCGGGCGGCGGAGGAGATTGCCGACCACATCCTGCAGGTCATCACCCAACGGGCGGGACATCGCCGGACGGAAACTCCGCAGGTCGCCTGCGGTTGCTGCAAGGCCGGCGCCTGAACCATGCCAACTGTTTTAGAAAAACCGCCCACGCCCACCGACGCCCTCGCCGGTGAACTCAGCGCCTGCGTTTCGCCCGCCACCGTGGTGCGGCGGGGCGAGCCGCTGGCCGCCCACACCACCCTGCGCGTGGGGGGGCCGGCGGAGATTTATGTCGAGCCCGCCTCCGAGACGGAGCTGGCGGCGGTGGTGAAGTTTTGCGGCGCGCACCGGCAACCGTTTTTCATCCTGGGCCGCGGTTCCAACCTGCTCGTGCGCGACGGCGGGGTGCGCGGGGTGGTCATTTGCCTGTCCGCCGCCGCCTTCAGCGGCATCACGGTGACGGGGGCACAACTGCATTGCGGCGCGGGCGCCCGGCTGAAACACGTGGCCGTGGCGGCCCGGCGGGCGGGGCTCGCCGGCCTGGAGTTCATGGAGGGCATCCCCGGCAGTGTCGGCGGCGCGTTGCGGATGAACGCCGGGGCCATGGGCGCGTGGACGTTTGACGTGGTCGCCTCCCTGCGCTACATGGATGATGCGGGGGAAATCCACGAGCGCCCCGGACGCGAAGTGCCGGTCGTATATCGTTCCTGTCCGCTGCTGCAAACCCACGCGGCCCTCGGGGCGGTCTTCCAGGGCCGGCCCGGCGTGGTGGCGGACATTGAACAGTGCATGAAGCGTTACAGTGAAAAGCGCTGGGCCTCGCAGCCGGCCGCGCCGAGCGCCGGGTGCATCTTTAAAAACCCCGAAACCATTCCGGCGGGCAAGCTCGTGGATGAACTGGGGTTGAAGGGGCTGCGCGTCGGCGGCGCGGTGGTCTCCGCCGAGCACGGCAATTTCATCATCAACGACGGCCGGGCGACGGCGGCGGACGTGCTGGCGCTCATGGCCCTGGTCCAGGCCCGGGTCCGCGCCGAACGCGGCCTCGCCCTGCAACCGGAAGTGGAAATCATTGGCGAGGATTAATGAATTCAAAACTCAACATCACCGTGATGCTCGGCGGTCCCAGTGCGGAACGCGAAGTCTCCCTGCGCTCGGGCGCGGCCGTGGCCGCCGCCCTGCGCTCGCTCGGCCACGCCGTCACCGAATTGGATCCGCGCGGCAACGTGTGGGCTCTCCCGCCGGAAACCGACGTGGTGTTTCTCGCCCTCCACGGCACCTACGGCGAGGATGGCACCGTGCAACGGCACTTGGACCGGCTCGGCGTCCCCTACACCGGCTGCGACGCCCCCGCCAGCCGGCTGGCGTTTGACAAAGTGCTCACCAAGGAACGCTGCGTGGCGGCCGGGGTGCCCACCGCCCGTTTTGCCGTCATCCAAGCCGCCACCGTCCCGTGGCCGCAGGGCTGGCGGCCGCCGGTCGTGCTCAAGCCCGTGCGCCAGGGCTCCAGCGTGGGTTTGCAATTTGTGGACCGGGTCGGTCAATGGGAAAACGCGCTGGCCGCGTCCTTTCGCTTTGATTCCGAAGTGCTCATCGAGGAAAGGATCCTCGGCCGCGAAACCACCGTGGGCATCCTCGATGGCGTCGCCCTGCCCGTCGTGGAAGTCCGCCCCAAGCAGGGCGGTTATGATTATCTGAACAAATACACCCCCGGGGCGACCGAATATTTCTGCCCGGCCGATTTTGACGCCGCCACCACCCGCAAGATTCAGACCGCCGCCCTCGGCGCTTTCCAGGCGATTGGCGGGCGCGATTATGCCCGCGTGGATGTCATGGTGCGGCCCAACGGCGACCCCGTCGTGTTGGAGGTCAACACCCTGCCCGGCATGACCGAAACCAGTCTGCTGCCCAAAGCCGCCGCCGCCATCGGGCTGGACTACGCCGCGCTGTGCCAGCGCATGGTGGACCTGGCGCTCCGGCGCGAATCCCCCGCCACCAGCCGTTCGCACCCTCACGCCGCCGTCCCGGCGGGAAAGGAAACTTATGTGGTTTAGGCAACGTTCGCGCCGCAACCGCCGTTTAAGCCCCGGCCACGTGCTGGATGTCAAGCTGCGCTCCGACCAGTTGCGCGCCGGCCGCACCCGCTTTGCCGCGGTGGCGCTCACCGTCGGCCTGGGCACCGTGTTCGGCCTCTATATCCTGTGGCGGCTGGGCGGCTGGGGGCTGGACAAATTTGTCTATGACAACCCCGCCTTCGCCATCGGGCAGGTGGACATTCAAACGGACGGCATCATCGCGCCGGAACAATTGCGCCGCTGGTCCGGCGTCCGACCCGGGGAAAATTTAATCGCCCTGGACGTGGCCGCCATCAAGCGCAACCTGGAACTCGTCTCCACCATTGACAGCGTTTCCATCGAACGCATCCTGCCCCGCACGCTGAAAATCCGCGTCACGGAGCGCCAGCCCGTCGCCCAGGTCAACCTGCTGCGCTCGCTGCCTTCCGGCGACGTCGTGGTGGCCGTGTTTCAATTGGATGCGGAGGGCTACGTCATGCAACCGCTCGACGCGCGCCTGTCCGTGGTGCCCGTCACCCAGATGAATTACGAGTTGCCGTCCATCACCGGCCTGAGCCTGTTTCAATTGCAGCCGGGGCACCGGTTGGAATCGCCCCAGGCGCTGGCCGCCCTGCATTTGATCGGCGCCTTTGATCATTCCCCCATGGCCGGCCTGGTGGATTTGCGGTGCGTGGATGTGTCCGCCCCCGGCGTCATTCTGGCCACCACCGGCACCGGCGGCGAAGTCACTTTCGCGCTGGACCGTTTGGAATTGCAATTGCGCCGCTGGCGCCAGGTGTATGACTGGGGCAACCGCGCCGGCAAAGCCATCGCCGCCCTGGATCTGGCCGTGGACAACAACGTGCCCGTCAAGTGGACCGTGGCCGCCGCACCGCCGGTTCCCAATTCCAAATCCGCCAACCCCCTGCATCCCCGGAGGAAAAATGTTTGATCATTCCAATGTGATTGTCGGCCTCGAGATCGGCACCTCCAAAGTCTGCGCCGCCGTCGGCGAACTCAACGCCGAAGGCGCCCTGACCATTGTCGGCCTGGGCCAGGCCCCCACCACCGGCGTGCGCAAGGGCGAAATCGTGGATTCCGCCCAGGCCGAGGAATGCGTCCGCCACGCCATCGTCGAGGCCGAGAAAATGGCGAACGTTGAAATCCGCAGCGTCTATCTGGGCGTCTCCGGCGCCCACATCCGCGGCTTCAACAACCGCGGCACCCACCGCCTCCAAGCCGCCGACCGCGAGCCCCCCGGCCGCCGGGTGGCGAATGAAGACGCCTCCGATGTCGCCACCGGCCGCGAAGTCAAGCCCGAGGATGTCGAGGACGTCGTGAAAAACGCCAAGGCCATCAATCTGCCCATGGAAAACTCGATTCTCCATGCCGTGCGCCAGGATTTTTTCCTGGACGGCCAGGACGGCATCACCAATCCCGTGGGGATGCTCGGCGCGCTCTTGGAAGTGGATGTCCACGTCGTGCATGGCGTCACCAACCGCTTGCACAACCCCGTGCGCCTCGTCAAGGGCCTCCATCTTGAAGTGGATGAAATTGTCTTCAACGGCCTGGCCGCGTCCCTGGCCCTGCTCACCAACGAGCAAAAGGAACTGGGCGCCCTGGTCATTGATTTGGGCGGCGGCACCACCGATTATGTTGTGTATGCCAACGGCATCGTCACCCACACCGGGGTGCTGGCCATTGGCGGCGACCATGTCTCCAACGATTTGGGCCACGGCTTGAAAGTGTCCCTCTCCCGGGCCGAAAAACTCAAGCGCGAACACGGTTCCGCGCTCGTGGATGAAACCGCCAAGGGCCGCGTCATCCCCCTGCCCAGCGATCTCGGCCTGCCCGTCCGCAACGTCAACCTTGATCATCTCCAGCGCATCATGTCCCTGCGGCTCGAGGAGATTTTTCAGATCATCGCCCAGGATTTGGAGGCGCAGGATTTGGTGCATCATTTGCGTGCGGGCGTGTTCATCTGCGGCGGCGGCGCGCGCATCCCGCACATCGCCGAACTGGCCGGCTCCGTGTTCCGGCTGCCTGTCTGCATCGGCCAGACCAACTCCATCAGCGGGTTGAAGTCCGCGCTCAACCAGCCCGAATTTTTCACCGCCATCGGCCTCGCCAAATACGCCTCCCTCAAAAACCGCAAACGCCCGGCGAACCGGTTCCCGCCCGTCCTGCCCGTCCTCAAGGACATGCTCTACCGGTATCTGCCTTTATTCTAACCCCCTTGAGTCATGAACCCCAACCCTGAAACTCAAAACCCCGGCCCGGAAGCCACCGGCCTGGCCACCCTCAAAATCATCGGCGTCGGCACCGCCGGCGTCAGCCTCCTCGAAACCTTCGCCGGCGGCGATTTCGCCGGGGCCCAGCGCGTGGCCGTCAATACCGACGCCCTGGCGCTCGCCGCCTCGACCGCCCCCGTCAAAATTCATCTCGAGAGCCGCCTCCTGCGCGGCCTCGGCACCGGCGGCGACGCCGAACGCGGTCGCGCCCTGGCCGAGGAACAGTATGCCACCCTCAAAGCCGCCTGCACCGGCGCCGGCGTCATTCTCATCGTCGCCGGTTTGGGCGGCGGTGCCGGCAGCGGCGTCGCCCCCGTGCTCGCCCGCGCCGCGCGCGAGACCGGCGCGCTCGTGCTCGCCTTCGTCTCCCTCCCCTTTGTTTGTGAAGGCAACCGCCGCCAGGATCAGGCCCGCCAAAGCCTCGAACTCATCCGCGCCGAGGCCGACGGCGTCGTCTGTCTGCCCAACCAAAAGGCTTTCAAGCTGATTGATGAAAACACCAGCATCGTGGACACCTTCCGCATCACCGGCGGCCTGCTGACGGAAGCCGTCCGCGGCGTCTGGAACCTGATGACCCGCCCCGGCCTGATTCAAATCCACCTCGCCGACTTGTGCGCCCTCCTGCGTGACAAAAATTCCGAAGGCGTGTTTGCCTTTGTCGAGGCCTCCGGTCCCACCCGGTCCAAGGAAGTCGTCGAAAAACTCCTCGCCCATCCCCTGCTTGATGAAGGCCGGGCCCTGGCGGAATCCGACGCCGTGCTGGTCAGCCTCATGGCCGGGTGCGACCTGTCCATGGCCGAGGTCAACCGCGTCATGGAACAGATCAGCCGCCAATGCGAACGCGCCCAGGTCATCATGGGTGCCGCCGTGGATGAAACCTTGCAGCACCGCCTGACCGTCACCGTCATCGCCGCCCGCCATCACCGTGCCGAGGCCCCCCCCGCCGACACCGCCGCCCCGCGCGGCGCGCGCGGCCCCGGTCGCGCGCCGCACAGCGGCGGCTTCCTGCAACAGCGGGAACAACAAGTCCGCCAGCACACCCCCGGCGGCCGCCGCAAACCCGACGCCAAATTCCGGCAGCAAGACCTGCCCCTGGCCACCCTGTCCAAAGGCCGCTTTGAAAAAAGCGAACCCACCTTCCACAAGGGCGAGGACCTGGACGTGCCCACCTATTTCCGGCGCGGCGTGCCGTTGAACTGAAGTCAGCTACCGCAGATGAACGCAGATGAACCCAGATTTTGAAGCCTCGCTTCCGCCCGGCTTCTGGCACCCGGCCACGCCCTGTTTGGTGCGCAGGTCAAGTTTTCTAAAAACGGGTTTTCAGCTGCGGCCAGCTGCGGCCAGCTGCGGTCTAAAATGAAAAACGTTGAAACAAAAAAACCGTTGTCCCTCCAACAACGCGAAGCCCTGCTCAAAACCTTGAAAGCCCGGTTTGAGAAAACCCCAAACCGGCATCAAGGTCTGGAATGGGCCAAAGTCCAGGCCCGGCTGGAAGCCCACACCGAAAAACTGTGGTCGCTCAATGAAATGGAAAGCACCGGCGGGGAACCGGATGTGGTGGGCCATGATAAAAAGACGGGCGAATACGTTTTTTATGATTGTTCAGCGGAAAGCCCCAAAGGCCGCACCAGCCTTTGTTACGACCGCGAAGGGCTGGAATCGCGGAAAGAATTTAAACCGAAAAACACCGCCCTTGACCTGGCCGCCGCCATGGGCCTCGAGCTTTTAACCGAAGCACAATATCTGGACCTGCAAAAGCTGGGCGAGTTCGATGCCAAAACCTCGAGTTGGATAAAAACCCCGGCGGACATCCGCAAACTCGGCGGGGCGCTCTATGGTGATCGCCGCTACGGCCGCGTCTTCGTGGGACACAACGGCGCGCAGTCTTACTACGCCGGTCGGGGCTTCCGCGGCTCGCTCCGGGTCTGAATTTGCGGGAATGGACTCACCCCAGGATTCACTTATTAAGGGGCGCATCTTCCAAGTGACACAGCCGGTCACTTGGAAGATGCGTCCGTCGCCGCCACCCTGCGGCGACGGGCCCGGGCGGCATCCCAAGGCTAAACAAGGCTAATTCAAGCTAAGCCAAGCTGGAACCGCGCCGGGCGGCCAATTTTTCCGTCTTGTCATCAATTAAATGATTTTACACCCGCCCCCGGCCTCGCTATACCAACCCGCTGCATTATAAATGAACGAAGCCCATACTTTAAAAATTGCCGGCGAGTTTAAGATTCACCCCCGGCAGGTCGCCGCCACGGCCCGGCTGTTTGCCGAGGGCGCGACGGTGCCCTTCATCGCCCGCTACCGCAAGGAGGCCACGGGGTCGCTGGATGAAGTGGTGGTCACGGGCATCCGGGAGCGCCTGCTGGCGCTGGCCGAACTGGATCAACGGCGCGAGGCCGTGCTCAAATCATTGGCCGAACGCCAGCTCTTGACCGATGAACTCAAGGCGGCCGTCGGCGGGGCGCAAACGGTGAACGAACTCGAGGATATTTTCCAACCCTACCGCCCCAAACGGCGCACCAAGGCGACCATCGCCCGCGAGCAGGGTCTGGAACCGCTGGCGGACCGGCTGTTCCTGCAATTGGACGCGTGTGATCCGCCGGCGGAAGCCGGGGCGTATGTCAGCGCGGAGAAGGGCGTGGCCGATGCGGCGGCGGCCCTGGCCGGGGCGCGCGACATTTTGGCGGAACGCATCAGCGATGACGCCCGCGCGCGGGCCGCCCTGCGCGAGTTGTTCTGGAAGGCGGGCGTGGTGAAATCCAAAGTCCTCACCGGCAAGGAGACGGAGGGGGCGAAGTTCAAGGATTATTTTGACTGGAGCGAACCGCTGGCGACGATCCCGAGTCACCGGTTGCTGGCCATCCGGCGCGGCGAGAGCGAGGGTTTCCTCATGATGCGGGTGTCGCCGCCGGAGGCGGACATTCTGCCGTTGATCGAGCCGCTGTTTGTCCGGGCGGCCAACCCGGCGGCGGAACAGGTGCGGCTGGCGGTGGCGGACAGTTACAAGCGCCTGCTGGGCTCGGCCATTGAAGTGGAAGTGCGGATTGAATCCAAGAAGCGGGCGGACACCGAGGCCATCCGGGTGTTTTCCGAGAACCTCCGCGAACTGCTGCTGTCCCCGCCCCTGGGCCGCCGGAACATGCTGGCGATTGACCCGGGGTTTCGCACCGGGTGCAAGGTGGTGTGTCTGGACCGCCAGGGGAAATTGCTGCACCACGACGTGGTGTATCCCACGGCGGCCTCGGCGGGTTCCATGCGGGAGGCGGCCGAGGCGTTGCGGAGCATGATCAAGGCTTACCAGATTGAAGCCGTGGCCATCGGCAACGGGACGGCCGGGCGCGAGACGGAGGCGTTTGTGAAGGCCCTCAAGCTGCCGGCGGCCATTCCGGTGGTGATGGTCAACGAGAGCGGAGCCTCGATCTATTCGGCGTCCGAAGCCGCCCGCGAGGAATTTCCCGACCAGGATCTGACGGTGCGCGGGGCGGTGTCCATCGGCCGCCGGTTGATGGATCCGCTGGCCGAGTTGGTGAAGCTTGACCCGAAGTCCATTGGTGTGGGACAGTATCAACATGATGTGGATCAGCCGGCGTTGAAACGCAGTCTGGATGACGTGGTCATGAGCTGCGTGAATGGCGTGGGGGTGGAATTAAACACCGCCAGCAAACAGCTCCTGGGCTACGTTTCCGGCCTCGGGCCGTTGCTGGCGGAAAATATTGTGGCATACCGGAATGAACATGGACCGTTCAAATCGCGCGCCGAATTGCGCGCGGTGCCGCGGCTGGGACCGAAGGCCTTCGAACAGGCCGCCGGGTTCTTGCGCATCCGCGAGGGGGAACATCCGCTGGACGGCAGCGCGGTGCATCCGGAAAGTTATCCGATCGTGGACGTTATGGCCCGGGATTTGAACTGCACGGTGAAGGATTTGCTGCGGGACACGGGTTTGCGGCAGAAAATTCAGCCCGCAAAATATGTCAGCGAAGCGGTGGGACTCCCCACGCTGACGGACATTCTGGCGGAACTGGCCAAGCCGGGGCGGGATCCCCGGCGGCAGTTCGAGGCGTTTGCCTTCCAAGCCGGCGTCGAGAAAATGGAAGATTTGAAACCGGGCATGAAATTGCCGGGGATCGTCACGAACGTGACGGCGTTCGGGGCGTTCGTGGATATCGGGGTGCATCAGGACGGGCTGGTGCATGTCAGCCAACTGGCGGACCGCTTTGTGAAAGACCCGGCGGAAGTGGTGAAGGTGCATCAAAAAGTGATGGTGACGGTGGTGGAAGTGGATTTGCCGCGCAAACGGATCGCCCTCTCGATGAAAGCCGTCCCGGCCGCGGCGGCGACCGCCGGCGCGAAAACCCAGCCCGGCCCCGCCCGGCCCGCCGGGCCCAACCCCCGGCCGCCCGCGCGGCCGCAACCGGTGGATTGGTTCACGGAAGCGCTGAACAAATCGCGCGCCGGTTAATCTCAGAAATGGAAGTCTCCTAAAATCATGAAAGTGCAGCCCATCGTTCCGGCCCCGCTGGACCCGGAGTTCCAGCCGCTGGCATTGTTCAACCGCGATTATCTGGCGGCCGCCCGGACGGCCGGGCGGGTGGTGCCGCTGGTCATCGGGTTGGAACGGGAATCGTGTCTTTTCTCCCGGTTTGAAACCGTGATCCGGCCGGACGCGGACCCGGACACGCTGCGTTACGTGGAACGGCTCGTGAAATTTCTGCTCTGGGCGCGCGGCGGCTGGCGCCTGCACGTGGGCGGTCCCGCCGCGATTGGCGAATCCATCCGGGCGCAATATGCGCCGGCGGGCCCCCGCCGGTTTGATGTGGAATTAATGACGCGCATCTATGGGAAGCCGTTTGAAGTGGTGGGGTCGGAGGCGGCGGCCGTGCCGGCGGAGCAGACGGTGCATGTGCGGCAGGGCCGGCATCAGGGCGGCTGCCGGCTGGGCTTTGACCTGGGGGCGAGCGATTACAAGGTGGCCGCGCTGCAGGAGGGCCGGGTGGTGTATACGGAGGAATTCCCCTGGCGGCCCGCCGAACAGGCGGATCCGGAGTATCATTACCGGCATTTGTCGGACGGTTTGAAACTGGCGGCCGCGCAGTTGCCGCGGGTGGACGCCATCGGCGGCAGCACCGCCGGGGTGGTCGTGGACAATCAGTTCATGGTGTCCTCCTTGTTGCGGGCCGTGCCGCCCGAAAATTTTGACCGGGCCAAAAACATGTTCCACCGGCTGCGCGATGAATGGAAAGTGCCCGTGGAAGTGGCCAATGACGGGGATGTGACGGCGCTCGCCGGCGCGGCCGCCCTGCCGGCCCACGGGCTGCTGGGCATCGCCATGGGCTCGAGCGAAGCCGCCGGCTACCTCAATCCCAAGGGCGGCCTGACGGGCTGGCTCAGCGAACTGGCCTTTGCGCCGGTGGACAACAATCCCCGGGCGGCGGTGGATGAATGGTCCGGCGATACGGGCGTGGGCGGGCAGTATTTCTCGCAACAAACGGTCAACCGGCTGCTGTCGGCGGCGGGCATCCACCTGCCGGCGGACATGGATCTGCCCACCCGTCTCCGAACCGTGCAAGAGTTCCTCGTCCGGGCCGATCCCCGGGCCATCCGGCTCTTCGAGACCATCGGGGTTTACTTCGGCTATGCCATCGCGCTCTACGCGGACTTTTATAAATTTGACGGCCTCCTGCTGTTGGGGCGGGTGACCTCCGGACGCGGCGGCGGCCTGATTCTGGCCCGGGCGCGGGACGTGCTCCGCGCGGAATTTCCCCGGCTGGCGGACGAAATCAAAATCCACCTGCCCGACGAGCGGAACAAACGCGTGGGTCAGGCCGTGGCGGCGGCCAGCCTGCCCTCCCTGAAAAAGCGCCATGAATCCGTATCTGCAATTCGCCAGTGAATATGCCCGGCTCGCCCGGGCCGGGAAATCGTATCCCCTTGGCGGACTGGCCGCCGATCCGCCGCCCCCGCGGCCGGCGGACGCCCCGAAGGCGCTGATTTTTTCCCCGCATCCCGATGACGAATGCCTCACCGGCGGTCTGGCCTTGCGCCTGCACCGGGAAGCCGGAATGCGGGTCATCAATGTGGCGGTTACGCTGGGCAGCCGGCGCGCCCGCCAGGCGGAACGGCTCGTCGAGTTGGAAAATGCGTGTCGCTACCTGGGTTTTGGCCTGCTCACCACCGGTCCCCGGGGGCTGGAAAACATCAACGTCCGGGCGCGGCAAGCCGGTCCCGCCGGCTGGAGCGCCGCCGTGGGCGTAATTGCGGACCGGTTGGCTCGTGAGCGCCCGCGCGTGATCTTCTTCCCCCACGAGCGCGATGGGAACGGCACCCACATCGGCACGCATTACCTGGTGCTGGAGGCGTTGCAACGCCAGCCCCCGGAATTTGAATGTTATACGGTTGAAACGGAATACTGGGGGGCCATGGACACCCCGAATTTAATGGTGGAATCCAGCACGGCCGAGGTGGCGGATTTGATGGCGGCCACCTCGTTCCATGCGGGCGAGGTGCGGCGCAACCCCTACCACCTGCGGCTCCCCGCCTGGCTGCAGGACAACGTGCGGCGGGGCGGCGAACTGGTCGGCGGCCAGGGCGGCGCGGCGCCGGATTATGACTTTGCCACCCTGTATCGGCTGCGCCGCTGGCGGGCGGGCGCCGGGGAATCCTTTTTTGCCGGCGGCCGGCTTCTGGCCAGTGCGGACGCTCCGGCTGAATTGTTCCCCGCCTGGTGAGGTAACGTGGTGGTCCGCGACGGGGTCGAGTCGCCTGAACGGATTTTGGACAGAATGAGCAGAATGGACCGAATGCCAAAGCGGAGAGCGGAAATTTACCACAGAGGCATCGGGATGACCGCGCAGCGGCGCAGGGCGTCCCCGCTCTTAAGAAACATCTGTGGAACGTGTTGATTGGTAGCCAGTTGCCTTCAGGGCCAAAGGCCCGCCTTTATCCCAGCCTGGGGCCCTCGCCCCAGGTTCCAGCACCACGAATAATCAAGGGCTGAAAGCCCGATCCAATCCTCCGTCGCCCGTCTGAGGAACGTTGCTTCCGGCATCAGCACCCACAGGGCGTCCCCGCTCTGCGCGATCAACTCTTGGTCTCCGTGCCTCGGTGCCTTCGTGGTTGACGCCGGCCCTGATATCGGCCCTACAGGCCTCCAGAACATTTTGGGGCGTTAACCTGGGCCTGCGCTCGCCGGGCTCGCTCCGACCCAGGCTGTAATATGGCCGGTTTTCAGCCGTCCCTGCGGGACTTTGGCCCTGCCAAAACCTCCCCTGGCGTTGAAACGCCAGGCTATTTTCGGGTTGTCCCTGCCGGGACGAAGGTGCGTCGTCGCTTTGCTTTCGCCGTCGCCGCTGCGGCTTTGGCGGACGCGCCTTTCCCCGGGCCGATATATATCGCCCCGTTGGGGCTGCGGAATGGGTGCTTGGAATTAAAGATGCTCCTGGACCACCGCCAGAATGGCCTGCTGACAGGCCTCCACATTCTGTGTGACGGTGTCAATGTAATGTTCCCGCTCCGCCGGCCGGGGGGCGTCAAAGGGGTAGTCAATGAGCAGCTTGAGCCAGCCGGCCCGGGCGCGTTGGTAGATGCCCTTGGGGTCGCGCTGCATGCAGACCTCCAACGGGGCGTGGATGTAAAACCACACGAGTTTCCCCCCTAAAATCCGCGCGACCAGGTCGCGATGCTGATATTCCGGGGCCATCGTCGAGACGATCACATGCAATTCCTGCCCGGCCAACAGGTGGGCGATTTCGGCAATGCGGCGATGATTTTCCAGGCGCGCTTCCGGGGCGAATCCCAAATCCGAACAGACGGTGGAGCGCAGGTCATCCCCATCCAAGGAAATCACGGGGATTTGTTGTTCCCGCAGTCGTTGGTGGAGGCGTTTCGCCAATGTGGTTTTGCCCGCCCCTGAACGGCCAAACAACCAGAACACCTTGGGCCCGGATTTCATTTGAAGTCAGGGATTGACCGGCCGGCGGCTGGTGAGGATGACCCCCAGAAGCACCAACAGGCCGGCCCCCAGGGCGGACAGGGTGACATAAAGCAGCCCGGACTTGGGTTGATACTGGAATTCAACCGTGTGCTTGCCCGGGGTCACCCAGACGCCGCGCATGAGGTAATTGCAGCGCAACAAGGTCTCCGGCCGTCCATCCACCCGGACGTGCCAGTCGGGGTCAATGCGGTCGTTCAGCAATAAGACGGCGGAGGCCGGGGCGTCACAGTGGAGCACGATGTCCTTGGGGTTGTAACTGACATAATCCACGGTGCCGGTGTTTTTATTCCCGGCGGCGGACGCGGCGTTGGCCGGCAATCCGCCGGCCACCAGCACGGTTTGCGTCGGATCGAAGTCCGGGCTGAGCAGTTGTTTCAGGACGGCGGGATCATCCGGGTTGACCTGCCAGTTGGCGAAGAGTTTGGCGCGCGGCAAAGCCCCGGCGTATTGGAAGAGCGCATAGACGCCGTCCGGCCGCGACACGGCGGTCATGTTTTGCCAGCGGTTGGTGTCGGTCTCGCCCGGCTTGGTGGTGATATCGAATTGTTCCACGATGCGAAACGCGGGCTCCGCCTGGCCGGCCGTGCGATTCAAGGTGTCCAACGTGTCCGCCGGCCCGAGAATATAATCCACACTCGTCAGTTGCCAGTAGCGGAAGTAGGCCTGCATGCCCGAGGCTTTTTGATCGGCGGCCAGGCCTTGCATATAGTTTTGATAATCCACCGGCTTGCGGGGCATATCAATGATATCCACCGACTGGAGGTTGTAATAGGGGAGGTCCTGGGGCAGCCACTCGGCGCGGAAGAGCCGGGCCACGGAGGGGATTTCGGGCGGCATCGGGCAGGGTTCAACGGTAACCCGGTGCCGGTAAGGCTGGTCCCGCATGTGATCGAGCACCGGATTGCTGGCATATTTTTCCGGGTAGTTCCAATAAACAATCCAAGGCAAATTCGCCCGTCCCAGATCCGCCACCAACAGCAACCCGAGCAGCAGGCCGCCCCATTTGGCCCGGGCTCCGGCGAAAGCGCCATTGAAAATGACGCCCACCAGCCCGGCGGCCAGGGCGAAGAACAGCACAAACCAGCCCACCTGCCGGATGCTGAAGCTGGCCGTGGCTTCCGCCGTGGCCGGTTTGAAGCCAACCGTGCTCAGATAATCGGCCAGGGCTTGATGCGCGGAACTGTATTGCAACCAGGCAAAGAGACTGAGCCCCAGCACCACGGCGCTACCGCGCAGCCAGTTCTTACCGGGTTTAACGGGTTTAACGGGCTGGCCCCGCGCCCCCTTCACTGCGCCCGGCGCGGCCACCGCCTTCGGGGCGGACGGTTGCAAATACTGGCGCCATAAGCCGTCAATCGCGTAAGCGAACAGGACGATCAGTCCGAAACTGACCAGGTAAAGGAATTTGGTCGGATTGCGAATGGTTGAAAAGTAGGGGAGCGCATAGAGCAACCGATAAAACGGGGCATAACGCCCGAAGGCCAGGAGCACCGAGATCACGACCACCGCCAGCCAGAACCAGAGCCACCGGCGTTGCGTGGGGTTGAAGACGCCCCCCCGGCGGCGGAACAACTGTGCCACCGCCCAAAACGCCAGCATCACCACCAGCACCCCGGCGTAATTTCCGCCGCCCGTCTGGCGGACGAGTCCCTCGGGCGGTTTGCCAATCCGGCCATTTTCCAGATACGCTTCCACGGCCAGGGCGCGGCCGGATTCCCCCCAGTAAGAACCGCCGTTCGGCGTATCCATCCGGAAACCAAAGAGCCCGGGAACCACCACTGCGGCCAATTCCCGCGGCGGCAGGCTCCACTGGGTGGCCCAGCCCCAGCGCGCTTCCTTGGTATCCGTGTCCTGTTGGGCCCCGGCCACCCCCCGGATGGAGGTGTCCACCAACGAAACCACGGACTGGGCGGCGATGAACCCCGCGCAAACCGCCACCAGCGCCACCCGGCTCAAACCGAAGATGAGCTTTCGCGCCAGCACCGGCCCATCCGGATGCGACGAGGGAACACCAGTCGGCGTCTGGTTCTGGCTTTTCGCGGACCGACGCTCCGCCGGTTTGGCCGGCGGGGGCGGGGATGGAATGCGCCGGTCCGGCGGACCGACGACCACCCAGGCTTGATAAATAATGAAGAGGGTGACGAATATGCTATAAATGGCCCCGACGTCCGCCCCTTCGATCACCCCCATGCCCACGGCGAATCCGGCCAAAACCACCCGCCACCAGCGTTGGGGCGAAGTGGTGTCCACCAGGGCCGCGAGGGCAAAAAAGGTCATGCCGGCCGTGGCCGCATGCGCCGCCACGCCCCAACAGGCCACCGAAAAAAAACACGAGTTCAGCGCCGCCGCCAGGCCGCCCAGCAGGCAGGCCAACGGAGCCAGCCGCAATTGGAAAAAGAAGCACCATGCCCCCGTGCCGAGGATGAGCAGTGAGATCAACGCATAGAGTTTGGAAAACAGGACTGGTTTCAACAGGAACTGCAGCCCCATGGTGATCCCCGGGGTCGCCGAACCCCCACTGAAACCGAAGGCGTTCAAATCCCCCCAACAGCCGGTAAACCGGTCTGGCAGTTGCCGGCATTGCGACATCAACCTGCCCAGGGGTCCGTCGTTGGAGAACAATGTTTGGTGGGGCACAAAAACCCCGTGCAGCAACAGCGCGAGCACCGCCAGCAGCAGCAAAAACATCAGCGCCAGCCCCATGCCCAATCGCCGGGGAGGGGGGCCGGAAGCAACCACGGGATTGACCGCCGCCGCGGCCCGCGCTGGCCGGTTCATGAATTGGAACGCAACGCCAGTTCCGGATATCGGTTGCCCGCCAGGGGTATTGGGTCTGGACGAGCTTCCGCCAATGACTTCAGCCCGGCGGGCTGGCTGGCAACCACATCGGGAGCCTTCACCGGCTGCACCCGGGCGGGTTCAGGGCGGCTCCAATGGGTGAGATCGCGTCCCAATAATTCGCTCAGGCGCTCAACTTCCGGCGCGAATTCACGTTTGAGCCGCAGCCGCAACCCGGCATCCAAAGGCGGTCGCTTTTCCAAGCGGATGTTGGATTGCATGATCCAAGACTCAATCCGTTCCAACGCGGAAAATAACGGGGCGGGCAGCCAGGCATGGGCGGCCACCGCCGTGCCCCGCACCAGGGGGTCGCTCATGAGGTTCCGTAAAAAGGCACTGCGCACCGTCTGACTGCCGTTGATCACCCGGAAATGGCCCGTCTCCGCAGTGCCCGCCAACCCCATGAAATCCAGCACCCGGCGATAAACGGCGGAGGTGTCCGCCGCAAAATCATCGTAAATGACCACTTGCACCCGTTCACGGCCAAAGACATCAAAATAACGGCGGATTTGCTCGGCGAAGCGGGCGGTTTCACGGTAGAGCAATCCCGGGCGGAAATAAGCGTGGCGGGTGAACTTGCGTCCGGCCCGGCGGTCATCTTCGGCGGCCAGCGCCCGCTCAAACGTCGGCAGGTTTTCGTTGCCATCCAACCGGAACTGGCCATACAGCGAATAGAGCATTTCCACCGGTTCGCGAATCATGATGATGATCCGTGCTTCAGGATTAAAGGCCTTGATTTCGGCGGCCGCCTGTTTCGAATACAGATACCAAACGGAGGCTTCCCCGGCACACTTCTGGCCATGCCAGCCATCAAACTCCTTCAAATAATGCTCACGATCCCGGCAGTAAATCTGCCGACCGAACCGCAGATCACCGCCAAAAAAATGCATTTCCTTGCGGGCCATGAAAATATCCGGATGATGGGATAAATACTCCGCCAGGGCCGTGGTCCCGCATTTGGGGGCTCCAACAATGAAAAAATCCGGCTGCTTATTAATCGCCGGAGAATGCTTTGACAGCGCCGTTGGAACAGTATTTTGCAAAGCCATATTATTCAACAATTTAGCAATAAGGATGCCAGTTGCGGGCGGGAGGGCAAACCGGGGGCGGCGGAACCGGGGTTGAGAGCTGTTGAATCTCCATAGAAATACTCCCTGATTTCCACAGATTCGCGGCGTCGGAATCCCCCTTTCCAGATGGGAAATCATCTGGGGATATAAAAAACGACCCGCCAGCGAACTTTCCCACGGGTTTCCCAAGTGGGTGAATACACCCAATGGTTGATCGTCTCGCGCCAAAATTTGTTGCAGCCACCCAAGGTGACCGGCCAACGAAAACAGGGGGCAATGCGCCTTCTTCGCCCTGGGTAACCGCCCATTTTATGGGTCTCGGCCGGCCCCGCCGCAGAACGAGTTCCCGGAGTGGCGTCCCCCCGGAATGACGCCCTGGAGCGGGCGCGATTTTTTTTGCTTCCGCCTCCGTTCTCCCCTAACTTGAAGTTCATCGAAATGAAAGCAATTCTAGCCCTTGAAGACGGCACGGTGTTTCATGGCCGGGGTTTTGGCGCCCAAGCCTCGGCCAGCGGTGAGGTGTGTTTCAACACCTCCATGACCGGCTATCAGGAAATCCTCACGGATCCCTCCTACAAAGGCCAGATTGTCACCATGACGTATCCCTTGATCGGCAATTATGGGGTCAATACCCAGGATGTGGAATCCTGGCGGCCCCACGTCGGCGGCTTTGTCATCCGCGAACTCTCGCCGGTCGTCAGCAACTGGCGCGCAGATTCTTCCCTGTCTGAATACCTTGAACAAAACGGCATCCCTGGCATCCAAGGCATTGATACGCGGGCACTGACCAAGAAGCTGCGGGTGCGCGGCGCGTTGAACGGGTTCATCACCACCGAAAATCTGACGGAAGCCGAGGCCGTGGAACGCGCGAAAAGCTGGCCCGGTTTGGTCGGGGTGGATTATGTACGGGAAGTCACCCATCGGGAAGCCTTCCGCTGGGATGAAAAAGACGAGCAAAGCGCCGCCTTTGATCTGGTGCGGGGCAACCAACAGGCCGATGCCCGAAGCACCCGTCGGCCCCTGCCGGCGGCGGACATTCCCATTGTGGCCTTTGATTACGGGATGAAATACAACATCCTGCGCCGGTTGCGCCAGCATGGGTTTGCCGTGCAGGTTTTGCCCGCCACCGCCACCGCCGCCGAGGCGCTGAAATACAAGCCCGCCGGGATTTTCCTCTCCAACGGCCCCGGCGACCCCGCCGCGCTCGATTACATCGTGCGCGAAGTGAAGACGCTGACCGGCACGGGGATTCCGATTTTTGGGATTTGTCTCGGGCATCAAATCCTCGGGCAGGCCTTCGGCGGCACCACCTTCAAGCTCAAGTTCGGCCATCGCGGCGGCAACCAGCCGGTGAAGGATTTGGAATCCGGCCGGGTGGAAATCACCTCGCAAAATCACGGGTTTGCCGTGGATCCGGCGAGTCTGCCCGCCGACGTGGTGGTCAACCGCATTAATTTGAATGACCAAACGGTGGAGGGGCTGCGGCATAAAACCAAGCCCATCTTTTGCGTGCAGTATCATCCCGAGGCGTCCCCGGGGCCGCACGATTCCAATCCGTTGTTCGGGGAATTCCGGCAAATCATCGAAAAGCACGGGTGAGGCGCCGGGCCGGGGTGAAAATAGTGCTCGAATTCCGTTTGACTTGAAACCCACTCCGCTGATAATCATCGGATAGTAAATATGGCCAAACTTGTTATCCTAAACCAGGGCATGACCGGTCGCGCTCACGAATTGACCGTGGACCGCACCACCATCGGGCGCGTGGATGACAACACGTTCCATATTGCCGACGCGTCCGTCTCCAGTCATCACTGCGAAGTGCATCTGCGCGGCGCGGAGATTTTCATTCGCGATCTGAATTCCACCAACGGCACGTTCATCAATAACGAAAAGATCGCCGAAGCCGTGCTCAAACCCGGGCAGACCCTCCGGTTGGGGCAGGTGGAATTGAAGTTGGACACCGCCACGGAAGCCTCCGGCGGCACCCCCTCGACGCCCGCGCCGGGAGCCACTCCCGCCCCGGGATCTCCCCCGCCCAAACCCCGGCAGGTGGACGCCACCATGGTCATCCCCCGGGGGGTCAGTCTGGATCAGTTGGAACAGGGCGGCCAGACCAAGGGTTTGGGGGCCGGCACGGCCTTCTCCAAAAAGAAGGACAAAACCAACACCATTTTCATTGTCGTGGGCGTGATCGTGGCGGTCGTGATCGCCGTTTTGGTGGTGATGGCCTTCTCTTCGCTGCCCCCCAGCAAATAAAGTCCGCTCACTTCGTTTCGATCCCGATTTTCTTGAGGAAGGGATTGATGGAACGCGGGCGGCCCAGGAATTTCTCAATCGAGACGTTGATATCCCGCGAGTCGCCCACTTCGTAAATTTCCCGGCGCATTCTCATTCCCGCCGTCCGATCAAAGAAACCGTCCGGGGCGTTTTCAAACACGGTGGCCATGTCCGCCGCAATGGCGTCGGCCCAGGCATATCCGTAATAACCCGCGCCGTAGCCGATAATGTGCCCGAAGTAGGCCACAAAGGCGGTGTCCGGCGGCACGGGCAGCGAGACGTCGCTCAAAATCTCGTTGGAGAGCGGCAGCATTTGATCCGCGTTGGTCGCGTGGATTTGCGTGTGCAGGGCCAAATCCATGATCGCGAACGAAAGCTGCCGGCGGTAAAAAGTCCCCTCGGTGGCGAACCGCGCGGTCTTGAGTTGATCCAAAATCTCCGGCGGAATCTTTTTGGAAGGATCGCGATAGTCGGCGGCAAAGCTGTCCAGCACCCGCTTATCCCACGGCCAGTTTTCGAGCATTTGCGAGGGGGCCTCCACGAAGTCGCGCGGCACGCTGGTGCCGGAGAAGCGCGAGTATTGGGCGCGCGTCAGGATGGTGTGCATGGCATGGCCGAATTCATGGAAAATGGTCACCACTTCGTCATGCGAGAGCAGCGAGGGCTTGTCCGGCTGCGGCGGCGGAAAGTTGCAGATGAGCGCGCACACCGGGCGTTGGTAGCGGCCGTCCGGCAGGCGTTTGCCCTCGATGATGCCAAACTGGGCGAAGTGATTGTATTTGCCCTCGCGCGGATACATGTCCAGGTAAAACAAGCCGAGCGGCTCGCCCGTTTTGGCGTCGGCCACCGAATACATTTGCAGATCCCCAATCCACTGGTAGGGCGGCTGGATTTGCTCGAACTTCAACCCGAAGATCCGCTGATAAATCGCGAACATGCCGTCCAACACCCGTTGGTAGGGGAAATAAACCCGCAGTTGTTCGGCATCCACGTTGTATTTGGTCTTGCGCAGTTCATTGGCAAAATAGCGCCAGTCCCAAATGTTGATTTTGGCGTTCGCATCGCCGGTCTCCTTGACCTTCAACTGCCGGAACTCCTCCAGCTCCGTGTCAAACTTCGGTTGCAGCCCGGTTTTGAGATCTTCCAGAAACTTGAGGGCGGTGGCGGAATTTTTAACCATGCGCGTTTCCGTGGCGTAATCCGCATAACTCGCGTAGCCGAGCCGGTGGGCGATGTCATCGCGCAGCACCAGGATTTTCTGCAACAGCGGCAGGTTGGCCGCGCGCGCCAGATTATACTGGGCCGTGATCATGCGTTGGCGCGTCGCCTCCCGTTTGGCGTTGTCCTCCACCATGATGTAATGGAAGGTGATGTTCGCCTGGAGCGTGTATTCATCCGGGCCGGTCTGGATGCCTTTCTGGGACAGGAAATCCTGTGGCACGCCCTCAAGCTCGGCCTTGGTGAATTTCAAGGCCTGTTCGGCCTTGGTGACGTTGTTCTCAAAATCCGTCTCCAGCGCGCTCAATTGCTTGCGCCGCTGCTCCACTTCATCGCGCTGCGCCTTCGGCAGTTCCAGGCCGGCGCGGCGGTAATCGCGCAGGGTTTCGGTGAACAATTTTTGATCCTCGCCCGCCAGTGCGGGGGCGGTGGCGGCCCAGGTTTTGAGCACCCGGTAAACATCCTCGCGGTAATCAATGCCCACGGACCATTCATCCAGCGCCTTGAGGGCGTCGGTGGCGGCATCGCGGACGTCGGCGTTCGTGCTGGTCTGCTCGATGAGCGAGAGGCGGTTGTCCGCCGTCTCCATCTGGTAGCTCATGTCGTCCAGCGCCACAAACGTGTTGGTGAACGTCGCCTGCGCCGGGGTGAGCCGGCCAATGCGATCCAACGCGGCGTTGCCACCGGCGATGACCCCGGCGAGGGTGGCCTGGATTTCGTTGGTCGTGGTTTCAAAAACCGGCAGGGTGACCACCGAATGATACGCCGCCGCCCGCGCTTGAAAAGCGGCCAGGTCCCCCATGGGCACGGCGGCGGGTTGGCCGGAACTGCGGCTGGCGGTCAGGCTGGCGGTCATGATGAGGAGCGCGGTGGTTTTCCAAAACATGCGCTTAAGCTAACCTTCCCCCGCTTACATTCAA
>Ga0302201_10000347_pt1 | contig 42193 bp, 29 predicted proteins | sample II_Bog_N3_2_FD_194586 | JGI IMG/M metagenome (GOLD analysis project Ga0302201, IMG submission 194586) | Peat permafrost microbial communities from Stordalen Mire near Abisko, Sweden - II_Bog_N3_2 | ecosystem: Environmental > Terrestrial > Soil > Wetlands > Peat | place: Sweden: Abisko... | reverse complement strand
AGCTAGTGTCCCGAGTCATTAATTCGCATACAGTATAGAGCGATGGAGTCGAGGATCTGGTCTGCAGTTTTGTGCCAGACGAAGGGTTTTGGATCGAGGTTGTGGTTTTCGATATATCCGTCGATGGCTGCTTTGAGTTCTTTGGTAGAGCGGTGAACGCCGCGTCGAAGCTGGCGTTCGGTAAGCAGCGCGAACCAGCGTTCCACCAAATTCAGCCATGAAGCCGAGGTGGGCGTGAAGTGGACATGGAAACGTGGCCGCTTGGCCAGCCAATTGCGGATCATCACCGTCTTGTGGGTTCCGTAGTTGTCCATGATGAGATGAACGTCCAGTTCTGCGGGCACATTCTTCTCGATGGTATCGAGGAAGTTGCGGAACTCTTCGGAGCGATGGCGTTGCTGGTTCTGGCCGATGATCTTGCCGGTCTTGGTATCCAGCGCGGCAAACAGGCTCGTGGTACCGTGGCGTGCATAGTCATGTGTGCGACGCTCGATCTGCCCCGGCCGCATGGGCAACAAGGGCGCGGTTCTATCCAGGGCTTGTATCTGCGACTTTTCATCCACGCATAAGACCAGGGCGCGCTGCGGAGGGTTCATGTAGAGTCCCACGATGTCGCGCACCTTGTCGATGAACAACGGGTCTTTGGATAACTTGAACGTTTCGGAGCGATGTGGGGCCAGCGAAAAGGCGCGCCAGATGCGGCTGATCGCGGTTTGGTTGATGCCCGTGGCCGCTGCCATCGTACGGGTCGACCAATGAGTAGCGGCGGCCGGCTTGCTTTCCAGTGTACGAACAATCACCTGTTCGATCTGCGCATCGCTCAGTTTGCGTGGCTGCCCGGGACGCGGTTCATCGAGCAGGCCGTCCAGACCCTGTTCATCAAACCTGCGCCACCATTTACTGACTGTTTGAATGCACACATGCACTTCTGCGGCAATGGCGGTAGCGGTCAGTCCATCGGAGGCGCGTAATACGATCCGCGCGCGCATCGACAAAGCCTGGGCGGTCTTCCTTCTCCGAGTCCAACCTTGCAGCGTCGAACGCTGCTCCGCACTCAGGCTCAAATCCGGCAATCGGCGTCCACGTCTCATGACTTCGCTCCTGTCATGTTAGACGCCACTCGCTGCTATTTGTTTAATTAATTAATGACTCAGGACACTAGGGACTAAGGGACCAGAATAAACCTATTGCTGTGATCGTACCTTTACGGATTGTTTGAGATTGTTCATAGTTCCTCGGTAGCCAAGTCGTAAAAATACCGCGATAAGAAGATGCTGTGCAGTCTTCCAGTGCCTTGGTCCCAAGTCCCTTAGTCCCTACTCCCTGACCCCTATTTGTCCCGCCGCCGCCGCTGATGCGTCGAGGGAATATTCATATCCTCGCGATATTTGGCCACGGTACGCCGGGTCAGTTGAATGCCCTGCGCCTTCAGCATCGCGGCCAGCTGGTCGTCGGTCAGCGGACGGCGCGCATCCTCCTCCTCGATCAGCTTGCGCACCTTGCGCTTCAGCACCACCAACGGCGTGTCAGCGCCCTCGGGTCCATTCGAGCCCTCCGAGAAGAAGCGGCGCAGCTCGATCACGCCCTGCGGCGTATGCGCATATTTGTTGGCCACGGCGCGGCTCACCGTCGAGGGATGCACGCCGATCTCCTCGGCCACCTCTTTGATCATCATCGGCCGCAGGCTCTCGATGCCCACTTCGAGAAAATCCTGCTGGCGGCGCACAATCACCTCGCAGGTCCTCAAGATCGTGCTCTTGCGCTGGGCAATATTGCGCATCAGTTGCAGCGCCGAGCGGAAGCGCTCCTTCACGTAGTCCTTTACTTCCTTGTCGGTGCCCTCGGCGGTCAGCATCTGCCGGTAGCGGCGGCTCAGCCGCAGGCTGGGCAGATCCTCCTCGTTCATCGCCACCACCCACTCCGCACCGCGCTTGATAAAGACCACATCCGGCTCGATCAGCCGCGACTGCTCGCGGTTATACTGCCGCCCGGGCCGCGGATCGAGGGTGCGGATGAACTCCACGCCGCCATGCGCCTCGGCCGCGGAAATCTGCGCCGCCCGCGCCAGGTCCTTCACATCCCGCTTCTGCAGCAGATGCAGATGACGGTCCACAATCAGCGCCGCCACCTCCATCGAGCGCCGCCGCGCCTCCAGTTGCGCCTCGGCCTCGGCGTGGAAGCTGCCGTGCGGGCTCTCCTCCGCCTCGACGGCAGACTGCCGGGCAAACAACTGGGCAAACTCACATTGTTGGGCGGCGATCTGGATCAGCAGGCACTCGCGCAGATCGCGCGCGCCCACCCCCGCCGGGTCCAGTTGCTGCACCTGCGCGATCGCCCCCCGCAGCAGCTCAACCACCGCGCCGTTGCTCACCTGCCCATCGACGCCGCTGAAGGAGACGGCCAGTTCCTCCTCGCTGCCGGAGAGATAACCGTCCTCATCCAGGTTGCCAATGATGAATTCGACCGCCGTGTGCAGCCCAGGCTCCAGCGTCAGAGATCCCAGCTGCCACGCCAGGTGATCGGCCAGAGTGGTCGGCTGGGAGAGAAAGTTCTCAAACGAGGGCTTGTCGCTCTCCTCATACTCCGGCTGCGTCCGGTAGCCGGGGTCCAGGTACTCCTGAAAGTACGTTCCGAAATCCACTTCGTTGAAGGAGTCCTTGGGCTGCGGCGCCGGCTCCTCGGTAACGCGCTCTTCCACCCCGCGCTCCAGGCGCACCTCGCGGCCCGCGACCTCATCCAGCATCGGAACCGTCTCGTCAATCTCTTCCAATACGGGATTTTCCACCATCTCCGCATCGATCATCTCCTTCAGCTCGAGCTTGTTGAGCGCCAGCACGCTCACCATCTGCATCAGCCCAGGAGTCAGAATCTGCCGCTGTGCTACCTTCAGGCTCAATTTGGGTTGCAGCAACGCCATAGCAGGGACCTGTTCCCGATTCGACTCACCGCTAGTGTACTTGGGTGAGAAACAAGCTAAAGGTTTTATTCCCGATCGCCCATCCCCTCGTTCCGGATTGGGCGGCTTTCCACCGCGAAAAACTACTCTGGAATCTCCTGCGCTGCTGCCGCAGGGCCAGGGGTTGACGAAATGCCGACTGCCGTCAAGCCCTGCTGCGCTGCTGCTCAACTCAAAGTGAATCCCTCGCCCAGATAAACCCGCCGCACATCGACGTCATTGCCCAGCTCGTGCGGAGTTCCCGCGCGGAAGATCTTTCCTTCGGCGATAATATAGGCCCGGTCGGTTACGCTCAAAGTCTCTCTCACATTGTGGTCCGTGATCAGAACCCCGATGCCGCCGGCCTTCAGATCGAAGATGATCTTCTGCAGCTCCAGCACGGCAATCGGATCGATGCCGCTGAAGGGCTCATCCAGCAGGATGAAGTGGGGCTGGATACAGAGCGAACGGGCGATCTCCACCCTGCGCCGCTCACCGCCCGACAGCGCGTAGCCGCGCGTCGTGCGGACATGTTCCAGATTCAACTGGTGAATGACCCGCTCGGCCCTCACCCGCCGCTCCCGGTTGCCCAGCGGCTGCGCCTCCAGCACCGCCAGAATATTCTCCTCCACCGTCAGCTTGCGAAAGACCGACGGCTCCTGGGGCAGGTAGCTGATGCCATAGTTGCGCGCCCGCAGGTACATCGGCAGCTCGGTGATATCGTCGTCGTCCACCAGCACCCGGCCGCTCTCCGGCTGCACCAGGCCCACAATCATGTAAAAGCTGGTCGTCTTGCCCGCGCCGTTCGGCCCCAAAAGGCCGACAACCTCGCCGCGCGAGATCCGCAGATCCACCCCGCGCACCACCTGCCGTCCCTTGTAGCTCTTGCAGATCCCCTCGGCAATCAGTGTATTCATTCCGCGTCCCGTCCATCCTTGAAAGACAAATCTATCATCCTGGGGAGAAAGACGCATGAAGTGCAGTTGACTTCTAGGGAAGCGACTCCGGGAAGATGCCGCGCAACTCATCCCGGCGCCGCCGTCTATGACAAAAATATCTATGGCTATCAAAGAACAGCCCGCGTGGAGGCCGCGTGAGCGGCCTCCACGCAAGCAATAACCTTACGGCTTGGGCGCGGCCTTCGGGCGATTATACGAGGGTACAAACGGCTTGTCCAGGTTGTAATGCACCGTGTAGCCCACCTCGATCGGTTGGCCGTCCACCAGGTACGGCTTGAACTTCCAGCGGTTGATCGCATCCTCCGCGGCATCCTGCACAGGTTGTTCTTGCATGATCCCTTTGGCATTCACCTTCACGCTGCCGTCCTTCTTGATCAGGATGGGAACCGAGACCATGCCGGTATAGTAGAAGCCGCCCTCGCGAGCCCCTAAAGTAAGTTTTGCCGGACGCGGAAATCCCTCCTCATGCACGGAGACCGGTTGAGGCATTCCCGGTTCGATCTGATACGGCTCCGAGACGATGCCCTTGCCGGGCTTCAACTGCGCAGCATCGGCCCCTGCCCACTCCTCCAGCAAGGTAACCTTCGCCTCCGCAAGCTGCACGCCCTTGGCAACCAACTTCACATCCCGGGCAACGGAGCGCCCCTGAAAGGGCTGAAAGTCGTCGTACTTCACCAGGGCATTGGATCCCAACAGCGCCTTCAGATGCATATTGCTGTCGAAGCATACGGTCGGAAACTGAGCATCCGGGTTGGCCGGGTCGACATCGTACGCGGTGGGATTGGGGACCAGGACGCACTTCAGCGTCAATCCATCCATGGGAGCGCCTTTGACCGTCAGCTCATAGTTGGGCAGAATATTGCCCGCCAGGTAGAGCGGGTCGATCACCGCACGCGCAGCAATCGGGTTCAGAGTCGTCGGATCGAAGCCGTTCTCGTCCGGCTTGCTGCGATACTGCTCAAAGCGCGAGACGCTCAACTCCGTGCCGTCGTACATCCGGTCTTTGCTTGTGTAGACGCGCTTCCACTGGTAAGTCCCCAGCGACCAGACCTCCAGCGTTGCGCTCTCCGGCTTGGTCTTGCCCGGCGGCATCAGCTGCAGGTCAACCTTCATGTGCCAGGGCTTGAGTCCCTCGGCCTTCAGGCCGTTCGTCTGGATCTCCGTGTTCAGGATGCGATGAGCCAATGTGTTCAGGCTCGCCGTGGCATCGCTCGCCTGCGCTAAAGCCGCCGGCGCGGAAACGGCAAGCGTAAAGCCCGCCAAAAGTGAAGTCAACGCCAGAAAACGGCGGCCTCTGCTGAAAAAAAATGAATGCATCTCGATCTCTCCTTGTGAAACTTCTGCACGCGTTATTATTGTATCTCCCAGCCGCTCGATCCGTCGGCACGCCTCTCCGGTCAAGGAAGATTCCTTCAAGCAAGAGCCCCTCTCTTCCACACGAGATCGCCCTCACCTCGGCGCCGTCGTATCGGTAACCGTCTTTTTGCCGCCGCCCTCAACCCTGACGCTGTTGTCGCCGCTGTGGAAGACCAGAACTTCACCGCTCACCGTTCCCCGCGCCGCATCGCTCATTCTGGGCGGCGTCGCGGCGCTTCCCGTCAGCACATACTCACCCGTTGCCCCGGTGTAAACCAACTGCTCGCCCGTGCCGCGACGGCCCTCGCTGGTCAGCACAACGCGACCGCGCGCCGTCATTCGCTCCACCTGCGCCTGAGCCTCCTGCTTGCTCGCGCCGGCCGGCTGCAACTCGACCTCCACTTCGTCTGACGAGGTAGCCGCCGTTCCAGTTTCAGCCACCACCTTGCCCAGGACGCCGCTCTGCATCACCGCCCTGCGCTCGGCATCGGAATACATGAGTTCGCCACCGCGCACCCGGATCACCGCGGGCTGGCCGCTCTTGCCGGCTTCCTTGCCCGCGGGCAGGCTCCCGCCCGCATTCACCAGCACCGCCTTCACCGGCTCGGCCGCATTCGCCGTCTGCGCAGTAAGCGTCTGATGCTCCTGGTTCAGCACAATCACCGGCGCGGCAACGGAGTTGCCCAGTTGCCAGAGCCGCGCCTGCCCGCGGAAGGTCGTCTCCTTTGTCGCCTGATGCACTTCGGCCTCGGCCGCAACCGCGTGCGCCGGTCCTTGTCCGCCCAAAGCCACGCCGCCCGCCGGCCTGCCCTGCTGCCCCTCACTCGTATTCATCCAGCTCGCCTTCACATTGCCGTGCGCAAAGGCGTCGCCCGACGTTCGCGATACGTCCACCTTGTCGGCGGTCAGTTGCAGCGCGCCATCTTCCACCCGCGGATTCACCGTCAGGTGCAGCCACTCGCCCGCGCCCGCATACTCGGCCCGGCCCGCAGTCGCCCGCAGCGTCTCCGGAGCCGGCTTGCCCGGCTTGGCTGCTGGCGTCTCGGTCAGCACCACGTGGCCCTCGACCGTCGCCGACTCGACCTGCTCCGCGTTATCCGCCGTGCTCTTCGCGCCCGCCTTTGCCTCCGGAGCGAACTTCGCCGCCAGCCGGTCGCCGCTCGTCGTCTGCCGCACGCCGCTCTCGGTCGTCTCCTCGATGCTCGAGTTGCCGCTGCCACGGATCGCCGTCAGCGCCGAAGCCGAACCAAACTCGCCCGTCACCTCCGCCGCCGCCAGCCGGAAGGGTGCTGTTGCCGCACTGCCGCGCTGGCTCTCGCCGGTAATCGTCACCCCGCCCGTCCCATGCACAGAGCCCAGCTCCACCTGCCCATGACCGGAGTCCCGGAAGTTCATCTCGGCCACCGGCGAACGCCAGTGGCGGCTCTCGTGCAGCGGCTGGCCTGCCTGATCGCTTTGTTCCTCACTCTCCATCGCCACGCCTCGCTCCAGATGCGCCAGGCGCAGTTGACCCTGCGCGGTGAACTCCAGCTCCGCCGTGGGCGCCGTGCCGTGCATCTGCCGTCTGCGATTCGCTGTCTCGTTCAGCGAGTCCATCGCCACGCCGCCCTCCAGATGCCCGTGGCGCGGCTGGTTGTGCTCATCAAAGTCCATCGCGCCCGTCGGCGCCGTCAGGCGGCCGCCGGTCGCCGTCGCCAGCGTAAAGCCGTTCATCGCCTCCAGCCGCACCGCCGAACCATCCTCGCGGAAGAGCACCTTCGCCTCGGTGGCCGTCGCTTCCCCGCCCTGGTAGTCGGCCGTCGCCGCGCGCAGACGGCAGATCCGGCTATCGCGCTCGAACTCCGCGTGCTGCGCGTGAATCGCCACCATCGCCGCGCCGCGCTTCGTTGTCAACTCCACGGCGCGCTCCAGCACCAGCAGCCCCTTCTGCGAGTCGAAGGTGCTGCCCATCGAACTGCCCGCTCCCTGCACCATGGAAAAATCCACGTGCTGATCGGTCGTCGCCAATCCGCTCTTTTGGTTGAAGGTCAGTCCGCTGGTCTTCACATGAATCTCGCCCTGCGCCGCCGTCTCGGCCGCCACGGCCACCGGCGCGCTCTTCGGCTTCGCGCCCACCACTCCGCCCGTCGCCGCCTTGGGCGCAATCGCCGGCGCCACGCTGGGGCGCATCAGCGTAATTTCCACCGGGCCTGTCGCAATCGCCGTTCCCGCCTTCTGGTCGTACTCGAACTCCGCGCCCTCGATGCGATCCACGCGGCTGCCGTCCTCGCCATACAGCTCGATCTTCACGTCATGCAGCAGCGCATTGCCCTTCTTCAGTTGCACGACCTTCGAGGCGTGAATCTTGAACAGCGTCCGCCCGCCATGCGCCTGCGTGTAGGTCACCCCGCCGGAGTCCGATTGAATCTCCATCCCCAGCTTCTTCGGCAGGTCGCTGCGGTTGAAGGGATTCTTCCACCGCCCCACGGCCAGAAAGATCACCAGCGCCGCCAGCAGCACCACTCCTGCCCCCAGCACCAGCGTCCGCATTCGCTCAATCGTGATTCGCACCGTGATTCACCTGGATGATTCCAAACTGCCAATCAATTGGGCTTGAGCCCCTGCGGCAAGGCCGGATTCACTGAGAGAGTCCGCAGCCGCGCCGCCAGCCGCTCGGCCAGGCTCTCGCCCAGCTCGCTCCACAGCAGCCGCGCCGTCGCGCCCGAAGCCTTCTCGATCGCCGCCGTCAGCTCCACCAACTGCCGCACATTCTCTTCCACGCGCCCCGCCGCCACCGAGTCCAGCTCCAGATCCTCCTCCAGAAACGGCGCATCCGTGCCGAACTCCACGCGAATATGCCCATCGGCCTCGTACGCGCCTTCGTCGAAGAGCGGACCAAAGCCCGTCACCCGCACCAGCCGCGGCTCCCGCACCCAGCGCGCATTCTGCCTTACTCTTGCACTGTCATCCTGAGCGAAGCCTGAGCGCAGCGAAGGCGAAGTCGAAGGACCCGCGTCTTCCAGATCCCACAAGCTCCAGCCAATCTGAAACTCGTAGGCGTAATCCTCATGCAGAATCTCCAGCGCGTCTTCGACCGCCAGCCGCGGCTCCACGCCCAGATCGAAGGCCCCGTCGCCGCCCGCCTTTGCCCGGCGTCCATAGACCTCTTGAAAGACCGGCGATTCATTCCAATCGAGCGGCCACACCGTCGCCGAATAGACCAGCGCCTCGCCCCCATGCTCGGCAAAGGCGTCCAGCACCGCCGTCAGCTTCTCCGCCAGCCCAGCCAGCCGCAGATCCGGATACCACAAGCTCAAATAAAGTGTGTCAGCCATCTCTATTGATTGTAGACGGGTGCTATGAACCGGGGTTCGGCGGGGCAAACGCATTTGAATCATTGAGGTCATGGGGCAATCATATTGCGGGAGACATGGTTGCGGAAGTGCTTTGTAACAGGGCATGACTTTAGTCGTGCCGCAAAAACAATAAAATAGGGGTTGGGCTTCAGCCCCTGAGGGACGGTTTCTTGGCATTCTCAACTTCATTACAGGTTGATAATCAATCCGTCGTAGGAATTTTATAATCCTTCAACAGTTCGACTGAGACTTTGTCGAGTTTTGGGAAATGGTAAGGTTTATTATCCTTCCATGTTTTACTTCCTTCAATCTTCTTGTTGCATTTCTCTTGAATTTTCTTGAGTGAATCGGCGTGGTTATACATATACCAAGGACCATTTTCGCCATCTCGGAAACAGATATAAAGTTCTTTGTCTTTATACTTCTTGTCGAAGGTGAGTCGGCTCTTGAGCTGTACTTTGTAAAAAGTTTTTCCATCGCGATATTGCGCAAGAAAATCTGCACATTCCAATCATTTTTGAGAGGAATCGTGAAAAATCCAAAATCAGCCAGAACCGCAGAAAGCTTCTGATAGTTGAATGCTTCTTTCTGTTTGTCGTCGAGATCCACATACTTGATTGTTAAAAACTATTGGCATCTTTCCTCCTTTGCCCGGTTCTGATCCCTGATCCCTGCCCCCTATTCCCTTTTCTTAAATCAACTCTACGCCCCATAGATCATGCAGATGCACCACGCCCTCCACCTTCCCAGCCGCATCCACCACCACCAGCGAAGTAATCTTCCGCTCTTCCAGAATCGCCAGCGCCGTCGCCGCCAGCTCGCCCGCGGCAATCGTCCGCGGATGCGCATTCATCGCCTCGCCTGCCGTCCTGCCGAGCGCCGCGCCGCCCTCGCGTTCGAGCAGCCGCCGCAAATCGCCGTCGCTGATGACGCCACGCAGCTTGCCCTCTTCCTGCACCGTCGTTACGCCCAGCTTCTTACTCGACATCTCGTAGATCACATCCGTCATCGGCGTCGCAATTGCGACCACCGGCACTTGATCGCCCGCGTGCATCAGCTCGCGAACCAATGCCAGCCGTTTGCCCAGCTTGCCGCCCGGATGCAACTCGGCAAAATCCTCCGCCCGGAAGCCCTTGCGCACACTCACCGCCACGGCCAGCGCGTCGCCCAGCGCCAGCATCGCGGTGGTCGAGGCCGTCGGCGCCAGGTTCAGACCGCAGGCCTCGCGCTCCACGCCGCAATTGAGAGCCACATCGCTCGCCTGTGCAAGCGTCGAATCCATCCGGCAGCAAAAGCTCACCAGCGCATCGCCCTTGCGCTTCAGCGTCGCCAGCAGCCGCAGAATCTCCTCCGTCTCGCCCGAGGCCGACAATGCGACGACCACATCGCCTGCCATCAGCACGCCCAGGTCGCCATGCACAGCCTCGGCCGGATGCAGAAACAGCGCCGGTGAGCCGGTCGAGCTGAGCGTCGCGGCAATCTTCTGCGCGATGATCCCGCTCTTGCCCATCCCCGTCACCACCACGCGCCCCCGCTCCTCGCCGCAGCGCAGAATCAGCTCGACGGCGCGGTCGAACTCGGCAGCCATCTCGCCTTCCAGGCGCGCGGCCAACGCCTCCAGCGCCCGGGCCTCGGTGCGCACCAGCGCCGCCGGCGTCTTTGCTTCGTGCGGATTCTCTTGATTGCTCATCGGTTATTGATGGTATCAGTCCTCTACAGCCTTTCGCCAATGCGCACTGAATCAAAGCACCGATCCGCCATGCGCCCGCGAACTTGCTAACTTGCCAACTCCGCCAAGCGGAGGCTAGAGCATTTTCGCTTCACTTGTTGACATTACGAGCGCATCGAAGGTGGCTTTTTCTTGAGGAAAAAGCCGCTTTACTGCAAGGATTCTGTATACACCAGAATCGAAAATGCTGTAACTCGCCAAATGAATTGCCGATTTTATTGTCCATCCGGCGCACAATCATTCTATGAACACCAACATCAACCGCGGCGCGCTTTTAGTCCCTCAGTCCCTGTTTTTTTGTGCGAACCCCACCCCCCCCTATGCTGTTCCGCCATTTTTTTCGCATCGTTTTTCCAGTAAGTAGTATGGTATCAGTAAGTTATCTTTTATTTCTGTTAATTAAGCAGTAACATCAAACCCCGAAAAACGACCATTTTTCAGCCCAAAAGTGGTCGTTTCCAAGCAAAAAGGCCGCTTTTTCGCCCCTGTTGCTCTCTCCGTCTCCGGCCTCTTGACTTTTCACCTGCTCCGGAACTACCTCCGAAGAGGGAGAGCCGACGCAGAATCCGTACAATGAAATGGAGGTCATTCCCTGTGAAGCGCAACTCCGTCGTCCTTTCCGTCGTTCTCTTCATCCTGGCCGTCTTTGCCTGGGCTGCCTGGGCCAACTTCGCCTATCGCAAGCAGGCTCGCGAGCAGTTTGTTGCCTCTGCCGCACAGAATGAAATGGCCACTGATTCAAGCAATGGCGCGCTCCAACTCGTCACGCCGCTCCAGGGCAAGCCCGCGCCGCCGTTCTCGCTCGAAGACCTCACCGGTAAAAAGCTCTCTCTCGCCGACTACAAGGGCAAGGCCGTTCTTATCAACTTCTGGGCCACCTGGTGCGCGCCCTGCAAGATTGAAACGCCCTGGCTCATTGAGCTGCGCAATCAATACGCGGCGCAGGGCTTCGAGGTGCTGGCTATCTCCGCCGACGACCTGGATCGTGGCGACTCCGACAAGCTCGCCGACGAGAAGAAGGAGATCGCCCGCTTCGTGCAAAAACAGCAGATGCCATATCCGGTGCTGCTCGATGCCGACTCGATCAGCAAGCCTTACGGCGGACTGGACGAGCTGCCCACCTCCTTTTTCGTCGATCGCAACGGAATCGTCGTAGCCGCGCAAGTGGGGCTAACCTCCAAGCAAGAGATCGAAGCCGATATCCGCAAGGCACTGGGCAAGTAGCGGAAGTGTGAATGAAACTGAAGAAGTGAAAATGTTTTTAATCCAAGCTTAGTTGCATCGACTATTCTTGCGACTCTGCTTTGTAACAGGACACGACTGAACAGGCTGCGGAGATACTGATTTCGAAAGGCAAGAAGCGTCAGGGCACGACTGAACAGGCTGCGGATAAACTGATTTCAACAAGCAAGAAGCGTCAGGGCACGACTTTAGTCGTGCCGAAGAGGTCAATAAAAAATCCCGGGCTTTAGCCCATGCGGAAATGTCGGCGTGCAGGCAAGTGATCGTCAGAAGGATTGAGTTCAATGTCAGGATTGAAAATCATTGCGCGCATCGCTACGCTCGCCCTCGCTCCCGCCCTGCTCTGCCAGCAACCGCTCATCGACTTCTCCCAGCGCCCCGCGCCCTCACCCGCCGCCGTCGAGTTCCTCTCTCCCGATCGGATCACGGTTCCCGCCGGCAAGCGCACAACGGTCGCGCTTCACTTCCGCATCGCGCCCGGACTGCATATCAACTCGCACGCGCCTCGCGATCCCGATCTGATCCCAGCCAATCTTTCCATCCCCGACGGCACCGGACTTCGCCTTCTCGAAGTCCTTTATCCGCCCGGCACAGAGTATGCGCTGCCCATCGATCCCAAGACAAAGCTCAGTGTCTACAGCGGCGAGTTCACCCTTCAGGCGCGCATCCTGGCCGCTGCCGGCACGCATTCGATCCAAGCCGCGCTCCGCTACCAGGCCTGTGACCAAAACGCCTGCATGCCCCCTAAAACAATCGCCGTTACCCTTGAAGTCACTGGCAAATAACTCTCCGCTCCTTTCATTTGTTGAAACTCCTACCGCTCACCTTCCGTCTCTTCTGATTGTTGCGCGGAGGCATTTTCATGCGTTTGCAAAGACGAACAGTGTGTGCATTGGCAATCGCGGCAGTTGTGGCGGGAATCTCCGCTCAGCTCCATGCCGACTCGCCGACGGTGAAGACCGCCGAGGGCAAGGTCATCGGCAAGACGATCAACAACGGCCAGGTAAAGGCCTTTCTTGGACTTCCTTACGCGGCGCCGCCGGTGGGCGAGCTGCGCTGGCATGCGCCGCAACCGCCGGTCAAGTGGAAGGGCGAGCGCGACGCGACCAACTTCGGCGCTCACTGCGCCCAGCCGCACGTCTATGACGACATGATCTTCCAGGACGCAGCCGGCAGCGAGGATTGCCTCTTCCTGAACGTCTACGCGCCCGCCGGCGCAACCGCTTCGAGCAAGCTGCCCGTCATGTTCTGGATTCACGGCGGCGGCTACTCCGGCGGCGCCGGCGATGAGCCTCGCCACAACGGCGACTTCCTGCCCCTCAAGGGCGTGGTGCTGGTCACCATCAACTACCGTCTGGGCGTCTTCGGCTTTCTGGCCACCGCCGATCTGGCCAAGGAGGCCAACGGCGCGGCGGGCAACTACGGCCTGCTCGATCAGGTCGCGGCACTGCAATGGGTCAAAGCCAACATCGGGCACTTCGGCGGCGATCCAGGGAATGTGACCATCTTCGGCGAGAGCGCCGGCTCCTTTGCCGTCAGCACACTCGTCGCCTCACCCCTCACGCGCGGCCTTTTTCAGAAGGCCATCGGCGAAAGCGGGGCTTCCTTCGGCGAGATGCTGCCAACCGACGCACTGGAAGCGCGTGAAACGGCAGACGGCTTGTGGGTGGCTTCGCTCGGAGTCAAGTCGCTGGCCGAGTTGCGTGCGTTGCCCACCGACAAGATCCTGGATGCGGTCAAGAGCAAGAAGGGCGGCTTCTGGCCGGTGGTCGACGGCAAGCTGCTCGTCGAGCCGGTTCCCGATACTTACGCCGCCGGCCGTCAGGCGCACCTTCCTCTGCTGGCCGGATGGAACAGCGACGAGGGCAGCTTCTTCGCCTTGCGCCCCATCACCGCCGAGCAGTTCAAGAACAAGATCGGCTCGCTCTATAACGAGCGAGCCGCCGAGTTCCTTCAGCTTTACCCCGCCGATACCGACGTCCAGGCCCGGCGCTCCGCCATCGACTATGGCAGCGACAACTTCATCGCCTTCAGCACCTGGAAGTGGATCGAGGCGCACAGGAAAACCGGAGAGTCGCCGGTCTACCGTTACCACTTCGAGCTGGCCGCAACACCCAGCAAATACCACCCCGGCACCTTCGCCTTTCACTCCGACGAGATCGAGTATGTCTTCGGCACGCTCGACACCCGCCCCGGCGCCGTGTGGCGTCCCGAGGATCGTTTGCTGAGCCAGCAGATGATGAGCTACTGGACGAACTTCGCGAAGACCGGCGACCCCAACGGACCCGGCCTGCCCGCCTGGCCCACTTATGATAAGGACGACTCGCTCATTCACCTCGACCGTGCGATCACCTCCGGCCCGGACACTATGCGCCCGCGCTATGAGTTCCTGCTGAAGGGGATGCAGGCCTTTCACTTTTAGGCGTAGACAATTGCAAAGAAAAGGCCGCCCAAAGGCGGCCTTTTCTACAGCGGAAGAATCTCAAACTAACTTTACCGGTTCACGCCCGCGCCCTCGGCAAAGCCAGCCGTCACAGCCGGTGGAATCGTGCTGGCCGGGGGCGGCGGCGCAAACGAGGAGTTCTTGGCGTTGATCGCATTCGAGTAGTCGGGGCCCAGGCCGAGCTTTTTCAGCGCCCGCGCGTCGGGAATCAGCTTTGTCTGCCAGCCCTGATCGGCCTGATACTTCTGCATCGCGGCTTTGGTCCGCTCGTCCCACTTGCCGTCGGCCTCGCCGCTCAAGTAGTGCGCGCGAATCAGCGCCTGCTGGATCTCCATCACGCGGGCAGGCTCGATCGCCTGCTGGCCGCGCGGACGGCGCGCCTTGGGCTTGGCCTTTCCCTTGTGCGTACTGTGCGCGGCGACCTTGCCTGCCGGAGCGGGGCGTGCTCCTGCACTCCAGGCCGGAGAGGATGCCATTCCGGCGAAGAGCGCAACCGCGAGAGTTGCTCGAAGAGACAGCACGCTGCTTCACCTCTGATTCAATGGAATGATTCGGGCCTTGTAAGAGAGTCTATCGAATGCTCATGCCTTGCGGCAAGCGCGATTGTATCGGCTGGACGCCACTCAAAGACGCAAAAGAAATGCGCGGGAGCCGAAGATTCGCCTCCCGCGCTCGGATGGAAGACTACTGCAAGGTTCCGCCCACGTAGTTGATCCCGGAATCGGGATGGCGCGGATCAATGACCTCGAAGACCACGTCGTCGCCGGTCTTGATCTTGCTCACCACCGCATTGAACTGCTCCTTGGTGCTGGTGGGCTGTTTGTTGATGTGGGTAATCACCAGGCCCGGCTCAAGCCCCTGCAGATCGGCGAAGGAGCCGGCGCGCACCGATTGAACAACGACGCCGCCGGTGTGCAGCTTGTCTGCCGTGGCTGGCGGAATCTCCCGCACCACGATGCCCAGCTTGGCCTCGCCCGCGTCGCCCTTCTCATCGTCGCCGGAGTCGGCCTGCGGGCTGCCCCGCTCGGCAAAGACCTTGTCGCGGTCGCCGATGGTCACGGTTGCGTCGGTCTGCTTGCCCTCTCTCAGGAAGCCCAGGCGGACGCTCGAGCCCGGCCTGCGGCTGGCGATCTCGTTCACCAGGTCGTCGCCGTCCTTGATCTGCCGGCCATCGATGGTGGTCAGAATATCACCCGCCTTGAGTCCGGCCTTCTCCGCCGGACCTCCCGGCGTAACCTCCTGCACCAGTACGCCGTTCTTGAAGCCGTAGACGCGATTGACCGCGCCCGACAGATCCTGGCGGAACTGGATGCCGATTGAGCCGCGCGTCACCTTGTGACTGGGGCTGATCAGATCGTTATAGACCTCGACCACGGTATTCGATGGCATGGCGAAGCCCAATCCCTGGTAGCCGCCCGACTGCGTGAAGATCGCCGTATTGACGCCGATCACCTCGCCGTTCATATTCAGCAGCGGACCGCCGGAGTTGCCCGGATTGATCGCCGCGTCGGTCTGGATGAAGTGCTGAAACTGGCCGCTCGGCCCCTGCTCAATCGTCCGGTTTTTGGCCGAGATGATGCCCGCGGTCACGGTCTGCGCCAGCGCGAATGGACTGCCGATCGCCTCCACCCAATCGCCCACCGAGGCGTTGTCGGAGTTGCCCAGCTTCACCGTCGGCAGTGGCCTGTCGGTGTCGATCTTGATGACTGCGATATCCGTGGATTTATCAAAGCCGATCACCCGCGCCGGCCGGCCAAGATCCTGGTTGTCCGGATCGGTCGAGAGCTTGACGAAGATTTTGTCGGCCTTCTCGATCACATGGTTGTTGGTGATGATGTAGCCCTTCGGATCGACGATGAAGCCGGAGCCGAGAGACTGGCGAACCTGGCCGTTGTCGCCGCCCTCCTGGCCGGGCATATCGGGAACTTGCCCGCCGAAGAAGCGGTTGAAGAAGTCCTGGAAGTTGCCCTGGCCCTGGCCCTGCGGCTGATCCTGATCCTGGTCCTGATCGTCGCCGGGCTGCTGCTGGTTGGGCACCACGCGCCGGTGGAAGGTGCGCGGCCCAGGCCCCTTCGCCTGCTTGGGCAGCGTCTGGGTGTTGATGTTCACCACCGCCGGACCGACCTTCTGGGCAATCTTCACGAATTCGTTGGGAGGCACCGTCGAATCGGCCACTTTCAGCGGCGTGGCGTCGGCGCTCGAGCTCTGCGCCTCTTGTCCGCGCACTCCATGCGCGGCAAAGGAGCCGCCCACAATGGCGGCTGTGAGCGTGGCAAGCAGGACAAACACGGAAGCGAGACGGCGTGAGCGCAGCCGTTCAATCAGAGAGTTCATCGGTTCATTGACCTCGTCATAAGTACCGGCCTTGGCCGGGTTGTAAGTTCTTGACAGCGGCAGTCTTCAGTATAGCCAGAGCGGGACAATCCCGTTCAGGCGCGGTGTGAAGAATACCGCCTCTAGTCTGTATAGACGCAGAGTTTCTAAAAGAGTCGCGAAAGCACGCCGCAACAGCCCAAGCCAGCTCATTATGCAAAGAATGGCCACTCTTCAACGAAAGCGGACAACGTAGGTAACGCCGCGTTTCAAAGCGAATCCGCCGTCCTTGTCCGCCTTAACCGGCCTTCCCTCGGCGGTTTGCATCGATGCGATCCCTTCTACCGCCGGCGGCTTCAGCCGGACGGATTCATCCGCCATGGTGTGCAGTTGGAAGGAGGTAATCTTCCCGGCCTTCCAGCGCATATCCAGCGTAGAGCCGCCGCGCAAGCGAACTCCTTCGATGGAGCCCTCGGCCCACTGATCGGGCAATGCGGGCAGCACTTCAATCTCGGTCGCCTCGGGCCTCCAGCGCGACTGGACCAGCGCCTCCAGCATTCCGTTGGCCGCGCCCAGGTTGCCGTCGATCTGGAAGAGTCCCGGCGGATGCGTGTCCATCAAATTCGGAAATGTCGACTGGCTGAACATCACCCGCATACTCTCGTAGGCCTTCTCGGCCTCGTGCAGATGATCCCAGTAGTTGATGACCCATGCGCGCGACCAGCCGGTCTGTCCACCGCCTTGTGCCAGGCGCCGATCCAGCGTGACGCGAGCAGCCTTGGCCAGATCGGGCGTCTCATCGAGCGAGATTTGCGTGCCGGGAAACAGAGCCCACAGGTGCGAGATGTGCCGGTGGCCGGGCTCGTTCTCCGTGTAGTCCTGCTGCCACTCCTGCAACTGCCCGTAGCGGCCAATCTGGAAGGGAGGCAGCTTGCCGCGAGCCTTCTCAATCTGTTGCAAAAACTCATCATCTTCGCCCAGAATGCGGCCCGCATCGAGTGTGCGCGTGAAAAGTTCGCGCAGAATCTCGATATCCATCGTCGGACCCATCACCAGCGAATGCACGGAGCCGTCGGCCAGGCGATAGCTGTTCTCCGGCGAGATCGACGGCCCGGTAACCAGATGGCCGGATCCGTCGTCCACCAGATAATCCAGAAAGAAGAGCGAGGCGTCGTGCAGGATCGGCCAGGCGCGCGCACGCAGGTAGCTCTTGTCCAGCGTGTAGGCGTAGTGATCCCAGGCCTGCAATGACAGCCACGCGCCGCCCATCGGCCAGACGCCCCACTGGTAGCCGTCGATCGGCTCGGCATCGCCCCACAGGTCGGTATTGTGGTGCATCACGAAGCCGCGCGCGCCGTAATATTCCTTTGCCACCTGCGTTCCGGTGCCGCTGGACGGCGTGCGCGCCATGTCGATCAGATTAATCAGCGGCAGCGAGCTATCGCCCAGTCCCGCCGGCTCGGCCAGCCAATAGTTCATCTCGGCATTGATGTTGATCGTCCACTTCAAGCCCCAGGGGTTGTCGATGCCCGCAGCCCAAATGCCTTGCAAGTTCGCGGGCAGGCCGTCGGGGCGCGAGCTGCCGATCAGCAGATAGCGGGCGAATTGAAAGTAAAGCTCCTGCAAGCCGAGATCGTCGGCGCCTGTGCTCACGCGCTTGATTCGTTCGTCGGTCGGCAGGCCTTCTTCGGCGCTGTGATCGCCTCCCAGGTGCAAAGTGATGCCGCGATAGAGCGGCTGATAGACCGCCTCCTGCCGCGAGAGTATCTCCTCCTCGCTCCGCTTGCGTGCTTGATCGAGCGCCCGGTCGCATTGCGCCTCGGGATCGCCGCCCGCGAAGGGGCCACCTTTGAAGTCCGTGGCCGCCGCAATCAGGATCGTAACAGAATCAGCATCGGCGACGACCAGCCCGGTGCCATCCGCATGAACGCTGCCGCCGGTGGGCAGAACGAGCGCTTCTCCTGCAAAGCGGATCTGCTCCTTGTGCTCCGGTCCCTCGCGCAGAATCAGCCTGTCTTGTCCTTGCGTCCGCACGTTGAAGTCTGCCGGCCGGTCCATGCTCGCGCGGAAGTTGAACGCGCCTATTTTGTCCGCCCTCAGCCGCAGCACAATCACTTCATCCGGCCTTGAGGCGAAGACCTCGCGCGTGTAATGCACGCCGTTCATCGTGTAGGTGACGCGCGCAACTCCTGTCGCCAGATCGAGCTGACGGCGGTAATCGCTGACCGTTCCATTCTTCGTGCCGCGCAGATAGAGATCGCCCAGCGTGCTATAACCGGGCATTCCCGCCGGTATGCCGATCATGCAATCGTGCGCCAGCTTCTCTGCGGCTGTAATCTGCGCGCCATCCGTGCCATGCCCGTCCAGCAGCAGTTGGCGAATCTTCGGTACGGCCTCATGCGCGCAGGGGTTCAGGCGGTTGGCGCGGCTGCCCTGCCAGAGCGACGACTCGTTCAACTGCACATGCTCATCCGCGCTCGACGTCTGCGAGCCGTCCATCAGCGCAGCGTTTCTGCTAGAGAACTGCTCGTCGCCGTTGTACTCGCCCGTGTTCGCCCCGCCGAAGACCATCGCGCCCAGCCGTCCATTGCCGATGGGCAGCGCGTAATCCCAGATCGGCGCGGGCCTCGAGTACCAGAGCAGATCGTGCGAACTCTGCGCGGACGATTGCCCCTGCACTCGGGCTGCGGCAAAGCCGAGAACCAAGCAGCCCAGAACGATCCAACTTGCCCTTCGCCTCATGCCGTCGCTCCTCGGAATCTCAGTACGGCCGCGCGGAATCCGTCAATCCCGGCCAGTTGTCCGTGCGGAAGGGAACGGCAGGCAAGCCCGCGCCGTTGTAAAGAGTCGCCAGCGGATTCGATTGCCATGCATAGCGAACCTCCTTCGGATTGGGCACGGAGGCAGATGAAACGACAATGGTATCGCCCTCGATGCGCGCATCGGCCCAAACCCATTTGTGGTCCTCTCCGGCGACGGCAAACTCGCCCAATTTGTCACCCTTCACAATCAGGCCGCCGTCGGTGTGCGTATAGTGAATGCGGATTGAGCCGGAAAGTCTTTCGACCGATTTCAGAGTCGGTCCGGCGTAGACGACATCCTTTTCCTTGTAATACTTGGCCAGCGCGCAGAGAGCCAGACGCTCGCCCACCTGCACCTTCTCCGGCGAGTGAATGTTGTCCGGGTCGCCGGTATCGATGGTCACGGCAAGGCAGGAGTTGGGCACGGTGGCCGCCGTGATCGCCTGCGACTCGCGCGTCTCGGTCCACTCGTCGCCCTCCACCGGCGTCGGGCTGCGATGCTTGAAGGCCGGCAGGCTGACGATGTAGAAGGGGAAATCCCCCTGGGCGAAGAGCTTGCGCCAGTCGGCAATCATCGCCGGAAGAATCCTGCGATACTGGTAGCCGCGCGGCGAGTTCTGCTCGCCCTGGTACCAGAGCGCTCCGGCAATCGAGAGCGGCGCAACCGGCTTGAGCATTCCCTCGTAGAGCACCGCCGGCATCACCGGCCAGTTCTCATACGAGATCGGCAGCGGCTGCGGCGGGCGGGCATCCAGGCTCAACTGCCCCTTCCATTCTCCGGCCAGCGGAATGCTGCTCTTGTCGCCCAGCACTATGTGCAAATCTTCGGCTTTGCTCATGAATCCGCCATCGGGCTTGGTCTTCAGCACGCGAATCGCAATCACATTGCGTCCCGGCTTGAGCGCGCCGCCGAAGTAGGCGCGCGGATTCTCCACCCATGCGCTGGCGCCGACCTCCTTGCCGTTGATATACACCGTATCCATGCGCTCGATGACGCCCAGCATGATCATCGAACGGCCGGCGGGCAGCGGATCGGTCAGCACAATCTCCTTGCGGAACCAGGCCAGCGCGGGCGTACTCGGCACACCCAGCTCGGTGAAGCCGCCGGGTATCTGAACGGTCTTCCACGCCGAGTCGTCCAGCGCCGGGTCTGCCCACTTCTCCTTCAGCCCCTTGTCGTACTCGTCGTACCAGTGCATCACGTAGTTGCCGTACTCGGGCGCGCCCGCGGCAGAGAGCTTGTCCAGTTCGGCGAGCGGTATATCAAAATCCTTCAGCGGCCGCAGAGCTTCGGCGCTCGTCCAGGCCTCGGCCGGCGTGCCGCCCATATTGTCCAGAATCAGGCCGATCGGCACGTGCGTCTCCTGTCGCACCTTGCGCGCAAAGTAGTAGCCAACGGCGGAGACCCAATTGGCACTCTCCGGCGTGATCGCGCTCCATTTGCCCTCGACCAGGTCGGTGGAATGATAGGCCACGTGCCCCGCCACGGTGAAGAAGCGGATCTCGGGGTAGTTGGCCAACTTCGCCTCCTCCTCGCCATTCTTCGTAAAGCGCAGCGGCAGCCCCATATTCGATTGCCCGCCGCAGATCCACACATCACCCACCAGCACATTCTCGAGCGCAACGGTTGTGCCTGCGCTGATCTTGACTGTGTATGGTCCGCCCACTGCCGGCGGCTTGATCTTCACCTGCCAGCGGCGGTCCGCGCCGGCAACGCCACTCACCGTCGCGCCGGCAATCTCGACCTTGACCGTCGAGCCCGGCTCTGCCCAGCCCCAAATGGTATTCAGCTTGCCGCGCTGCAAGACCATATTGTCGGTGAATATCGGGCTGACCAGCGGCAACGCCTTCACCGCCGCGGGCGCTGCCACAGAAGCCGAGGCCGGTGCGGCCGCGGGCGTGGGCTGAGCAAAAGTGATGCCTGCGGGGGTAATCAGCAGAAGGAAGAAGGCAATTCGGGCGGGTGTAAATCGGTCGATCATCTGTTTAGCCTCTGTACTAATGTACTAAGACGTACCGTCTAGCCAAAAGGACGAGGCTTGACGCATTCAATCCAGTGTGGCTGCCTCCCAGAGATTCATGTCTGGTCAATATTTGAATATTTTCTTGTAATTTTGCACCTATCCCCCCTTATCTACCCCCATGTGGCATGGGCTGCATCTTGCCCAACATCCCCCTCACTCACTTTACCGGAAATCGGACTCGCATCATCAAGTATGCGTCAAACTGGGTTTACTTTCTTATCGAGCAATGGGAGACGGCCACCGACTGGAAGGGGAACACATCCCGGCCAGAAGGAATATCGCGGCGATACCGCTTGCCAGTCACGCCGAACAGTCTCAGCTCGATGGTGGATACCCTGCGCTGAGTGTGTAGATCTGCATTGTAAGTGCAATGTACTGATTCGCGGTCGCACGGCGCAGGCCCCCATCATCAACAGTCTCAGAGAGCGATGAACCCACTGACCACAAGCGCTTGGGACACTCCGCACCGAGAGTCCGACCTTTCATCCGTGGCGGGTAGGCAATGCCGGTGGGAAGAAAAACGCCCTGCCGCTGTGAGATATATTTCGGAGTTTTCACGCCAATGCAAGCCTTTTTCCTCGGTTTGTTTCACTCCAGCGGTTCTCAACATCCTTCATTTACAATCAGTCTGATTCGTCCGTTCACTCACTTGATCGGCTCGTGGGGACTGAAATGAAACGCATCCTGCCGTTTTTACTTTTCGCCTGCCTCTCGTCCGCACCCCTACTTGCTCCTGCCCAGGACGCCGATCCATCGGCGCCCACGCATGGCGTCAAATCCGCCGAGCAGATCGACAAGGAGTGGCAGGATTCCGTCTCCAAATTCGATCTTCGCCGCAACGCTCTGCTGCAGGAGGAAGATCGGCAGGCGCACGACGGCCCTTACCGCCCGGACTGGGAGACCCTCCGCAACCACGAGATCCCCCAGTGGTTCAAGGACGCCAAATTCGGCATCTTCATCGGCTGGGGCGTCTATGCCGTTCCCGGCGCCGTCAACGAGTGGTATCCGCACAATATGTACCGGCCCGGCGATCCGGCGCACGAGGATTTCGTCAAGCGCTTCGGCTCCATCGAGCAGGGAGCTGGCTACAAGGACTTCATCCCGAACTTCCGCGCCGAACACTTCGACGCACAGGACTGGGTGATGCTCTTCAAAAAATCAGGCGCAAGGTATGTCATCCCTATCGCCGAGCACCACGATGGCTTTGCCATGTACGACTCCGATCTCTCCGATTGGACCGTGGTCAAGATGGGGCCGCACCGCGATGTGCTGGCCGAGTTGGCCCAGGCCACGCGCTCGGCCGGCTTGCACTTCGGCTTCTCATCCCATCGCGCCGAACACAACTACTACTACGGTGAAGGCCGTCACATCCGCTCCGATGTCAACGATCCGAAGTACGCCTCATTCTACGGACCGGCTCATGAATGGCTCGTCGATCCGCACTTCCTGCCCACTAACGAATGGACGTATGTCAGCGATGCCTGGACCCGCGACTGGCTGGCGCGCTCGGTCGAGCTGGTGGAAAAATACAAGCCCGAGCTGGTTTATTTTGACGGCGGAAACGGGCAGCCTGGCTTTCGTGCCCGGATGACCGAATTTACTGCCTTCTACGATAACTTCGCCGTGCGCAATCATATCGACGGAGTCATTACGCTCAAGGATTACGCCATGGAGTGGAGCTCCGGCGCGCGCGACTTCGAGCGCAGCCTGCGCACCGGCATCGATCCCCGGCCCTGGCAGACCGATACCTCCATCAGCAATCTCTCCTGGGGTTACATGGAACACGACGAATTCAAGACGCCGGAGTTCCTCGTTCATCAGCTGGTCGATATCGTCAGCAAGAACGGCAACCTGCTGCTCAGCATTGGCCCGCGCGCTGACGGAACCATCCCGGAGCCAGTACGCGCGATCCTGCTCGATATCGGCGCCTGGCTCGACCGCAACGGCGAAGCCATCTATGCCACCGAGCCATGGAAGATCGATGGCGAAGGCCCAACCGAGGTCAAGACCGGCTTTGCCACCGACCAGGAGATGAAGCCTTACACCGCTTCGGATTTCCGCTTCACGCGCAAGGGCGACAACCTGTATATCATCAGCCTCGCCTGTCCGCAGGATGGAACCGCCTCCATTCGCGCCTTCGGCCTCAGTGGTGAAGTCAGCGGACTCGATATCCAGGATGTGCAACTGCTCGGTTCAAACCAGAAGGTCGATTGGCTGCAAACCACCGGCGCGCTCAACATCCGGCTGCCCCAGGACGCGGCCTGCAAATACGGCTTCGCGCTGCGAGTCAAGACGGCCCATCGCAACCAATAGCGCGCAGCGCGCAGACGGATAATCTCAGCCGCAAAGAGCCGCAACCCTGAAAGGGGCCGCGGCTCTTTCCTGTTCGTTTTCTAGGTCACTCCGACTTGCTGAGTAAATCGGCCTGTTGGCGACAGTTCAGCCGTTTTCTGAATTGTAGGCAATACACTCTGGATTTAGCCCTTCATTTATTGCGTTGTTGTGGGGTGTACGTTCTCGCTTTCTTTCTGCTTACTCACTTCGAGTACGGTAAGCGACATCTGCTGGCTTCCAGGGACAAGCTCAAGCCCAAACTTCTCTTTGAGGACGGCGTTCACACTGTCGAAATCTGTTGCGACAATATTGAATCGTGCATCGAATGTGCCGTCGATGCCGGTCTCGTTGGCTACGGGGCTTTCCAGCCCTGTTGCCAGCACATAGGCAAGGTCATCCATTGTCCCGTTCATCAAGATGTAAATTCCGTGCCAATAGCCACGCTTCACTTTGTGTGTCGATGCCGACGGACTGAGCAGTTTCTTGCTCGCCTCCGTCGCCCGAAGGATGTATGCGTTTTTGGTGATGGTCTTCGGTTGGATCTGCAAATGCAATCCGGCGAGTACGGCTTGCTGGACGGCGGAATCCATCACGGATTTTGGTACATCAACGAAATTCACCCGCAGGTCGAAATGTCCCTCCGGCAGCGGCTCTTTCACAAAATACCGATTCTCGAATGCGTCAAATACAGTCGTCATCAGGCCATCCGCATGGCCTCCGAGAAAATCCGTGCCGGTGGGCGGATGGTTGATCGTGGAGTCTTTTGCATCGGGCGCGGCTTTGCTGAAGGAAACAACAAACAAAGGCTGTGTCGCCGCATCAACGGCAGATGCACAGTCCGATGTTTTGCTCTCCGACACCGGCTTGAAGGCGACGCTTTTTCCTTCCGCAACGGCCTGCAGATCGGCGGCGCTTACTGAATCGATTTCCGTTGCCGCGACAATCTTTCCGTTTCCATCGATGATGATGCTCGTCGGTCTGGACTTGATTCCATACCATGCAAAAACTCCACCTGACACATCGATGCCAACCCAACCGGCCATTTTCTTCTTTGCAACGAATGCCTGTACGGCCTTCGGGTCTTCGTCATCGATGGAGATGAACTGGAATTTGGCAGGGTCAAGCGATTCTACAAGTTGATTCAAATGCGGAAGGCTCGCCACGCATGGAGAACACCATGTGGCCCAGAACTCCAACACGACGACTTTGCCCTTGAGGCTTGTCCAGTCAGCTCGCGCACCGGAAGGAGCTTGCAGTAGTTGCAGAGAATCCAAGGGCGGGGCGGGCGTGCCTTTTTCTGGGAGCGCCGAGAGTGAAGGTGTCCCAAGCAGGACCGCGACAAACGAAACCGCGAGAAAGAACAAAGCTTTACGAATGTTCATAAATCCTCAAGTGGAAGGTTGCACACATGATACTCCGGGAGAGCCCGAGGAGAATACATCCACGATTTCCGAGAAATCGCCGATGCGCTCATCGACCACAGAGAGGGAATGAAAAGTCGCCATCGCGACTGGAATACGTTCCTGCCGTCAACTTAATTCTTCACGTGCAGATGCGGCGGTTCGACAAGGATTGGCGTCTCTCCACCAAGACGCAACTAAAACTGCAAGTACACATCCAATAGACGATGGATTCACTCGATATTCCCCCAAGCACTTCACAGCCCTCTTTCGCAACCAGCGGCCAAGAGATTCGCTTCGGCTTTGAGAACACGTATGCTCGATTGCCGGAGCGCTTCTTTGCACGATTGAATCCCACACCGGTTGCTGCGCCGCGGCTGGTGAAAGTTAACGTAGCGCTGGCTCAGGAATTGGGACTCGACCCAGATGCGTTGGCCGGCGATCAAGGCGTGGAGATCCTGGCCGGGAACCGCGTGGCTGAGGGGTCCGAGCCAATAGCGCTGATTTATGCAGGTCATCAGTTTGGGCATTTCGTGCCGCAGCTCGGCGATGGGCGCGCAAATTTGCTGGGAGAGGTAGTAGGACGCGACGGCGCGCGCTACGACATCCAGCTTAAGGGTTCCGGTCGGACACCTTTCTCGCGAGGAGGCGATGGCAGAGCTGCGCTGGGGCCGGTCTTGCGCGAATACATTGTGAGCGAAGCCATGGCGGCGCTAGGTGTGCCAACCACGCGGGCGCTGGCAGCTGTGACCACCGGAGAATGGGTGCTGCGCGAGACCTCGCTGCCGGGAGCCGTACTGACTCGCGTGGCGGCGAGCCACCTGCGCGTGGGCACATTCCAGCACTTCGCGGCGCGCGGCGACACGGAAGGAGTGCGCGCACTGGCCGACTATGCGATCACCCGCCACTCTCCAGAAGTCGCACAGGCCGCGCAGCCGTACCGTGCGCTGCTGGAAGGCGTTGTCACACGCCAAGCGCAGCTGATCGCGCAATGGATGCTCCTCGGTTTCATCCATGGCGTAATGAACACAGACAACACGTCGATCTCCGGCGAGACCATCGATTACGGTCCCTGCGCATTCATGGAATCTTACGATCCGGCGGCTGTCTTCAGCTCCATCGACAACGGGGGACGCTATGCCTATGGCAACCAGCCCAATGCGGCTCAGTGGAATCTGGCGCGGCTGGCCGAAGCATTGCTGCCGGTTTTGGCGATGGAAGCTGGAAGCGAAGAGGCCGCTTTGGCCGCCGCAAATGAAGCGCTAAGCGCCTTTGAGCCGCAGTACCAGAGAGTACGCATGGACGGCCTGCGACGCAAGCTGGGCTTGTACACGGAGCGTGAGGGGGATGCGGCTCTGGCGGAGGATCTACTGGAGCGCATGCATGGCAATCGCGCCGACTTCACGCTGACCTTTCGCAAGCTGTGCGATGCGGCGGCCTCGCCGGAAGGTGATGAGGGAGTGCGGAGGTTATTTGCTTATCCCGGCGCGTATGACGGCTGGGCAGCTGGATGGCGCAGGCGCCTCGATGAAGAGCCGGCAGACAGGCAGACGCGCGCTGCATGGATGCGGAACGTAAATCCAGCTGTCATTCCGCGCAACCATAGGGTGGAAGCGACGCTCGATGCGGCTAGCCAACGGCAGGATTTCCACCCTTTCGAGGAGTTGCTGGACGCCGTCTCGCGGCCTTACGAGGAGAGGCCAGGGTTTGAGAGGTTTGCGATCCCTGCCCGCCCCGAGGAGGCTGTCCTGCAAACTTTCTGCGGGACGTAAGGTGCTGGACTGGGGTCGATGATCGTCAATTGCGACTCTGTGCGCATTCTTCCTGCCTGCCTCAATTGCTGTGGAAGGTAAATACATCGGGCCGGTTATAGTGGCCTGCCACATCCAAGTCGAACTTGCCCCTCGGGATATCGCCCAAATCCAGGTCCGCAGTTAACAGTCGTTCGCCCTCGGCCGGGCCGGAGATGATCTCTCCTCTGGGAGAAACAACAAGACTCCTCCCATCGATCTCGCCGCCCGCTTCTCTCAGATCTTGCTGCCAATCGTCCTTGGTCAGGAACTGGCAGGCGCTCAGCACAAAACAACGCCCTTCATACGCAATATGACGCATACTCGACTGACCTATCTCTCGCGCGTCCACTGTGGGTGCGCACCAAAGCTGAACGCCCTGCTGGCGCGATTGCAGAAGCGTGTGACGAACAGTATCGAGCGGGTGGGCGGAGTAGATGACAAACGCGCGCTTGCGCATCTTCTCTCGCTGCTCAGGTAGCGACCAAAGGGCATGATCTTCTCTTTGCCGTGGAACCGATTCTTCCACCTCCACAACTTGCTGCCGTTCGGATTCACCACCAGATAGAGTCCATGCCCATCGGGCAACCGGTAGGCCGATTCTTTCGCCTTTGCCTTGCGAACAGCGGCATCTGTAGCTGGACAGGAATAGACCAACCCGGATCATTATGCGTATGTTTTCAATGGTTTAATGGAAATTGGCTGGATTTTCCTGGATCGATTTGGACTTTGTAAAACTCTTTGTTTCCAATGGATGGCTGCCCCCCAGGGATTCGAACCCCGATATGCCGCTCCAGAGGCGGCTGTCCTACCATTGAACGAGGGGGCAACAAGAACAGGATTGTCTGTCGTGGTGCCATGCAGCCGGCTTCGGCAGGGCGCCGATCTCCAGCCAACCTGTCCATCATAAGGAATCTCGCCACCCGAGGTCAAACTTGCCCGTCAAGTTTCCTCAACTTCATTCCGCTATACGCAATACGATCTCCTCTTCCTGTCCATGATTCCGCTCAGTAAACTTCCAGCGCTTCCTGGTCGTCTATCGATATATACGGAGACAGACTCAACGGATTTTCACTTGAGGCATATGTGCCTGGTGTAAAATCTGAACTGCAAATGGAGATGATCCTCAATCTTGTCTGGGTGCTGGGGGCGATTGCCTCTGTAGCCCTCTGGTTGCGCGTTGCGCATCGCAACGGCGCCAGCCCGCGCGCGCAGTTTGTCGCGCTGCTGCTGCTGCTTGTGATCGTCTTTCCCGTCATCTCGGTGACCGACGACCTGCAGGCCCTGCAGAATCCAGCCGAGCTTGATTGCTGCGCGCGCCGCCACCATGCGGCCTCCTGTACGCACTCGATCCTTTCTGCCGTTGCCGCGCCTCCGCCGCTGGCGATGGCTGAGCTTTCCTCAAGCTTCATGCGCGTGGCCCTGCCGGACAATCCTCCGCTGCCGTTGAAGACTCCTGCTTTGGAATCCATTCGGAGCCGTCCCCCGCCCGCCGCCTGAAGTGTTGCCGGATTTATTTCTGTTTTCATCTTCACTTTCTTCCGTAACCGCCCGCCGAGATCGGCGCAAAGGCTGTCTATGAAGCAATTCTTCCCTTCCCTGCCGGCCGCGGCCATTGCCGCGCTGCTCCTGCTTGCGCCGTCTCTTGCGCGGGCCCAGCAGAGTCCTGCCCTCAGCTGGGATCAGGTCAAGCAAAAGTTCGAAGCCGCCAACCCCGCGCTGCGCGCCGACGCGCTCAGCGTCGACGAGATGAAGGCCGCCGAGATCACCGCCAGTCTGCGCCCCAATCCCACGGCCTCTTTCACTATGGATCAGCTCTATCCCTTCGGCCCGCACTACGATCCCAACCTTCCCGGCGTGCGCAACCGCCCTCTGAGCAATGCGCTCACCACCGGGTCGATTAGTTATCTGTGGGAGCGCGATCACAAGCGCGGCCTGCGGCTGGAGAGCGCTAAAGAGGGCACAGAGATCGCGACCTCCGCGCACGCCGATCTCGAGCGCAACCTGCTCTTCAATCTGCGCGCGGCCTTTGTTGAAACCCTCCAGGCCAAGGCCGTGCTGGAGCTGGCTCGTGCCGATCTGGCCTACTACGACAAGATCATCCAGATCAGCCGCGACCGCTTTCATGCCGGCGACATCGCGCAGATCGACCTCGACCGCATCGAACTGCTGCGCGTCCAGTACGAGGTCGAGATTCAGAGCGCGCTCGTCAATCTGCGCACCGCCAAGATTCAGCTCCAGCAACTGCTCGACGAGCGCACGCCGGTCGAGAACTTCGATGTCACCGGCAACTTCGATTACACCGACGATCTGAAGCCCCTCGACGACTTCCGCCAGATCGCCCTCGACGAGCGCCCTGACCTGAAGGCCGCGCTTGAATCCATCCAGCAGGCCGAGACCAATCACAAGCTGGCCCGGGCCAACGGTTCCACCAATCCGACGATCGCCGTCGATGCGGGCGCCAATCCGCCGCTTGATCCCTACGTCGGCTTCAACCTCTCCATCCCCCTGCGCATCTTCGACCGCAACCAGGGCGAGAAGCAGCGCACCCAAATCGACATTGGCCGCAATCAGCAGTTGACCGAGGCCGTCCGTGCCGCGGTCTTCAGCGACGTCGATTCAGCCTACGCTCAACTCGACAGCAATCTCGCGCTGCTTCGCCCCTACAAGGCCCAGTACAAGGCTCAGGCCCTGCGCGTGCGCGACACCGTGACCTATTCCTACCAGCACGGCGGCGCATCGCTGATGGACTTTCTCAACGCGCAGAGCGACTACCGGGCCGTGCAACTGGCCTACCTCGAACTGATCGGCTCCTACCTGACCGCCGCCGGACAACTGAATCTGGCCGTCGGACGCGAGGTCATCCAATGATGCGGATTTCCATGAAGCAATCCTTTAATTTTCCAGCCTATTTTGTTCTTTCTGTGTCGGTTTTTGTCTTCGGCTGCAAGAGCAAGGACGCCGGCGACACCGCTCCGCCGCCCGTCAAAGTTGTTCATGTGGCCGACATGAATCTCATCACGGTTGCCCCCAGCGACGCCGCCAAATTCCCCATCGCCACGGCCGAGTCGATCGAGGCCTCATCAGAATTAACGGCAACCGGCAGTGTCGTTCCCGACATCTCCCGCGAGATCCCCGTCCTCTCGCTGGCCAATGGCCGCGTCGTTGACATCAAGGCCCGCCTTGACGACAACGTGAAGAAGGGCCAACTGCTCCTCAAGGTGCAAAGCCCGGACATCACCGCCGCCTTCGACACCTACCTCAAGGCCGCGAACGACGAGCACATGGCGAAGATGGCCTTCGACCGCGCCGACGATCTCTTCCATCACGGTGCCATCGCCCAGGCGCAGCTCGAGGCCGCCGAAGACACCGAGAAGAACGCCCAGGCCGACCTGACCGCGGCCGAAGATCAACTGAAGACTCTCGGCGTCGACAAGGCTCACCCCTCCAGCATCGTCAATGTCTACGCACCCATCAGTGGCGTCATCGTCGCGCAGAATGTCACCGGCTCGTCCGCCGCCGGCGTCAGCCTCTCCGGCTCGGCCACGGCCTTTACCATCGCCGATCTCTCCCGCGTCTGGATCCTCTCAGACGTCTACGAGAACGACATTCCCCGGCTGCAACTCGGCCAGGCCGCGCGCATCCAGATCAACGCCTTTCCCGACCGCCCGCTCACCGGCGTCGTCAGCGACATCGGCCCCATCCTCGATCCCACGCTGCGCACCGCCAAGGTCCGCATCGAGGTCTCGAATCCCGGCTTCCTCAAGCTGGGTATGTTCGCGACAACCACCTTCACCAGCCACGCGAAGCAGTTGCACGCCGTCGTCCCAGCCAGCGCCGTTCTTCATCTGCACGATCGCGACTGGGTCTTCCAGCCTGCCGGCGGCAATCAATTCAAGCGCGTCGAGGTAACCGCCGGCAGAATGCTCGACGGCAACCGCCAGGAGATTCTCTCCGGCCTCGCGCCGGGTGAGCAGATCGCCGAAAATGCCTTGCTGCTGGAAACCGCGGGAAATCAGTAGGAGTTTTGCAAATCAGCTGGAGTTTTTTTGAAGGGTGCGGGCTTTAGCCCGTACATTGACTCAGCAAAATAATTGGGCTTTAGCCCCTGAGGGAATCTGAGTTGATGAACAAGATAGATATGGGGAATCAATAATGATTCGCTCTCTCGTCGATTTCGCGCTCAAAAACCGCTGGCTGGTCCTCGGCGCAGTCGTCCTGCTCTCCGGCTGGGGCGTTGTCAGCTTCCGCGCCCTGCCCGTCGAGGCCTACCCGGACGTCGCCGACAACTACGTGCAGATCATCACGCAGTGGCCCGGCCGCTCGGCCGAAGAGATCGAGCGCCAGGTCACCGTGCCGGTTGAAAATCAGATGGCCGGCATCCCTCACCTCACTCACCTGCGCTCGGAGACTCTCGCCGGCCTCTCCAGCCTGATGCTGATCTTCGACGACGACTCCATCGGCGACAAGAATCGCGAGCATGTCATGGAGCGCCTCGGCCAGGTCAGCCTGCCCGCCGGCCTCACCCCGCAGATGGGCTCCGACTGGAGCCCCGTCGGTCAGATCTTCTGGTACACGCTCGAGAGCACCAACCCCGCTTACGACGTGATGGAGAAGAAATCCCTGGAAGACTGGACGCTGGAGAAATCCTTCAAGAGCGTCGCCGGCGTCGTCGATGTCTCCAGCTTTGGCGGACCCACCAAGGAGTATCAGATCAAGCTCGATCCGGAGAAGCTCGTCTCCTACGGGCTGAGCATCGGACAGGTCGAGCAGCAGATCGCGAACAACAATACCAACGGCGGCGGCAGCTTCATCGAGCAGGGCGCGCAGCAGATCAACGTCCAATCTCTCGGTCTATTCACCAGTGTCCAGGACATCGAGAACACCGTCGTCAAGACGCAGAACGGCGCGGCCATCCGCATCAAAGACATCGCCGTCGTTACGCAAGGGCCGAAGATTCGCCTCGGCCAGATCGGCAAAACCGCCAAGCCCTACTCCATCGTCGACGGCAAGAAGGTCTACGACGACAGCCAGATCGTCGACAATCCCGATACCGTTGAAGGCATCGTCCTGCTGCAAAAAGGCGTCGACTCCGATCCCGTCCTTGACGGCATTCACGCCGAGGTCGACAAGCTGAACGGCATCAAGGGGTTTGCCGGCATTCTGCCCAGGGGCGTCAAAGTGGTGCCCTTCCTCGACCGCTCCGACCTGGTGCGTTACACCGTCGACACCGTCGAGCACAACCTCACCGCGGGCATGATTCTCGTCTCCATCATTCTCTTTCTCTTCCTCGGCAACGTTCGCGGCGCCATCATCGTCGCCCTCACCATTCCCTTCTCGCTCATGTTCGCCTCCATCTGCCTCGATCTCTCGCACATCCCCGCCAACCTGCTCTCGCTCGGCGCGCTGGACTTCGGCATGCTTGTCGACGGCTCGGTGGTGATGATCGAGAATATCGTCCGCCATCTCTCCCAGCACGGAGAAACCCGCACTCCGGCGCAGAATATCCGCGACGCCGCCCACGAGGTGCAGCGCCCGGTCTTTTTCGCTCGCGGCATCATCATCACCGCCTACCTGCCCATCTTCACCCTCCAGGCCGTTGAGGGCCGGCTCTTCAAGCCGATGGCCTGGACCGTCTGCTTCGCCCTGATCGGCGCACTCGGCTTCGCCATGTTCGTCGCTCCCGTCGTTGCCGGCATCGCCTTCAGCAAGGGCGCAAAGGAGTGGCACAATCCTCTGATGCTCTGGCTCATCGATCACTACCGCATCGCGGTTCGCGCCGCCATCGAGCATCGCCGCACCACCGTCGGCATCGCCACAGTATTGTTTGCCGTCGCCCTCTACCTCACCTTCGGCGGACCGGTCGGCTCGGAGTTTCTGCCGCATTTGGACGAAGGCGCCATATGGGTGCGCGGCACGCTGCCGCCCAGTGAAGGCCCCACCGCCTCCATCGACCTCACCAACAAGGCCCGCGTCGCGATGGCCGGCTTCCCTGAGGTCTCCCAGGTCGTCAGCCAGACCGGACGCCCCGACGACGGCACCGACACCGCCGGCTTCTTCAACACCGAATACTTTGTCGATCTCAAGCCCAAGGATCAATGGCGGCCCGTCTTCCATCAGGACAAGGAAGCCCTGATCGCGGCCATGGACACCGAGCTGCAAAAGTTTCCCGGCGTTCTCTGGAACTACTCGCAGCCCATCAGCGACAACATGGAAGAGGCCGTCAGCGGCGTCAAGGGCGAGCTCTCCGTCAAGCTCTACGGCGATGACCTGCGCTTGCTCGAGCACAAGGCCGAGGAGATTCAGGCGCAGATGGCCGCGGTCAAGGGCATCGAGGATCTGGGCATCTTCCGCATCATCGGCCAGCCCAACCTCAACTACACCATCGACCGCGCCGCCGCCGCCCGCTGGGGCATCAACGTCGCCGACATTCAGGACGCCATCCAGACCGCCGTTGGAGCCAACGCGCTCACCCAGCTCCAGCAGGGCGAGGCCCGCTTCGACGTAACGCTGCGTTATCAGCAGCCCTATCGCGATACCCGCGAGGCCATCCAGAATATCCGCCTGCTGGCGCCCTCCGGCGAGCGCGTCTCGCTGGCGCAGTTGACGAAGAGCACCACCGACGACGGGGCTGAGGAAATTTATCGCGAGGGCGGCCAGCGCTTCATCGCCATCAAGTATTCGGTCCGCGGGCGCGATCTCGGCTCAACCGTTGAAGAAGCGATTCGCAACGTCAGGCAAAATGTCGCCCTGCCTGCCGGCTATCACACAGAGTGGGCCGGTGAGTACGAGAGCCAGAAGCGCGCCGACAAGCGCATGGATCTTGTCATTCCCATCACCGTGCTGGCCATCTTCCTCATCCTCTACACCATGTTCCGCTCCTTCAAATGGGCCATGCTGATCCTCGTCTCGGTCGCCATGGCCTCCATCGGCGGGCCGCTGGCGCTCTTCATCACCCACACCAACTTCTCCGTCTCTTCGGCCGTCGGCTTCCTGGCTCTGTTCGGCGTCAGCGTGCAGACCGGCGTCATCATGATCGAGTTCATCAACCAGCTCCGCGCCCGCCGCAAGGGCATGGAAGAGTCCACTGAGGAGCACATCGTCGAGGCCGCCGTCGAGGGCGCGGTCCTGCGTCTGCGTCCCATCATGATGACGATGCTCGTCGCCACGCTCGGTCTGCTGCCCGCCGCGCTCTCGCACGCCATCGGTTCCGACTCGCAGCGGCCCTTCGCCATCGTCATCGTCGGCGGCTTGCTCGCCAATCTCGTCATCGGCGTCTTCCTCCTGCCCACCCTCTACGTCTGGATGGCCCGCGAAGACGACATCCTGCCCGCAGTCGAATCCACCGAGGATTTTTGACGGTGCCCATCCACATTGTGCACGACAAAGGAGCGCCGCTCTCCTGCACGATAAGGTAGCGCCGGTCTCCTGCACGATAAGGTAGCGCCGGTCTCCAGACCGGCTGTCGCGTGGACCTCCAGGTCCACGTCAGGCGCGTGGCAGGTGGCACAGATCTTAATCCCTCAAGAATGGGTGCCCCCGGTCCGGGTCCCCACGGACAGGTCTTCGTCCGTGGGGTGGAGTGCCCTCGCATTTGGGCGCCTGGAATACCACAAACCCCTGTGCGTCCCGCCACCGCCTGGACGGCCAGTCCCCCCACCGCAGGTGCCTTGCAGATCATTTCCCTCGCTGCGCGCACAATCAATCCATGAACACTCTATCCAGCCGCGCCCTCCCTCAGTCCCTTTGTCCCTCAGTCCCTCAGTCCCTTAGTCCCTTGGTCCCTGTCTTCGGCCTTACCCCCCACCCCCCCCTGTGGAAATCCCCCGGTATTTTGCGTAGTTTTTCTCGTAAGACGCATGGTATCAATCAGTTAATTTTTCTTTCTGTTAATTATCCAGTAAACTTTAACCCCGAAAAACAGCCTGTTCTCCGCCCCAAAGTGGCCGTTTGGGGGGCAAAAAGGCCGCTTTTTCGCTCCTTGCGCAGGCATTCCCATCGCCCTCTTGACAAACCCCTTGCTCCGGGGACGCCTTCGAAATCGACAAACGATTGACCAAGATTGGCGCTGCCCGCGCATCGGCAAGCTGAAGGAACCATCGCATCTCGCTCTTCGTACCGAGATCAGGGAGTCAACATGGGCAATGCTTCGAGCGTCGGAAAGGTCAAAGGAACAGTCTGTCCGGAAGATGAGCGGGCTTCCGCATGGTGCAACGCGATCGCGCTCTTGATTTGGCTGCTGGCTGGAGCTGTTGTATTCCTTCCCTTTGCCTTCGATACATCTCCCTTGGATGCCGTGATGCTCAGGGTTCCTGGCAATCAGGGCAACTGGTGGCACTTTCTTGCGGGTGCTCCTTTCTTTCTCGCCTTTCCCATGATCTGGCTCCGTTTGCGCGCGCTCTTTTCCGACAGGCTCTTGACTCGAATGGAACGCCGGCTTGTATGGAGCGTTGCCGGCCTTTCGCTCGCCGGCACGCTGGCCGTGCAGACGCCTTTTCTGCTCCATCTGGCGGGCACCAGCAATTGGCAGAGCTTCTCGATCTTGAGTCTCGGCTTCGGCATCGTGGTCGCCAGCGCGGTGATTCTGGTCGCACGCCGCCGCCGCTTCTCCCCGACCAGGGCCTGTCTGATCGGTCTGGAAACTGCGTATCTAGCCAATGCGGAGTTGTGTCTGATTGTTTATAGCGAAGCCACCGGAACGCTGGGGTCACGATCGGGCTGGCTCGTTTCGCTCGCTATCGTCTGGCCAATCCTCTTCGAACTGATCTGGTTCTTCATTCAGAGTTTCCTGCGTCCTGCGCAGCCAATCAAACTTGACGCCGTCTGACCCCTTTCCTCAGCCCTTCTCACTTCATTCAAAATTCTGGATGACAGTTGGGCTATAATCAATTTCATGCGTCACACCTTCCTCCATCCCGCCATCGCAAGCGCAGCGGCTGCGGCCGCCTAAGCACTGTTTCACCTCATCCTAAATCTTTGTTTTTCAGATCGTCGTTGCCGGAGAACGTCTGTTCTCGGTATGCGAATTCACTCGTTCGCCATCGACAGCACTCTGAAAAGCGGACTACTGACTGCCGATCACTGGCCAATGGCTTTACACTGGAGTCATCATGGAAGAATTCAGCCGCATCCAACGCCTGCCTCCTTACGTCTTCAACATCACCGACGCCATGAAGAAGGCCGCCCGCCATCGTGGCGAGGACATCATCGACTTCGGCATGGGCAACCCAGACGGCGCCACGCCCAAGCACATCGTGGACAAGCTGGTGGAAGCCGCGCTCAAGCCGCAGACCCACCGCTACTCGGTCTCGCGCGGCATTCCGCGCCTGCGCAAGGCCATCTGCAACTGGTACAAGACCCGCTACGACGTCGATCTTGACCCGGAGAGCGAGGCCATCGTCACCATCGGCTCCAAGGAGGGCATCGCGCACCTCTGCCTGGCGATTCTCGATTCGCGCGACACGGTCGTCGTGCCCAATCCCAGCTACCCGATTCATATCTACGGGCCGGTGATCGCCGGCGCGCACGTGGTCAGCGTGCCGGTGCACGACCGCGAACAGTTCCTGGCGCAACTGGAAGAGTTGATCCCGCGCATGGTCCCACGCCCCAAGGCGCTCATCGTCAACTTCCCGTCGAATCCGACAACAGAGTGTGTTGACCTGCCCTTCCTAGCCCGGCTCGTCGAGATGGCGCGCGAATACGGCTTCTATCTGATTCAGGATCTGGCCTACGCCGACATCGCCTTTGACGGCTATAAGCCGCCCAGCGTCCTCGAGGTCCCCGGCGCAAAGGACGTCGCCGTCGAGTTCTTCACCATGTCCAAGAGTTACAATATGCCCGGCTGGCGCATCGGCTTCATGGTGGGCAATCAGAAGCTGGTTGCCGCACTGGCCCGCCTCAAGAGCTACTTCGACTACGGGACCTTCACGCCTATTCAGGTGGCCTCGATCGCCGCTCTTGAAGGCCCGCAGGAGTGCGTGCTGGAGATCTGCGAGACCTATCGCAAGCGGCGCGATGTGCTGGTGGAGGGGCTGAACAAGCTGGGCTGGCCGGTGGCGAGCCCCAAGGCAACAATGTTCATTTGGGCGCAGATTCCTGAGCAGTACCGGGCGCTGAAGTCGCTCGAGTTCGCCAAGCTCCTGCTTACCGAGGCTAAGACGGCCGTCTCGCCGGGAATCGGCTTTGGTGACTACGGCGACGGGCACGTTCGCTTCTCGCTGATCGAAAACGAGGAGCGGACCCGCCAGGCGCTGCGCGGCATCAAGCAAATGTTCGCCAAGGGATAGTAATGAATCTATGCAACAAAATCTCGGCCCTCCCGATGGGCCGGGATTTTTCACGTTTCTTTATGTTGAAAGGTACAACAGATGAAATCTTCGGCGCTTTCTGTCCGGTTCGCCTTGCCGTGTTTGATCTTTTTCCTGGGAGTTATTACGGCAGACGGCCAAAGTAACTCCGCTGCCACTTCATCCTTCCAGAAGATACAGAACGGCGCACAGGTTACGGTAGGAGATCTGAACGTCCGCGCGCAGTTTTATGCTCTGGGGACGGTCCGGATTCTGAAGTGGCCCACAAACGGAAAGGCCGACAAACTTAGCCTGACCGTGATTCAGAAGGAACTGCCGGCGCTGGACGTTCAGGTTGATGAAACTGCGGCGGGAGTTACCGTCGGCGATGGGCCGGTCAAGCTGGTCATCAGCAAAAGCGACGGCTCGATTCACTTTCTCGACAAGGATGGTAAAACGGTTCTTCAAGAGCAGGGAAAAGCTATCTTTACGCCTGCAACCAATCCACGCGAAGAGTCTGCCTTCAACTTGCAGCAGAACTTTAAGCTGAGCGCCGACGAAGGCATCTATGGCTTCGGGCAGCAGCAGATGGGCGTGCTGAACTATCGCGGGCATACGGTGAAGGTGGTGCAGGCCAACACCAAGGCGGTCACTCCGGTGATGGTTTCGACGGCGGGGTATGGCATTCTTTGGGATAACTACTCGAAGACAATCTTCGACGACACGGGTGCAACGACTTCGCTCTGGTCTGAGGTCGGCGATAACATCGACTATTACTTCTTCTATGGCCCAAGCATCGACCAGGAGATCGCCGGATACAGAAGGCTGACCGGCGACGCGCCGCTCTACGGCAAGTGGGCTTACGGCTACTGGCAGAGCAAGGAGCATTATGCAACGCGCGACGAGCTGCTGGGTATTGCCAATCAATATCGCGAGCGCAAGATTCCCATCGATAACATCGTGCAGGACTGGAATTACTGGGGAAACAACGATAACTGGGGCGGCATGATCTTCAACCAGCAACGGTATCCGCGCCCCAAGGAGATGGTCGATGAGTTGCACAAGAAGAACTTTCATCTGATGATTTCCATCTGGGCTGGCCTGGGTCCATCGTCGGGGATTTACAAGGATATGGACCAGCACGGATTTCTCTTTCCTACAGTTGGCTGGGCTGGCTTCCGTTACTACGATGTCTATAACCCGGCGGCGACCGACCTCTACTGGAAGTATCTGAGCAAGGGGCTTTTTTCGACGGGCGCCGATGGCTGGTGGATGGATTCGACCGAGCCGGATATCGTGAACGCGCTGACACAGGAGGGCGAAGAGTATGAGATGAAGCGGGAGAAGGACAATCATCTGGGCACCTTTGCGCGCTATCTCAATACTTACTCGCTGATGGACACACAGGCGGTGTATGCCAACCAGCGTAAGGAGACGGATCAGAAGCGCGTGTATATTCTGACGCGCTCCACCTTTGCCGGACAGCAGCGGGCGGCGGCGACGACATGGTCGGGAGACATAGGAGCGGACTGGCCCGTCTTCAAGAATCAGATTGCGGCCGGCGTGAATCACAGTATGTCCGGCATTCCCTATTGGACCTTCGATATTGGCGCTTACTCGCTGGGTTGTCAGGGCGGCACCTTCATGAATGGCGGCAAGGATCCGGCCTATCAGGAGTTTTATACGCGAATGTTTGAGTTCGGCGCCTTCTCGCCGATCTTCCGTTCGCACGGATCGGAGACGCCCCGCGAGATCTGGGAGTATGGCGCGTACACGCCGGTGCTGAAGAACTTCGACAATCTGCGCTACCGCCTGCTGCCCTACATTTATTCACTGGGCTGGCAAGTGACCAGCAACAGTTACACGATCATGCGCGGCCTGCCGATGGATTTCGCCGCCGATCGCAAGACGTATTCAATCAACGATCAGTATATGTTCGGCCCGGCCTTTATGGTTGCTCCCGTGACCGAGTATATGGATCACAAGCCGCCGATGCTGGGCGAGCTGGTGGGAGCGGAGAACTTCAAGACGAAAGACGGGAAGCCCGGCTTGAGCGCGACTTACTTCTGCGACGATCAATTCAAGACGCCGTGTCACGAGGTCAACGAGCCGGACGTAAATCTTTTCTGGTACACCGGCTGGCCCGATTTCATTCGCGACCCTAAGTTTTCCATTCGCTGGGAAGGAATGCTGACGGTGAAGACGAGCGGCACGTATCGCTTCAACCTGAAGAGCTTCGGGCCGCGGCGGGTCTATCTGGACGGCAAGGAGATCGCGCATAACTATGAGTCGATGGAATCGTGGACTGTGCCGGTCGAGTTAGTGGCGGGCAAAGCATACGACTTCAAATTCGAGACGGCGAACAGCTCGCTGGGTGCATTCCGCGCCATCCTCTTCTGGAAAACTCCGGCGATTCACGCCGAGGAAAAAACCGTTCAACAACGGAAGAAGACGCGCAGCGTTTACCTTCCCGCCGGAACAGAATGGTTCGATTTCTGGACGGGCGAGAGTTATCCGGGCGGTCAAACGATGGAGGCGAATGCGCCGGTGGAGACGATGCCGCTGATGATGCGCGCCGGATCGATTGTGCCCATGGGACCGAATCTTCAGTACTCGACCGAGAAGCCTGCCGATCCGATCGAGCTGCGCATCTATCCGGGCGCCGACGGAAACTTCACCCTCTACGAGGACGAGAACGATAACTACGACTACGAGAAGGGCGTCTACGCTACGATCTCCTTTCACTGGAATGACGCCAAGCGCGAAGTTACCATTGACGCGCGCAAGGGCGAGTTTCCGGGAATGCTGAAGAGCCGGAGCTTCCAGCTTGTGCTCGTCGGAAAGGGCCATGGCGCGGGCGTGGAAGCAACTGCCAGCCCGGACCGTGCGATCTCCTACAGCGGCGATGCTGTGACGGTGCAACTGAGTGAAAAACGATAGCTTCCAATACCGATAAAAAAACAACCGCGAGGATCGATCCTCGCGGTTGTTTTTTATTGCATCGAGGGATATTCAGGAAAAACTACCAAAGTTACATCTGTTCTCCAGTGACGGGATAGATCATCACCTGATGCGGTGAGCTGACTTCAATGCCCTGCGCGTTGAGCTTGAGCTTCAACTCTTCAGGGTGCGGCTTGCCGCGCAGATCGCCGACAAACTCCAACTGGAACTGATTCCGGAAGCGAAGGAGGAGATCGTCGAAGAAGGGCTGGAATGAGATGGGATTGCTGAGCCCGCTGCCGTAGCTGACGCCGCCTGTGGCCTCGGTGACGATATTCATCAGACTCTGACCGGCATTGCCAAAGCGTGAGCGTGCGCCGCCCAGGCCATGCCAGTAGATCGAGTAGACGACGAGACCCGAGCGCAGGGAGTCGTTAACGGCGGTCTGAAGGTAGGCGTCGTCGTAATCGAGAGGGCGGTCGTAGGGATCGATTCCGTTCGAGATCATGACCACCTCGCGGCGCGCCTCGCGATCGGTCGAGGGCCAGTGCTTGGCCAGGTCGGAGAGACAAAAATAGGGGCTGGCGCTGGAACCGGCCGAGCCCACGGGCAAGTGAAGGCCGCGCAGAACCTGATCGCGATCGGCTGAGAGCGGCGAGGCAAAGACGGCGCTGCCGTTATGCATATAGGCGATGGCTGCTTTGGAGTTGGGCGGCAGCCTCCGGATGAACTGCTGAATCTCCTGGAATTGGCTGCCGATGCCGCCTCCGGCCGAGGAGTCGATCAGCAGAACGAATTCCAGGCTGCTGTCAGGCGAGCGGCGCGGCAGCAAACCGGTGACGCGCGCCTCTTTTCCGTTCACTTGAATGACAAGGTCCTTGCCCATAATCGGGGCGGGTTGATCACCCGCGGCTGCACCCACCGGCAACTGGCCGGAGGCTTTGGGAAGAAGCGTAACCAGAGCCTGCCCCTTGCCCATTTCACTCGCGCTTTGTGCAAACGTGGGCGCCGGCCCAAGCAAAATCAGTGCCGCAACCCACAGGAGTGTTCCTGGATTCTTCATGTGAAAATCTCCCTTCCGAGGAGTGTGCGGAGGCTTGCGACGAGAGTACGCACATCTGCTTACGGCAGATTAGACCCGGAACCGGGGAAAAAGTTACGCGATATTGCTGGCCTCAGTTCCTGCGGTTCAGTTTGGAGAGGAGCCTGAGCATCTCCAGATAGAGCCAGACGAGAGTGACGATGATGCCGAAGGCGCCGTACCACTCCATGTACTTGGGCGCGCCGTACTCGACGCCGCGCTCGATGAAGTCGAAGTCGAGAACGAGATTGAGGGCGGCGATGGCCACGACAAAGAGACTGAATCCAATGCCGATCATGCCCGAACCGTAGATCAGCGAGGAGCCGAAGTTCATATGAAAGAAGCCGAGCAGCATCGAGAGCAGATAAAAGACGGCGATGCCTCCGGTGGCGGCGACGATGCCCATGCGCAGCTTCTGCGTGACGGGAATCAGGCCGGAGCGGTAGGCGAGCAGCAGGACAAAGAGCGTGCCGAAGGTGAGGCCGACGGCCTGCATGGCGATGCCGGGATAGCGCTGGTTGAAGACGGCCGAGATGCCGCCCAGCACCAGCCCTTCGCAGAGCGCATAGATGGGCGCGGTGACCGGCGACCACTCCTTCTTGAAGATGGTGATCATGGCGAAGATCAAGCCGCCGATCAGGCCGAGGATCATCAGCCCCATCACACTGGCAGCGTCTTGCGATTGCAAAAAGAGGCTCCACGTCCAGGCCGCGGTGGCCAAAGCGCAAAGCAGCAGGATGCCTGTCTTGTTCACGGTGCCGGTCAGCGTCATGCGCTGGCTCTCGTCGATCGCGCCGCCGTAGCCGGATTGGGGAAGGTTCTCGAAGGTTTTGCCGTTGAGCGCGGGGTTGGAGGTCTTCATCAATGCCATCGTCGAATCTCCTTGTGAGCGGGCTGCCGCGGACCAGATGCGCCCCTTGCGGCAGGCAAGCCTTCCATCCAGTTTAATTGAGCCGCGAAGGACGGCTGGATTGACCCTCCATGGCAGGGGTGCGCCGGAGGTTGGCATTTGTCAAGAGGCCGGAGGCGAAGCGCGCAAAAGTGACAAAAAAGCGGTCTTTTTGCCCCCAGATCGGCAACTTTTGGGCCGAAAAACGGGCGAAATCGACGGTTTGATGTTACTTGTTAATTAACAGAAAGAAAAGATAAACGATTGAAACCATGCGTCTTGCGAGAAAAACTGCGCAAGATACCGGCGGATTTCCACAGGGGGGGGTGGGGGGTA
>Ga0302201_10000344_pt1 | contig 42352 bp, 34 predicted proteins | sample II_Bog_N3_2_FD_194586 | JGI IMG/M metagenome (GOLD analysis project Ga0302201, IMG submission 194586) | Peat permafrost microbial communities from Stordalen Mire near Abisko, Sweden - II_Bog_N3_2 | ecosystem: Environmental > Terrestrial > Soil > Wetlands > Peat | place: Sweden: Abisko... | reverse complement strand
AGGAGGGTGTCGTCTTCAAACGGTTAGATGCTTCCTACATCCTAGGCAGACCGAACAGTGGTGGCGATCAGTTCAAATTCAAGTTCGTGCAGTCTGCCTCTGTGGTGGTCACGGCACAGAACGGCAAGAGGTCAGTCAAAATGGGCCTCTATGACGGAACGAGAATGGTATCGGCAGGGAATGTCACGATTCCGGTAGGAGTGGAGATTCCCGAAGTGGGGCAGATCGTAGAGGTCAGGTATCTCTACGCCTTCCCTGAAAGTGGTGCTCTCTTCCAACCCGTCTATTTGGGTGTCAGGGATGACATCGAAGAGAGGGAATGCAGTGTCAGTCAACTCAAGTTCAAGCGCGAGCAGGAGCTTGCCGCCTGAAATCAACAGGGAGGTTCTCCCCACAATAAAAATAACGGTGAAGGGCTGGAGGCGTAATGCTTCCGGCCCTTTGCCGTTTCAACACCAAAAACAAAAAATGAATCTATTAATGAATGATCCCGTGGTGGCTCCCAAGCCTCCGAAGGGAATGCTGCTTCATTGCGGCGCAGAATTGGTCAACCGGAACTCTCTCTATGAGGTTCCCACACCCAAGGCCACAAGGACTTGGTATCCACTCAGTCACACATCGGTTCTGAATGAAATCGAACTTCAGTTGCGAAGCTGTGGTTTCAACATCACCGAGGAAGCCCATGCACTCAGTCACAACGGAGATCGGTACTTCGGAGTCCTCTCAGTCACTCTTCCGAATCGGAGCATTTCCGACTTTGGTTGGGTCGTTGGTTTGAGGAATTCCCACGATCAAACCTACCCTGCTGGCCTCGTTGCCGGCACCAGGGTTTTCATCTGCGACAATCTCGCCTTTAGCGGAGAAGTTCGTATAAGCCGCAAGCACACACGCTTTGCGGAACGGGATCTCCGGCACCTGACGGCTCGTGCTGTTGGACAGCTTGGAAACAAGCTCACCGGCCTTGATCAACGCGTGCTCCATTATAAGGAAACCAGGATCCGCGATGCCAGAGCCCACGATATCATCGTGCGTGCTGTCGATGCACAGGCAATCACCACCGCTCAGATCCCAGAGGTCCTGAGAGAGTGGCGCAATCCAGAGCACATCGACTTCAAGCCACGTACGGCATGGTCGTTATTCAACGCCTTCACCGAGGCTCACAAGTCAGCCAGTCCTCAGACGGCAGTGCGCAGAGGGGAAGCCTTATACGGACTGTTCGATACGGAGACCGGTGCTGTCTGGAACAACTGATGAGCAGTCTCATCAACCGTGCAGCTTTGAAGCGGTATCTGCTGGATCGTGCAAAGATCCTCAGACCGCATCATGAGTTCAACCGGATTAGTGAGGAGGCACTGGAGCACTTCGAGAACCAGCTCAGGAACCATGCTGATCAACTGATCCGTCGTCACCCTGCAAAGGGGACGACGATTAAACCGTGAGCAGTTTCTGTAGCACACCTGATCGAAAGGATGTGCAAGTCCAAGAGCTGAGGCTCTTTGGCGGAAAAAGACCTGGCCTTGTGCGGGTGGGTCTTTTTTTTAGGTATTGGAAGCTATTGCTTCCCTCTATAAAACTTACATTGGTGACAGAGCTCCAATTTTTTGGTCTCCTTTTTACTTATCATGCTTACTCCCTTCTTAGAGCAACAACGCAAACATCTTCTCGAACTTAGGGAGATTGTACTCGCATCAAGAAGTGGGGCAGACATCGGTAAACTTTATCCAGCAAACGAACCCTTTGCTCAGAAGGACGATGGCAGTTATAGCCATTACGACCGCGACTTTACCCTCAACTTGCTTGCCACGATTCCAGACTCTCTCAATGAAATTGAGGAGGCATTGAAAAGAATCGATGATGGAACCTACGGTATCTGCGAGATGTGCCATAAAAGCATCCCCCATGATCGACTAGAAGCTCTCCCCTTCTCCCGATTAACCACGGACTGCCAGGGTGAAACAGAAACCGCCCTCTGGATGCTCAATCAGGAATCTCAGAGAGAGTAATGCTGCGCTGATGGAGTTTGTAAATACTGCCCTTCGGATGGGCGGGAAATACCAGTTCGAATGGTGTGTGTCTTTAATTGATGACACTAAATGTGCGTGGAGGTCTCCCCTGCTTCTCTCTGAAATTATTTACAGGTGCAACTCCAAGGGTAAAGGAATAGCAAGACGCAAAAGATGACCATTCCATATGACTGAATTTAAAGCCAGAAATTGTGCTGAATGGATTACCATTCAAAATAGGGTATTCGGCACTACTATTCCTGCCTCCCAAGAGTGGACGAATGTTGGGGATATCATCCGAGTACTTGCACCTTTCTGTGGGGCGAATAGCAACCATATGTTCCTCGCTGAAGGCGGCGGGTTAGACCTAGAAGCAGTCTCCCGTTCACCCGAGCCAGGTTGCATCAGACTTCTGACTGGTGGTGCTCAACATGTAATCCGACCGGTTAGACTTCTTTTCGAGTCATTTTCTGACTATCCAAGCATGTCTTACATTCGTATTGAAACTGATCCTCTTGCCCCGTCCGGTGCATACGAAGCGGTGGAAGGCAATTATGAGGAGGTTGTGGAACTTTCACCTCAGCACTATCTTGCTCGAGTGGCGTGGGATGCAGGCTATTATACTGATGATGAAAGTGGTGAAGAAATTCCACTCCCACGATCAGCACACCTATGCATCCGTTGGTTTTCAGGTACTTTTGTAGTTTTCGCTAAAGGGAGTATCTATAACGCAATTCGCGGAACTTACGACGGCCGCCACAATAATATGAACGCGGCCGAGTTTCGCGCTCATGTCCAAGAGATTATCGACAGGGCTATTCTGGATGGGATACCAGAATGAAGACTGCGCTATCCAATCACTAGAGCGTACTTGATTTCACTGTTAATACTTATAAACACAGCCTCTAGGGGGCATTCAACCAATTGGTTCATCCATGATCAAGCACACTGCCTACGTTATGGGAACCTTTGGCAGGCCCTCCTCATCAAGCTCTGTCACCGGTTTTGAAAGATCCATGCGATAGGGAGGCAACGGCACTAACCGGCTTGACCACCATGGCCGGCATACTTCGGGGATCCCTTCTGGTTTGACCAGTTCGATCATAATCCGGAAGACCGGTGTATAATTCTGGCTGTAAACTCTCAGTTCATTTACCACACCGGAGTCCCCTCTCAGGCAGTTTACAAGATAGCACGCCCTATACGTCCCGTTCTTCCTGATATCTATCGACGGGAAAGCGGCCTGTAGTTCCTCGGGGTACATGAGTGACCACTCGCCAGATGCACGGCGAACGCTTTTTTCTTCTAGAGCCATGAACGCATATCGCAGAAAGCCTTGGGTGAACCACCGGAAGAGCGTCGGAAGCATGACCGTATGGCGATTTTTCAGTCTGAAATATCCGTATCCTCCTTCCATGATGATAGCGTTATCCTTGGCGGTTCCAATGCGCCTTGGCATTCTAGGGTTAACCTCAGATTGCCCATCCAGAAGCCTTAGATAGTCAGCGCGACTGGACCAACACGAATGGTAAAAGACAGCATTGCACTCCGCGATGTATCGTCGTATCTCCGGCCTTGTATCTGGGTTTTGAAGATGCGTAGGGATTAATCCCTGATAGCCGACATAGATTGCAAGTGGTGAGATGAATGTATTGAGAAGAGCATCATGCCTTTTCATTTTGCGTTTCCAGTATTTTTTGTGACGGCGGTGACGTTGGGGCGTTGTCAGGTTAGGGTTGTAGCGGCGGCCTCGCATGTAGGCGGGGCTAGGGAATGGCGGGTAAATCAGCATAAATCATTATGGTATTTGGCACCCACTCCACCCGGGACGAGGGAATGGGGTGCGTTGTCCTCGTTTAATTTTTTCCGTTGGGATTTTCTTGGGGTGATTCGAGCTGACGTTTGGCTTGGAACTCTGGGTGACGTTGTGGCTTCCAGAATCCAGATGGAGCGGCTAGTCCATGGCGTTCGAGGCGCGCAATGATGGCACCACGAGTTCGTGCATGCTTCCGTATTAGATCGGTCACAGATACACCCGATTTGAAACCAGCGACCAACCTAGCATCCTCCTCATCTGTCCACGGCTTTCCTGCTGCAGTTGGACCTGGTCGGGGTTTCTTCATTACGGTGCCTGTGACGCTATTGAGGGCGAATTGCAGTGCCCGTAGCACCTTTGCTGACTGATAGGGGCTCTCATCAGGCAAGGGTGTATTGGTAATGGGATCGATGCCGTCCGCAAGCTTACGCAGGATTTGGACTGCCTCTGTTGCAGGACTATCTGGTTCTGTGGGCTGTGATAGACGGGTTAGATTTGGAGACATTGCTGGTCTGGCTGGGACTACTGCGTGTTTATGTGGGCGTGCCATATAATTCATTGGGCTACTGGCTTAAAAGTTTCCGCAATTCCTCTGTGCTGAATGGGGTAGCAGAGAGAGAAGAGAGAAAGGGATCATTGGATCCTGTTCTCCCTGTTCCCCCCTTAGGGGGTGGAACAGGGGAACAGGGTTGATCTCCCTGTTCGGAACAGGGAGGGAACACGGTTGGAACAGGAGAACAGGCTTGAAAGCGATTGATCAGATAGAAGCGTTTGCTCTGACCAATCTGCTCAAACGAAATCCTCCCATCCTTAATCAGTTGATTCATGGCCTTCATAACGAACTGGGACTTGCCGAGCTGTCGGAGTTCGGAGGAGGTGGCTGAGGTATTGAGCTGCAGATGCTCCAAGATTCGATCCATATAGACCGTGGGTTTAAATTCCCCGTCTGTTTGATCAGCTCCTCTGAACTCGGTGATGGTGGGTCCATCTTCTCCAGGGGTGAAATGCAGCTCCGCCACAATCTTCCCTCTCGGTCCAGCTCCACCGTTGCGATCCTTCGTGATCTTTAGTTTTACAAAACCGGCCTCTGTTGGTGTGTATGGTTTGCCGGCAAGGATCTCGTAACAAACCCCATCATACCGCCCAGCTTTTGCACCAGATCCTCTCGCATACTGGCCACGGTTATCCGAATTCTTTGTAACATGGTCAGCGACAACTACTGCCGCCCCTGACTCTGCAAAGGGTCGCAGAGTATCACGAAAGAATCTCAATACCTCACCGGCACTGTTCTCATCCGCTCCAACTGCTGCCATGGACTCGGCAAGACCGTCCAGGATGACTATGTCGGGTTGATTCTCTCGAGCCCAACTTTGAGCTGCAAGAATCTGCTTAGGCTCGGGGTTGTGAAGGTAGAATACTCGATCACGGATAGCTTCAGCATCTGCCCCCAACATCAACATGCGTGTGGCAAAGCCCTGTGGTGTGTCTTCCGGATCGATATAGAGAACACTTCCACCTTCCTCTAGTACAGAGATGCAGGTAGCCATCAGGTTGTTTGTTTTTCCGAGTCCTGGCTCTGCGTGAACCTCATTTAGTCTGCCACGGTAAAATAAGTAGTGATCAGCCCATGCCTGCCCAACAGTGGGTACTTCCTGCTGCGCTGAACCGTCGAGATAGTCAGATAGGTCGGTGAACAGAAGTTCATTTGCATCACCTGAATCATCAGCAGGAAGGGCTGCTTCCTCCCCCTCGTTCGCGTGAAAGGCAAGGGTGCCAAATCCAATAGCTGAAAAGTCATCGCGGAGGAGGTGCTGGTATTCACCTTCTTTTTCCTCAGGACTCCAACGCTTCAGCATCTCAATGGCCTTGTCGTTATCACCAAGAGCATTCCGTACTGCCGCAGCGATTCTTAACCAGATGTCATAATCAGGCCGAGGTGGAATTTTGAAAAGCGTGGCTTCTACTTTTTCTGAGCTTACGAGATCGCCGTTTGCAATACTGCTATTGGTCCCGCTTCTTTTACTACTGCGCTTTTCGGTGGACGCCTGACCCTTATCGGCGATCCATCCATCCAATACTAGCGGCGTTGCATCTGGATTGTAGAAGCAAGCGGGATCAATAGAGAGAAATGAAAGCCTGGAAACATCTTTGCAGGGAGGGTCGAGCACTAAGCCGTATTTTTTCTCAATGTAGTTTTTAACGCCAAAAAATGCCCTTTTGTGTTCAGGATCATCGTGTGGTGCATCCTTCAGTAGAAGTGCACCTTTCAGTCCCTCGCCGGAGGGAGAGATGTAAAGCAGTACGCAATGCGGATCTGCCTGTAACTGCTCCTTGGCCGCCTGCAGCCGTTCGCCATTGATGTGGTCAAGGTCGATAACCATCAGTCCGCTATGTTCTTTCAAGTAAGCGTTCCCGCGCTTCTGAAAGCTTCCGGATAGGGTCACACCAGGCAGTCTCTTTTTCGCCTCTCTGTAAGCCTCTTCATTCTCACGAGCAAGTACTTCCTGACATTGCTTGAATGGGATCGATAGAAACCGAGGCGGGTTGCGGACCATCTCTACCAACTCGACGAGTGTAATTTCCTTGAGCGGGTTCGCATCTGTGGCGGAGCTGAAAAGGGAGAGTTTGCTCCATGGACGGTCCTGCGACGTGCTGACATTAAGGAAGGTGGGATCTTGCGGAACTCCAACGGGATCTGTTGACGAACTTGTCGTGCTGTTGGTGACTGACCAGCCTCTTTTTGCCCTCCGGAAATTATGGAGCGGCTCCTCCTCGAATTCCGGCTGTTCATACCACTCGATAGGTGGCATCTCCACTTCGCCTTCTGATGAAGAATCAGCCCAGAAATCAAAGTCTGGGTCGAACTGTTCTGTTGATACGCTCATGGGATTAGTTCTTCCGAAACTTGGCGAGAGCAGCCTCCACGGCGGCCCATTGAAAGCGAATGGCACGCTTGATCTTGATCGCCGGGATTCGACCCTCTCGCAGCCATTTATCAACGGTCCTGATGCTCACACGGCATTTACTTGCGATTTCGGATTTAAGGAGGAGTCCCGGAGACGCATCAACGGGCTCTGAATGTATAGGGATAGGTTTCTTCATGACCCTACGAGTATCGCCGCGAACTGAGCCCTCGTAAAAAGGGCGATACCAACAACAATCTTGCTAATTTCTATCCTGGGCTGTGTGCTTTGCGAGGGCGTCCTCTTCCCTCTTTGTATGGAATCCCGACCCTGATTGCAGCTGCCCTTATCGTCTCTGTTGAGCAATCCGAACCTATCCACTCACGGCACAGATCTCTGATTTTAGATATTGTAAACGGCCAAGCATCGAAAAAGCCGGAAATGTGTCCCTCTTCTGGTGGTTCCTCTTTATTGGACTTCAAACGAATTAGAAACCCATCAATGGGAGAAATGTCTCTCCCGGCACCAATCACCTCCAAAACGTCAGCGAAGTCACGAAAGTACTTTGGGTTCATCTCATCAACCGCGTACATCAAAGCATCAGCAATAAGTTGTCGGCATGTGAATTCATCGGGAGAAATGCCACTTCGCCAAAAACAGCGAGTGGGGCGCTCAGATAGTATGGTTCTTACTGCATCCGCTTCCTCACTCATGTGGTGAAGATCGCCAAGTCGAGCAATTTGCAGCTGGCTCTGAGTCGGATCTGTTGGGGAGATCGTTTTTGCGATACTGTGTTTATTGCGTCCCATAGTTCAATTAATGTGGGTGAAGGAATGTTCGGTTATAAGTGCGGCACAGGATCAATCGAAAGCTACCTCGCTTGGGAGTATGCCTGATAGTTCCGGTTCGCGTCTGCTTGGTGCTGGTGTAGGCCATGCACTGATGCGCTCGCTCGGGTTGTGCCAGTACTGAAGCCAGGGTTGCCACTGGGATTTCCAAAGTGACTCAGCCTCCTCTTTGAGCGCCCTCGTGAAAGCTCCACCACCATGCTCACGCTCTGCTTGCATCTTTTTCATTTTGATGAAGCCTGCCTCACTCCCTAGATCCTCGTCGGGCCAGAGATGTAGGACGCCTTCAGGGACATTCAGATCATCGCAGATTTTCTCTACAAGAGAGAGCTGCTGAAAGGCATATTCCCGCCACCGTTCCTTTGTCTTGAAGACACCGCTGTTAATTTCCAGCCCTAGCGCCTTAGCCTGCTTTTCGATCCTAGCGACATTTTCCGCCCGTGTATTTATTGGCTCGTGGAAAATAGTGTAGGGATTGAGTGCCATGATCGCTTGAATTGTTTCCCGAAGTTCCGCTTCTCCCTGTTCAGGATACGTAGGAGCCAGGGCAACATAGATGGGGATGCCTTCCTTCACGGCTCGGTGTAGGATGCGTAGCTTCGCCGCCGGTCTAGGAGCATGCGGCTCGTAGATCGAGCTGAGCTGAGGATCTAGGGTGGGGATACTCATGCCGAAGAGAAGCCGAGGCCCGAATTCCTTGTATATATCAAAATCCTCGACTGCTAGGGGTGACCTCGTGAGGATCCGCACGTTGAGATCTGACTCGTTTAGAATCAGCGTCAACGCACGGCGAACTAACCCCTTCCGGCGGGCAGCGAGCAGCTTCGTCATTTCAGGATTACCTGGTACAACAAGGGTTTGGTAGGGATCAGTCGTGGTGCAGAACATGATTGCTCCATGTCCATCTGGGGAGAGCTTCCCGGCATCCTTGGCTCGTTGCGCACTCCTCAGACTTTTGCGGAATTTCTCTTCGTCCCAAGTGCGAAGTAGGACATACTTCCCCCAGTCTTCATCAGCCCAGTGTCTGCCTTCTAGACGCTTCGCTACCCACTCTGCTGGAATGAGTCCTGGAATACTTTCCAGATGCGGCTCCTGCTTTATCATCGACACTTCGGGAACAAAACATGGGCTGCACGCGTGTATGCAGCCAAAAGAGATGTTGTAACTAAAATCCGATAACGACTTGAACAAGAAGTTATTGGGTTGAATGAGGGCTGGGTTCTCGACGGTAGCGAGGACTTTGTCTTTAGTTGTCATACTAGTGGTGTGTTAAGGTTAACGGGTTTTGAATGCCAAAGGGGCGGTAAGACGAGGGCGTTGTTTGCTGGCTCGTGTGGTGGTTGGTTGCGTTGCGTGTTTTGTCTGTTGCGCTTGATTTTGCAAGTCGGTGGCGGATTTCTCTACGGAATCAAAAACTCCGATTGGAAGAACACCCGTAAGTGGTTCGACAGGAGTTTTGGCATTTTCCACCGCTGTCACCGCAACTGACCTCACTTGATCAAATTGCCAGAACTGCACAGGTTCCCCTCGACTACCAGGTTCGTCATGCTTGGTGGTACGAGTGATTTTCCAACCGTCCAATTCAAGTGTATTGGTACCACGCAATAGAGACTTCATGAGGAGTCCGAATTTTTTGTGATCCATCTGGACTAGGGCGGCATCCTCTTCAACAAAGTCATGGAGAATTTCGACAACCTCCTTGGCCCTGAGGGCTTCCCCCGTGCGACGAGCAATATCGATGTACATGCAGATGTCGAGGATCTGCTGCCGATCACCTGCTCGCAAAATGTCGGCGATCTGTCCGTGGTTTTCCATCAGTGGAGGCAGTCCAAACTGCTCTTGAACCATCCAGTTCAAATACCCACTCCATTCCACACGGTAACTATTGGGGGCATGAATGCTTTGCCGGCCTTGTTCCCACCACGAGGCAATCAGCGATGCGATGGAATTCCGAAGAGTTGGTAGCTCCGTCTTGATTCGAGCAATCAACTCCACCTCCGTCTCACTCCCTGCTGCCCGCTCTGTCTTTTTTTGTAGGTGTACAAATAGGATGCGATTGATTTGATCAGGAGTGAGGTGAACTCCGTTCGATGTACCCGTAACGGTAACCTCGTCGAGCTTCACAGAAACAGTGGCTGAGTACGGCTGGCGCACCATGATGGCGGATCGAGCGGTGATAGCTGATTCCAAATACTCACTGTCAAATTTGCCGCGCAGATTGTCCAAGGCAAGAACTCCTCCGGCTTCAAAGCCATGGCCAATACTTTCATCGAGACTCCCGACTCCTCCCCTTCCCCTATTGGAAAGAAGCAGAGGCGTCAGTTCATTGATAATGCACGCAACGTGGATCAGTAGGGATTTTCCACTTTGGGAGGCATTTGCGATGATCATTATCATCGGGCGAAGTACCCCCTCAAGGAAACCCATCTCGACCATGGCGATTGTCATAATAAGAGCGACTGCACGGCCCCGATCTGCTTCTGAGGCGAAGGGAAACCCTTTGATGACATCAAGGATGTTGGCAACAGCTTCGGCTGGATTGATCAGGCTGAGAGTCTGATCGGTGAGAACCAAGACTTGACCGTTATCGGGATGATATCCGTAATGGAGTGCCTCAACTTTTCCACGGGTAACGCTCAGTACGGGACGATGGACAACCTTCCGGACGGCGGGCAATATTTCGCGTGCTTTCCGAGATGCCATGATGGTTTTTACGTCCCGTGCACTGATCACTGCGGGAACTAGACCTTCATCAGTTTCCTTAAACAGTTGGACGTGACGCTCAATTTCTGAGGCAAATTGGACTGCCGATAGCGGTTTGAGATCCAACCTCTGGGTCTCGTCTGCCTCAATGTAACAGATATTCCCTCCCTTCACGAAGAATTGCTGAGATTCAGCAAGCTTGGTGAAGAGCATTTCGGCTGCTGCGTTTATGGACTGCTTCCCGCCTTGCAGCACTACTTGTGGCAAGTTGGACTCTATAGGCGGCTGTCCACTGGCACCGGTAATGATCCCTGAAGTGGCTTGCTCTGCAGCAGGGATCGTCTCCTCAGTTGCAGCGATTGATTTGGGAGCGAGTGCTTTCACAGATCCTCCCCAGCGTTGATGAACCTCTGGATGGAGGCCCGAGTGATGAGCAGGTGCCTCAGTTTGAGGTTGGCCTGTAACTCGTCACGCGCGACTAGGCGACGGATTGTGCTCGGGTGAACTCCAAGAATCTCAGCGACTTCGTAGATCTTGAAAAGTTGACGTGATCCTCCCTCCCAGACGATCTGGGTGGCAGGCGTGTTTTGGACTGTGGTTTGTTTCATCTGTCATAGAGGTGTTTGGTGTTAAAAAATTAGACCCATCGGATCTCAACCAACATAATTAGACCATCGGGCTAGAACCGATCCGTCTGAAGATCTCGAAAGATCTCAACCGACATTTTTTACACTCTATGACAGGGCCCTGCCCTATTTTCGAACTACGCCATATATTTAACAAAGCACGAGTCGCACATAGCGCAAAGGAATTTTGTTCTTCCGTGGCGATTTTTTTTTACTGCCTCCATCACATCTGACCAATCCCGTCAACCGACATTGAGTGACATTGTCTGATAGCGATTAGATGCCTGTTTTAACCCTCAGAAATTGGGGAAATGTTGGTAACCCGTTTTTGTAACCCAGGGGGTGTTAGATGGGCCAAATTGGGGGGAAATGGGCATCAGAAAAATTTTTGATAAATCAGGCTCCCACTCTGTTGAATCATGGTGGGCATAAGTGGGGTAAATTTGGCGTAAGTGCTTGATATTCTGTGTGAAGCAAGCGCTCTACCGCTGAGCTAACCGCGCGACAGACGGAGAATTTCTCCGGGAGAAAGATTAGAAATCTCCCGTGACGCTTCGGCAAGGAGTTATTAATGCTTTTGAAGGGAAAATTAGCGATACCATCGGCAAGGACCATCCTGCTTTCTCAAATTTAATTTCCGGCATACGATGCTCCCGTGAACAAATCCGACCGTATCGAATCTTTTGTGGAATCGTTGGGTCTGGATCAGAAATCGGACTTCGATCCGTGCTATCTCGGTTATTTCGAGTGCTTCAATGCCCACAACTATTATGAAGCACATGATGTTCTGGAACATCTCTGGCTCAAGGATGGACGCGAGGCTCCCGATTACGCCTTTTACAAGGGGCTCATCCAACTGGCCGGGGGATTTGTCCATCTGAAGCTCCACTTTGCCCACCCCCAACACTCAAAGCATGGGAAGCGCCTGGCCCCGGCCCGCAGACTGTTTCTGCTGGCTTCAGAAAATATAGCGCCCTACGGCGAGCACCATCACGGACTCGATCTCGTGGCCCCGCTCACGCTTGCTCGTTCCTTTGCAGAACTCTTGGAAAAAAGCCACGATACATTCAACCCTTGGCATCCCGAAAGGGCGCCACGGCTCCCAATACCGACTGGCAAGAATGACGATTTTTAAGAAGACCGTTGCCAGAGACCGTCATCTTTTTGCACAACACTCAGGTGTATCATTCTTCAAAAGGCTTCATGAATCCCCGTCTCGGGCTTGCTCTGGGGTTGGCGCTGGCCATGATCCTGCAACTTTGCAGCGGGTGGATTGATTCCTACACGACCCAGGTGATCATCTTTGCGGCGATCAATGTTACCCTTGCCGTCAGTCTGAATCTGGTGATGGGAGAGACAGGCCAGTTCTCTCTCTGCCATGCCGCCTTCATGGCGGTGGGGGCCTACACCTCGGCACTGTTAACCGGAAAAGCGCTCCCTGCACTGCTGCCACACCTCTCCTGGACCGGGACTTCCTGGGCATCGCAGCTCTCGTTTCTCCCGGTCCTGCTCCTTGCCGGACTGGTGGCCGCACTGGCGGGATTGATTGTCGGCGGTCCCTCCCTCCGCTTACGCGGTGACTATCTGGCCATGGTGACGCTTGGCTTCGGGGAGATCATCCGTGTTCTCCTGCAAAACACCAACGCCGTCGGCGGAGCACGCGGCATGGACGGCATTCTTCCCGCCACCAATCTGTTTTGGGCGATCGGCGTGGCCGTGGTGACGCTCTACACGATTATCTCCCTGGTACGTTCCACTTATGGCCGGGGCTTCCTGGCCGTGCGCGATGACGAAATTGCCGCAGCCGCCATGGGGATCGATACGACCCGATTTAAGGTCACCGCTTTTGTCATCGGTGCCTTCTTTGCCGGAGTGGCAGGAGCGCTCTTTGCACACGCTGTCGAGTATATCAGCCCGGAGGGCTTCAACTTTATCCGCTCTTTTGAAATCATCGTGATGGTCATTCTCGGAGGCCTCGGACGACCGGTCGGTGTGGCGATCGCGGCGGTTCTGATCACATTACTCAACGAATGGCTCCGCGACTTTTCAGAATACCGGATGGTGATCTACGCGCTCATCATTATTCTCTTCATGATCCTTCGTCCGGCGGAATATCTCGCTCCCTATTGGTATCGGATTAGGCGCCGACTTAATCCGTTTACGAAAAAAGTCCCACTTTCCTGATGAGCGATCTTCCCTTGCTTGAGGCTAAAAATTGCTCCCTGCGTTTCGGCGGCTTGGCGGCTCTCACCGATGTGTCGTTGCAGATCAATCATGGCGAACTCGTGGGGCTGATCGGACCCAACGGCGCGGGCAAGACCTCCCTCTTCAACATTCTCACCGGCGTCTATCGACCAACCGAGGGAGAGATCCTGTTCGAGGGGCAATCCATCGACGGGCTTCCCCCTCATCGGATCAATAATCTCGGCATGGCCCGCACCTTCCAGAATATCCGGCTCTTCGGATCGCTGAATGTCAGGATGAATGTCAGGGCCTCCTTCATCTCCCGGATGCGCAACGGCATCGTGCACTCGATACGCCGTGGACGCTCTTTCCGAACCGAGGAAGAGGAGATCCAGGAAGAGGGTCGCAAACTGCTCGCCTATTTCGGTTTGGAAGCAGCCTCGCATCATCCGAGCCGCAGCCTTCCCTATGGTGATCAGCGCCGTCTGGAAATCGTTCGCGCACTCGCCACCAAACCACGCCTTCTCCTCCTCGACGAACCAGCTGCCGGGATGAATCCCACCGAGAAAGAGGAGCTCAAACGGCTGATCGGCCAGATCCGTTCGGAATTCGGCACGGCCATCTTGCTCGTCGAACACGACATGAAGGTGGTCATGGGGATCTGCGAACGCCTCGTAGTTCTGGATCAGGGACACGTTCTCTCCCGTGGGACACCCGCCGAGGTACGCGCCGATCCCAAGGTGATAGCTGCCTATCTCGGAGAATCTCATCAGGAGCAAGCCACGGAGGAGGTCCGATGACAAGCGATCAGAAAACATCCCCCTTGCTGGAAATCCGCGATCTTGAGGTGCGCTACGGAGGCATCCGTGCCCTGCACGGTCTCTCACTCAACGTTCCTGAGGGAAGCATCGTCACCCTGATCGGTGCCAACGGAGCGGGTAAGTCCACAACGCTTCGCACCATCTCCGGGCTGGTGCAGCCTGCAGCGGGATCAATCCGCTTCGCAGGCAAGGAAATCGCGGGAAAACCGGCCCACTCCATCGTCGCCGAAGGGCTGGCCCATGTTCCCGAAGGACGGCTGATTTTCCCCGAATTGACGGTGAAGGAGAACCTGATGATGGGGGCGTACCTGCGCCGGGATCGCAAGGAGATCACGAACGATCTGGATTGGGTCGGGGAATTCTTTCCACGCCTCCGGGAGAGAATCTCACAGATCGCCGGCACACTGAGTGGCGGCGAGCAGCAGATGCTCGCCATCGGTCGAGCGCTGATGGGAAGACCCCGCTGCCTGATGCTCGACGAGCCCTCCCTCGGCATCGCCCCGTTGCTGGTCGAGACCATCTTCACCCGGCTTGTTGATCTGAACAGGGAACGCGGACTCACCCTTCTGCTCGTGGAACAGAATGCCTCCCTGGCACTGAAAGTGAGCGACTATGCCTATGTGCTGGAAACCGGTCACATCCATCTGGAAGGCCCCTCCTCGGAACTGAAAAATCGCCCAGAGATTCAGGCTGCTTATTTGGGACACTGATTGCGGCTAAAGGCCGCAGACTGTTAGCGGTTTAGGCTGAAGGCTGTTAGGTCAGAAGCCAATAGGTGGCAGCTTCGTCTTGCCCTTGACCCGTGAGGCTGGCTAGAACTAAGGGCTATGTCTTTTACTGCAACAGCTTTTCTGCTCCTCGATGCCACCGCCGCTCAGGCACCGAGCCCCATCGCCCAATTCGCGCCGCTGATCTTCATCGGTGTTATTTTCTACTTCCTGCTGATCCGACCACAGCAGAAGCAGCGCAAGGAGCAGCAGGCGCTCGTCGCCGCCCTGAAGACAGGTGACAAGGTGGTGACCAGCTCCGGCATCTATGGCCTGATCTCCAACGTCAAGGAGACGACGGTGACTCTGAAAATCGCCGACAATGTGAAAATCGAAATCGACAAGGCCGCCATCGCCTCGGTGATCTCCCGTTCCGGCGAAGTGACCGTCGAGACTCCGGCCTCTTAAGTTCCATCAGTACCCCTCCGCCTTCTTTTTTTGTTCTTTTAACTCCCCGCCGTCATGACGCCGATTCTCACTTTCTTCTTTGGTCTCCTACTTCTTGGACTTTTCGGCTGGTATTTTTCCACCGAGAGCGATGTTAAAAAACGCTGGCTCGGTCTGATCCTGACCTTGTTGATGCTCTTCTTCTGCGTCGATTCCGCCACGCCACCGGCCAAAAAGATCCGACTCGGTCTTGATCTCCAGGGTGGCACTTCCTTCCTGCTCCAGCTCGATCCTCAGAATGGCGAAAAGATCACCGCCGATATGCTTCAGCAGGCGGTCGAGGTCATCCGCAAGCGAGTGGACAAGTTCGGCGTGAGTGAGCCGGTCATTGCCCCGCAGGGGGAGGATCGCATTCTGGTCCAGATTCCCGGCCTGGATCCCGCTCAGATTCAAACGACCCGCGAACAGCTTCAGCAAGTGGCCAAGCTGGAATTTGCCGAAGTGCACCCCGATTCCGCCGCCTTGGTCGCTGCGATCGACAAGGGAGAGGCCATTCTTCCTCCGGGCTATGTGATCAAGGAGGAGAGCCAGAACCGTGACGGCAAGGATCTCACGGAGCGTCTGCTTGTTAAAAAGGAAGCTGACATGACAGGAGAGCATGTAACTCGGGCCAATGCGTTTTTCGATCAGCAGGGATACGGTGTTTCCCTGACCCTCGATGACGAGGGGGCCAAGCAATTTCTGGAACTCACCACACAGCTGGCCCCTCATGATGGACGCCTCGCCATTCTGCTGGATGGCAAAATTCAGAGTGCGCCTTCCGTGAAAAATCCGATCGCTGGCGGTCAGGCCCAGATCACCGGACGGTTCACCGAAAAGGAGGCCCGTGAGCTGGCCAGCGTGCTGGAAAATCCCCTGCGTGTCCCCGTCCAGATTCTGGAAACCCGGAGTGTCTCCCCGACTCTTGGAGCGGACTCCATCCACAGTGGCGTGGCCGCCTGCTTGAGCGGTCTTCTGCTGGTCACCATTTTCATGGTGATCTATTATCGTTTCGTCGGATTCATTGCCATTGTCGCCCTGCTGGTGAACTGCGTGATGATCGTCGGTGCGCTCGGCATGTTCCATAGCGTGCTCACGCTGCCCGGCATAGCGGGTCTTATTCTCAGTCTGGGGATCGCTGTGGATGCGAATGTGCTCATCTACGAGCGCCTCCGCGAGGAGCTCGCTGTAGGCAAGTCGCTCTGGCCCGCCGTGAAGGCCTCATACAGCAAGGCTTTCAGCGCCATTTTTGACGCCCACGTCACGCAGCTCCTGACCGCCGGCATTCTCTACTGGCTCGCCAGTGGTCCGGTCAAGGGGTTTGCCCTGACACTCACGATCGGCATCATCGCCTCGATGTTCTCGTCGTTGCTTGTCACCTACACCTGCTTCGAATGGGCCTTTGCCCTGAATGCGCTCAAGAAGATCTCGATGCTCAATCTAATCCGTTCGAAGGGCTTTAACTTCCTTGGCCATGCCAAGCCCTTCATCATCACTTCCGTGGTGCTGGTGATCTTGAGCATCGCCATCTTTGCCTCCCGTGGCAGCCGCAACTTTGATGCCGATTTCAAGGGGGGGGACCTTATTGTCTTCTCCTCGCAGACCAAACTTACGCCCGATCAGGTGCGTGACACGCTGGCAAACTCCGGCCTGCAAAACAGCGTCATTCAGGCCGAGCATGTCGGCAATCAGGACCTCATCAGTATCCGCACCGAGTATGGCAATGTGGAAAAGATCGAGGCCCGTCTCAATGAGGCCCTTCCCCAGGCCGGCTTGAAGTTTGAGCAGACCGAACACATCGGACCGCTTGTGGGCAAAGAACTTGCGAACAAGAGTGCTCTCGCCCTTGCCCTTGGTCTTCTTGGAATCTTCCTCTATGTGAGCCTGCGTTTCGAGGCCTCTTTCGCCTTTGGTTCGCTCCTTGCCCTGGCGCACGATCTCATTATCACGCTCGGCTTCTTTGCCCTCAGTGGTCGTGAGCTTTCGCTTATCATGGTTGCGGCGATCCTGGCCATCGCGGGTTATTCCATTAACGACAAGATCGTGGTCTTTGACCGTATTCGCAGTGGGCTGCGCGACCAAGGCAGCCGTTCCATTGCCCAGGTAATGAACGCCTCGATCAACGATACGCTTTCCCGCACCATTCTGACAGGGGGCACCGTGCTTCTGACCGTTCTGGCACTCTACTTCTTCGGGGGACCAGTACTGAACGACTTCGCCTTCTCCTTTGTCGTGGGTGTGATTGTCGGCACCTACTCCTCCATCTTCGTGGCCTCCCCGATCGTCCTTTGGTGCTCGAAATTAAGCGGCAGGAAAGCTGCCGCGGTCGCTGTTAATTAACACTCCCGAACCCACACCAGCCATCATGTCTCTCCTCATCCTTGGTTCCGTCGCCCTCGACACCGTCAAGACTCCCATTGAGGAGCATACAGATCAGCTTGGCGGCTCGGCGTCCTATGCCGCCGTGGCGGCGAGCTTCTTCTCCCCGGTCAATCTGGTCGGCATTGTCGGCGATGATTTTCCGGAGGAACATCTCGCCTTTTTCAAATCCCGCAACGTCGATCTTGAGGGACTCCAGATCGTGCCGGGCAAGACTTTCCGCTGGTCGGGTGAATACATGTGGGACATGAACCAGCGGGAAACCCGCTCGGTGGAACTGAATGTCTTCGAGAATTTCACACCCGACCTCCCAGAGTCCTACCGCTCGGCGCGTCTGGTGCTACTCGGTAATATCGCCCCAGCGCTTCAGCACCATGTGCTGGATCAGCTGATCCGGCCACATTTCGTCATCGCCGATACGATGGATCTCTGGATCAACATCGCAAAGGAGGAACTCCTCCGACTGATTGCGCGTGTCGATATGCTGATCCTCAATGACAGCGAGGCCCGCGAACTCACTGGCGAGACCAGCCTGATCAGGGCCGGTCGTCTCATCCGCGAAATGGGGCCCTCCTTTGTGGCGATCAAGAAGGGGGAACACGGCTGCCTGCTCTTCGGGGAAAACCAATTTTTCAGCTGCCCCGCCTACCCGCTCGAGGACATCCATGATCCAACGGGTGCCGGGGATTGCTTCGCCGGTGGGTTGGCCGGTTATCTGGCAAGCCGCCATCTGAGCGATGCCTCACTGACCGAGAAGAAGGAAATACCCTTCGATATCATGCGGATGGCCGTGGTGGAGGGAAGCGTGATCGCCAGTTTCAATGTCGAGTCCTTCAGCATGGATCGTCTCCGCACGGTGACTCCCGCTGAGAATGTCGAGCGTTTCGAGACATTCCGGACCCTGAGCCGTTTTGGAGCACTTTGATGGTTTGTTCATCGCAATACTTGTCGTGAGCTAAGTTTCTGCGCAATAAGAGGGGTGTGAACACCCCCGCCCACGAAAGCTTTCCCCCGAACGATTCCATCGCCTCGCCCAATTCTCTCGGCCCCGAGGATCTGTATCCGCTGATCGAGTGTCGGCACAGTGACCCCCATTACATCCTTGGAGTCAGACCAGGCCCCCAAGGAGGAAGCATTGCACGCGTCTATTATCCCGGCGCTGTTTCCGTTTCCCTGCTCTTTGATCAAGGGGAGAAACTACACCTGATCAAAGTTCATGCGGACGGAGTTTTTGAAGCCTCCTCCCCGCAGCCACTTCCTTCGGGTGCCAATGCCTACCAGATCGAAATCTCATTCTCTGACGGCAGCATGCTCCTGACGCGTGATCCCTACGCTTTCGCCCCGCAACTCAGCGAATTCGACCTCTATCTGCTCGGGCAGGGAGAGCACCTAGAGTCTTACAAAGTACTAGGAGCTCATCTCAGGAGCGTTGACGGGATCGAGGGAACGGCCTTCGCCGTCTGGGCCCCGAATGCCCAGCGTGTCAGCGTGGTAGGAGATTTCAATGAATGGGATGGCCGCAGACACATGATGCGCCGTTTGGGCGGCTCAGGGATCTGGGAGATTTTTGTTCCGGGCGTGGAGGAAGGAGATCATTACAAATATGAACTCCGCGGCCTGCACGGAGAGATTATCCTGAAAACCGATCCCTACGGTTTCTACGCACAGCACGATCTTCGCACCGCCTGCATGGTGACGGATCTCGAACGTTATGAATGGAGTGATGCGGCTTGGATGGAACACCGGGCAAAACGTGATGCCTACGCCGAGCCAATGTCTGTCTATGAAGTCCATCTCGGCTCCTGGCGCCGCAAACCCGAGGATAAGAACAGACCCCTCAGTTATTTGGAACTCTCGGAGGAACTGGTAAGCTATGTGAAAGAGATGGGCTTCACCCATGTGGAACTGCTCCCCGTCATGGAACACCCCTTTGACGGATCCTGGGGCTATCAGGTGGTGAATTTCTTCGCACCTAGCAGCCGCTTCGGATCTCCCGATGAATTCCGTCACCTTGTCGATAGCCTTCATCAGGCTGGCATCGGTGTTATTCTTGACTGGGTACCGGGACACTTCCCCAAGGATGCCCACGGTCTCGCGCGTTTCGATGGCACCGCACTTTACGAACATGAAGACCCCCGCCTCGGCGAGCATCGTGATTGGGGAACGCTGATCTTTAACTACGGGCGCAATGAAGTACGAAATTTCCTGATTTCCAACGCCCTCTTCTGGCTCGACCAGTATCATCTCGACGGGTTGCGCGTGGATGCCGTCGCCTCGATGCTCTACCTCGACTACTCGCGTGAGGCGGGCGAATGGATCCCAAATTGCTTCGGGGGCCGAGAGAATCTCGAAGCGATCGAGTTCCTTAAGCGCTTTAACATGCTCTGCTACAGCCGCCACCCCGGCGTAATGACCATCGCCGAAGAGTCAACCGCCTGGCCTGGCGTTTCCAAGCCTGTCTACGACGGAGGTCTTGGCTTTGGATTCAAATGGAATATGGGATGGATGAATGACTCTCTCCGCTACATTGCCCGTTCCCCAATTCACCGGAAGCATCATCAGGGAGAGATCACCTTCTCCATGCTCTACGCGTTTCATGAGCACTTCATCCTCGTGCTCAGCCATGACGAGGTGGTGCACGGAAAGGGATCACTGATGAACAAGATGCCGGAGGACGATTGGCAGAAGGCGGCCAACTTGCGGATGTTCCTCGCCTGGATGTGGGCCCATCCGGGTAAAAAACTGCTCTTCCAGGGAGGCGAGATCGCCCAGTGGCGCGAATGGGATCACGAGAACAGCCTCGACTGGCATCTTCTTGAGCATCAACCCCATCGCGGCGTTCAAAAGTTGGTGAAGAGCCTGAATGCCATTTACCAGAAGGAACCCGCGCTCTTCGCGCTTGATGACAAGCCCGAGGGATTCCAATGGATTGATTTTCGCGATTCGGAAAACACCGTCTGGTCCTTCCTTCGCAAGGCACCTGCAAACAGCGGGTCACCGCATCTGCTGGTGATCGTCAACGCCACACCTGTTGTAAGACATGACTATCGCCTCGGCGTCCCGCATACGGGCTGGTGTGAGGTTATCCTGAACTCCGATGCGGAAAAATTCGGCGGCAGCGGCAGTTTGAGTGCCCTGGGAGCAGAGGCGGAAGCAACAGGCTCCCATGGATTCGACCATTCTATCGTTCTGGATCTTCCCCCACTTTCCGTGCTGATCCTTTCCCTGCGCGACTAGGACCCTTAGAGAAAATTTGAGTTGTCTCTGTACATTCTTGTTTGAGGGAATCAAGGGGAGATTTTCCCGCTGAGCCAAGGCTGCCTGATCAGGGAGGATCGGCAGACAAAGACTGTGACGAAGTTACAACCCCTTCTGTGGCGGCACCGCTTGCCATGAATACGTTGACGTGGGAACGCCTCGGATAGATGCCTGCCCTCGCTCCCGCGAGAGACACCCTTGCGGGCTGTGCTTCGCACAGGCCATCCCACCTGTTCCTATAGACCGGTATTGTGCAAAAAACACAGCCCAAAGGGCGAGCTGAGCGGGGGCGAACGAGTCAAGCAAGTGCCGTCAAACGCAGATATGTTCATCCCGTTCATCCTGTCAAAAATTCCCCATTGCTTTTTTAGGATGAACTCTTTTGAAAATCCTCTGCAATCTCCGCGTTTGCCTCGCCTTGCAGGCTGCTTGCAGCAGGCCAAACCGCGATTCCCATCGCTCGGTTTTCTGCGCGGAGATTTTCAGCTCTTCGATGGAATGGTGTCTGCATTCAAACAAAAATCACTCAAGGAAAGCGCCGTGGCCATCTGCACCGAGGGAACGGTGCGGATAGGTTTGCCGATAGAAAAACCCGCCAGGACTGAACTTCCATTCAGTCTGCACAAGCGTTTCTCATGGCTGGGTGTTCACCAAGCGGAGGCTGCCGCAATAGTCTCGTTGCGATTAAACCATCATTTCCCCAGAGTAAACCGGACAAAAAAAGGGACGCCATCCTCAAAAGAGCACTTGACCTTGTCACTTTTCGAGAACAGGTTGCCAGAGACAGTCACTCCAACCAACAGAAACACCAAAACCATTACCCTATGAAACAAATCAAAAACATCACCAAACGATTTGCGGCATTCACCCTGATCGAGCTTTTGGTCGTTATTTCGATCATTGCAATCCTTGCCTCGCTTGCACTTCCCGCAGTGACCGGAGCTCTCGTTAAGGGACAGATCGCCCAGACAGTGAGCAACTACCGCCAAATCTTTGTGCTCACCCAGAGTGCCTCTCTTGATAACCAGACGGCCGGCGGATCAGGTGCATTCCCCGGAGATGTTTCCAATAGTGTTCAAAACTGGAGCAATGCCTTGGTTCCAGCCTATTGCTCTGTTGCAACTTTAAATGCCATGGGCTCAGTGAAGGGTCAAGCTACCAACACAACCGTCTGGTATGTGCATTCCGCCGATGATCCAGCAAGCGTCTTTATCAGCACCGCCGGCATTGCGGGAAATGGGACGAATCTCACTTTTGCCACGACGGGCCCTTATGGAAGTAAAGGTGGCGCCTTTGTCACCCTCGGCGGATCTGCCGTCAGCATCAATGGCTCCAACTCACCCTCTCTAAGCAATGGGATGGCATCGATCGGCACAAACATCAGTTCTGCACCTTTCTAAGAAAACAGTATTTCGGTATTTAAAAGGGGGAGCCTTCTGGCTCCCCCTTTTTTTGTTAGAATCCCTAACAATTGTAGATTTTTGATTCGCAGACAGCCGAATGTTTTTTTTGATTAATTAAGGAAAGATAAGTATTAATTTACCAATTTTTATTGGCAATTTAGAGAAAATCGGTCATATTCTCTGTATGAGGGAGTTCCAATCACGGGCATCTCAGGGAAATGTCAGTAATTCGCCGATGCGAAGAAGGAAGGGATTTACCCTTTTTGAAATCGTCGCTGTGATGTCGATCATGAGCCTGATGATGTGGTTCACGATTCCCGCGTTACAGAGTGTCGATGGGGCGAAAAATCTGACGGCCAATGCAATCGCGATTCAACAGATTCTCTCCCAGGCAAGGGCTCAAGCCATGCTTCGGAATTCCTATGTCTATGTTGGCTTTTATGAGTCAGACGCTTCTCAGCCGGATACTCTACGCCCGGCACCGGGTGGAACGGGACGACTCTGGGTGGGAGTGGCAGCAAGTAAGGATGGAACCCAGGGTTATGATATGACAAACAGTGCTGCATGGAATGCCACCAATCTCACCCCTGTCGATAAATTGCATTATTTTGACAATCTCCACCTGACCACAAACGCCTCTTTCTATTCCTCGAACATGCCTGTCAACACCCTGAGTCCGGCGGGAGATCCCTCGGCCACAAACACCCCGTTTGGCTGGCCGGTTGAAAACTCCAATTCCATCACCCAATTTTCCACCGGGGTCATTCAGTTCACTCCTCAAGGCACGGCCATGCTTCCCGGCTCTTCGACGGCTCCAGAATATCTTCAGATCGCCCTGATCCCGACTCATGGGAAACTTCTGCCAACCACCAGTTCCAATGCAGCTGTCATCCAAGTGGATGCCATTACCGGATCAGTCACCACGTACCGTCCATAAACCTTCAAACTCCAAAAAAATATGAAAATTGAGAAACAGAAACCATCAAAGGCTTTCACGCTCGTGGAAGTTTCGGTCGCCATGGGGGTCGCAGCCGTCTGCATGTTTTCCCTGCAGGCGCTGATTCCCTCCACGCTCAAACTCGCCAATAACGCCTCAGATCAAACTGCGGCGACCACCATGATCTCCTCGATCACGCAGGATCTACGCAATACTCCAGCAGGCAGCAATGTCTCGCCCGGATTCGGCATCCCGATGCCTAATCTCAACAGCACCAACTCCACCCTGCTGACCTCGACCAACTTCTACCTTGCCGAGGACGGACTTGGGGTCCTTCTTCCCACACAGGCCAGATACGCCGCCACGGTGACGCTGAGCAATGCGGCTGCGGCCACGGTCACCTCGCTGACAACAGCCCGGATCAAGGTTTATTGGCCCGCCACTGTCGCCGCAAGCAATGCCCAGGGTTCCGTGGAAACAGTTACCTTCTTTAACAGGCAATTTCAGCGGGGCGGCACCTATGTGGCGAAAAACAGCTCTACCGTCACCACTCTGACAGGGGGCCCCTTCACCTGCAACGGGTACAATCAGTACGGGTATAACTGCAACGGTTATGATCAGCACGGCTTTGATTGCAACGGCTTTGATTGCAACGGCTATAACAGGGATGGCTTCGATCACTACGGCTTTGATTGCAACGGCAATCACGAGGGTTGCAAAAATTCTCGTGATAATGGCGAGGGGGATGACGACTGAGCGGGATACCCGCTCGGAGGATGGTTGCCGAGGTTTTACCTTGTTGGAGATGGTCGTGGCACTGGCCGTGTTGGCCGTACTAGTGGTTCTGTTGGTGCAAGTCATCAACGCCGTCTCCGACGTGGTCAATAAAGCCAGTGAACGGGTGCAGTGCGATCTAGAGGCACAGACGGTCTTTGACAGGCTTTCTGATGATATCGCGCAGATCATCAACCGTCCTGACGTCGATGCGCTGTTTCTTGGTCTCTCCACCAACTCGCCTGGAGCCGACAATAATGACCAGATCTATTTTTACACCCAAGGATCGGGGTTCTCGACCAATACGACGAATCAGAGTCCGGTTTCCCTGATCGCCTATCAGGTTAATAACGCGCACCTTCAACGCCTCGGCCTCACCAGGGGATGGGATGATCTTTCCTATGTCACCCCATCCAATGCCCAAACCACATTCGTTGCGACGGCTCCCTTGCAAAATTTTGGCACCGCGTCCAACTACTTCCATACCATCGCCCCATCGGTCTTCCGCATGGAAATCACGCTCCTGATGAAAGCGGGGACCATCAACGCCGATGGCACCACCAACGCAATGAACTCTTACGCCAATCTGACCAACAGTACCAATCCCTGGCATGGACTAACCAATGTCATGGCTGTTGTCGTTGCTCTTGGCCTGCTGGATCAAACAAGTCGCCAGATCGTGACAACTCAACAACTCAAAGACCTAGCTCTCACCCTGCCTGATGCAAGCACCAATGGAGGAATTTCCATTCCAACCTGGACCAGCTTGGCGATGACGGCCACCAATATCCCGCCGGCCGTCCGCTCAGAAATCCGTATCTACCAGCGTTCTTTTCCCGTGAAGCGATGAAGGGGAACCTAGTTCCAAATCCCCGAAGATTTGTTGGATCCTCGCGCGATGGGGTAGCCCTGATTATCGTGCTGGTACTGCTCGTCATGCTCTTCCTGCTGCCACTGGCATTTTTTTTGCAGAGCACGGTACAGCAGAAGATTTCCAGTGACAGTTCCACCACATCACTGGAATCCACCCTGGCCGAGGGAGCCATCGAAAGCATCATGAGCGATCTGGCCCAGGAGATCACCTTGGGCTCCGCGGCAAGCAACAATGTGGTCACTAATCTTGTGCTCGGCATGGTTTATACCAATCCCATCTACTACCCTTTAACGAGTACGAATGCCGTCCCTGTACTCGCGGGATCCTCGGGCACCAATGGTTTGGAAAATTTGCTGAAGCGAAGCGCCTACGGTATCAGCAATTATCCCGGGGCAACCTGTTGGGCGGTTTCCAGTTCCACAACCAATCAATCCCTAAATGGATATTCCGTGCCACTGGCCCGATGGAACAAGCATCTGCTCATCGCCCGAGCCAATACCAATAGTGCCACCGACACCACGCCAACCAGTTCCTTCACTCCCCCCGACTGGGTTTTGATCGGCCGGGATGGCTCGACACCGACAACCTGGAGTAACTCCCTGCTCTGGTCGACAACGAATGCGTCCACCGTGATCGGGCGTTACGCCTACGCCATGTATGACGAGGGTGGATTGCTGGATGCCAACGTGGCGGGCTATCCGGTCGGCCTTGACACTCTTTCACCCTCACCGGTTCCCGGAAAAGATGGTCCCTATTTCGCGGATCTCACACAGATCGGCCTGACTACCAATCAGATTAACGCCCTGGTGGGGTGGAGGAATTATGCTAGTGCCAATGCAAGCGGCAACTTTCCCAACTACACGATCGCCGACAGCGGCACCAATTATGCCCAGGGAGCGTTGAAAAATGACAATGGCTTCATGCAGACATGGAATACCAATGTCTCCAGCGTCAACACCAATAGAACAGACCATCAGTTTTGTAGCCGCCAGGAACTCATTTCTCTGCTGATCCAGAGTGATCCCGCCAATGTGCCGACCGCCCTAAACGCGCTCTGTTACCTTGGAAATTTCTGCCGGGATATTAATCAGCCTGCCTTTGCCCCAGCTACCAACAGGCCGAGGGTCGGCACCAATGACGATACGATCAACCCCCCTTTTCTGAGCATTTCGGTGAACACCACAAACTTCACGCGGGATGATGGGGAGCTTGCAACAGTGGGAGACCCCTTGGTCAAATACCGCTTCCCTCTCGACACACTCTCCTGGATTACTTACGCGGGACCGAGCAGCACGGCCCTCGCTGCAACCAATGCCACTAATGCCAGTCTGAGGAATGCCTATCTCGCCGACGGCATTTCCCAGAATTTTCTCAATTACGGTACCCCGTACAACATCACCAACTATTACGGACTGACTTGGAACACCAATGGTTACTGGATCTATGGCGTTCTCAGTACCAATCCATCAGTCACAAATCAGTTGGTCACCAATCAGCCGATCATGACTCTCGCTCAAGTCGCTGTAGCCGGACGCGAGCCAAACTTTTTCGAGCTCCTGAAAGCCACCATCACGTACGGCTCTCTGGGAAAGGCATATTCCACGAACACTAACACCACCATTCCGGAGGGATATAACGCAATCTATGACAACTGGACGGACGCCCAAATCATCCAAATTGGCGCCAATATCATCGACCAGTTTGATTACGATTCCTACCCCACCAGAATCCGTTTCTGCGATGGCATCACCTTCGGCACCAACACCAGTGTGGAAATTCGGGGTGTAGAGGATCTCCCCTACCTCTATCGGGTGCGTGAAGGAAAAATCATGATCACCAATTCCTCTCCCTCTGTCAGAGCCCTGCCGATGACTACCAACGGTTGGCCCACGACCAGTGGTGGTTCCGGAGTGGTTCTTCAAGAGCCGGAAATCTGGAATCCCCATGGCATGCGCTCTCCGACAAACAGTTATCCTGGACCAACCAACTTCCGGCTGCTGGCCATCACCACCGATCCCCTTACGGCATCAACCAACGGAAATACGCCCTCGACGAACTACACCATCGGAGCAGCTTGGATAACGCAGGGAAACCACACGATCACCTGGACCAGTACCGCGACCAATCTGAACTCTAACAATGCCCTGCTCTCCTTCCGCATTCCCACAAATTGCCAGTATCTCTTCCGGGAACCGACCCTCCTGATCAAGCCGAACATCCCCGCAAACTCCAGTCTTTCCGGCTCTGCAACATACACATTGGGCCCGACAAATGTTGTTACCAGCGCCTATCAGTATGGAGCGGTTGGAATTCCCGACAACCGCTTCTACATTGGCATTCCCATGGGAACAGTTCCAATGGCTCTCGCAGGAACTTTCTATCAGAATGACATTGGTACAAACGTTCCAAATACCCTCTTCGGAACGGCTGGCATCGCCCCGACCGGATATGTCTTTTACCTGACCAACGGCATTGCCACTGACCCGCGCGTGACCTATTTGCTCCAGTGTCAGGATGCCAACAGCAACTGGGTTACCTATGACGAGAAGTACACCTATGTAGCCAACGCCACCACCGGCTACAGCGTTCCCAACACGGGGACAAATACGAATTCGGTCACCTTCCAATACAATCAGAACAAGACGTTCCTTACCGACTCCAACATCACCACCACAAACTGGTCGAAAAATGCCATCGGCAGCGAATGGTGCGTCACGGCCATTGACCCGAGAACAAGCCGTTTCGGGATGCTTTTTGCAGGTGCTAACGGGAGCACCAATTCGAGCTATTCTTTCCCACTGGGAGCCGCCCTCGGTCTCTACAGCACAAATTATGCACCTCTCTACACGGGAGGATGGGCCGCTTCGATAGGCACCCCCATCACCAATTCCTTCATGCAAAATGCTGCGCAACAAAATGCGGTGCTAACCGCCCGTCCTGATGCGTACGCAGGGATGATCCTAAGTTCGAACAACACTCTCCCTGCGACGAACGGCTGGTATCCTGCCAACAATAGCGTGATGCGCCCAGGACTCTTTGCCCAGAACAACCCGAATATCACGACCGCATCCACCAACCGCTTTAGCCGCGATCCGCAGTCACCCAGTTTACCACAACAGTTCTTCGCTGATGATGACGGCGTGGTCAGGCGCGGGATGAGCGCCTTTGTCCCTTTCAGTAATTCGGTCTCCGCTGCACCCGCCACCACTCCCCCTCCCTCCTCCAACTTCCCCTCGGGTCTGCCATTACTGCCCGCCTATTCTTTCAACAGTTCCGGAGTCGTCTCCGCGATCAGCAGCGGAAACAACGGAATGAACGAATACCTGGGACGTCCCGTCATGCTGAACCGCCCGTTCCATTCGGTTGCCGAACTCGGTTCTGTTTTCTCGGGTACTCCCTGGAGGAATCTCGACTCCTCCACCCCTGAGAGCGGAGGGGCCGCACTGCTTGATGTCTTCAGCGTTAACGACACCACGGATTCCCTGGCCCTCTTCGCAGGCAAGGTGAATCTTAACACGCGTCAGATTCCCGTGCTGCAGGCTATCCTAGCCGGAGCCTACAAAGAGGAGTTCAATCCGACCAACTCTCTGGTCAATTCTGTTATGAGTAGCACCCTTGCCAATGCCATGGCTCAGGCTTTGGTTCTCCGTACGCATGGAACCAACTCCTCGGCGGGCCCGTTGGTCAACATCACCGAACTGGTTGGAAAATGGTACTCCGCCAATACGGTCAGCGGCACCTCCTACACGAATGGCAGCACATCCTACATCGGCTTCAGCGATGACCAGACCACCGCGATCACCAATGATATCTCAGCGGTTCTCAGCAACGCGGCTCTGGGCACCGACCCTGAAACTCGTGTCCACCGTCTTCGCGACGCCACCATCCGCGCGCTTTCCTCCTCTGGCCAGACTCGCGTTTGGAATCTATTGATCGACCTGGTTGTCCAGCCGGGACGCTATCCCAAGAGTGCCACAGGATTTAATAATTTCGCCGCAGATGGCGAGGTGCATCTCTGGATTCACCTCTCCATCGACCGCCTCACTGGCAAGTTACTCGACCGTCGGGTGGAAACACTCAAGGAGTAAGGAGTCCTTGTGAGGAAACAACCCTCACTGGGCCTAATGCATATCCTGCATGCCGCTGACAATGCCGATGAGCGGAAGGAAAAGCGCCACCACAACGGTTCCTATCATCAACGCCAGAAACACGATCATGATCGGCTCCATCAGGGATGTCAGTCCTGCCACTACGGTATCCACCTCCTCGTCAAAAAGATCCGCAACCTTTAGCAGCATTCTGGGCAACGATCCGGTTTCCTCCCCGACCTGCACCATTCCCACCACCATGATAGGATAGGCTCCAGAGGCAGCCATGGCGTCACGGATGCTTTCGCCTCCCTTCACATTGGTGTAGATCAGCGCAATTGCATCGGCAATCACCTGGTTCCCCGCAGTTTCCCTCGCATTGTTCAATGCCTGCAGGATCGGTACGCCGCTCAGCATCAAGGTGCCGAGTGTTCGACAGAATCGGGCAATGGAACTCATGCGGACTAAACTGCCGAACATCGGCATCCAATAGAGGAAACGGTCAAGAAAGGTTCTCACGGCTGGATTTTTGAGTAACGTGGCGATCAAGGGCTGTGCTACCGCGATGAGAATCAGGATCAAGATGACGTGATTTTTCAGCATGTTGCTCCCATCCACCACCATTTGGGTGAGGAATGGTAATGGCCTGCCGCCAAGCATGTCGGCAAAGATTTTCTCGAACTTCGGGACGATGAATATCAAGAGTCCGATCACGATGGAAAGGGTGATGAAGAGCACAATGCACGGATACATCATGGCGCTTTTGATTTTCCCATTGAGTTTCTGGGCTTTTTCGGTGAATTCAGCCATCCGGTTCAGGATCACATCCAATACACCACCCAACTCACCCGCCTTCATCATTTGCACATAGAGATGATTGAAGACTTTGGGGTGATGCTCCATCGCCTCACTGAGTGATTCCCCCGACTGGATCGCATTCCGGATCTGGATCAACACACTTTTGAACAATCCCTCCGGTTGCTGACTTTCCATCATCTCAATCCCTCTGAGCAAGGGGAGTCCGGCATCCAGAAGGGTCGCCATCTGACGCGTGAAAATCATGATCTCCTTATCCGGAACCTTCCTTTGCTTAAAGAGTCCGAAGAAAAAAATATCTCTTTTGGAGGACTTTTTTTTGTGCTCAATACCAAATCGGGAGTCCTGCAGGACCTCGATCTTTTTCGGGAACAAATCTTGTTTTCTAAGCCCGTCGATCGCCTCCTCTTCACTGAATGCATTGATGGAGATGTGCACCTCCACACCAGAGGAATTCAGTGCCCAACATGAATAGAGAATCGGTTGCATCAATCAGCCAACCTTTCTCTGTGGGTGGATGAAGAACCAGAAAAAAATCAGCCATTTGTCCTGTAGCAGCCATCATGGGATGAACTCACCGCTTCCCTAGCTTCACTCACTTCACAAAAGCACTCCTTTCTTGTTTTCCAGTTTTAGTGTACAGTTCGTGCTCTTAACTTCCAATCCCATGGCCTCCACATCAAAATCCAAGTCCAAAACACGCAAAATCTCCTCTCCTCAAGAGCGTGGTGTTGTCATGAACGGTGCGGAAATTGTGGTCTCCTCCTTGGAGCGAGAGGGAGTGAAAGTCATTTTTGCCTACCCAGGCGGCTGTTCGATGCCCCTCCATCAGGCCCTCACAAAATCCAAGATCCGCACCATCCTGCCACGGCATGAACAGGGTGGAGGTTTTGCCGCCGAGGGCTACGCCCGCGTGACCGGCAAGGCGGGGGTGTGCATGGCCACATCCGGACCTGGGGCCACAAACCTCGTGACCTGCATCGCCGATGCCTACATGGACTCCGTGCCGCTGGTGGCGATCACCGGGCAGGTTCCCCAGGCAATGATCGGACGCGGTGCCTTTCAGGAGACCGATTTCTTTGGCATGACCCTCCCTGTGGTGAAGCACAGCTACCTCGTGTGGGATATCAACGATATCCCGCGTATCATTAAGGAGGCATTTTACATCGCCGAGTCCGGCCGCCCCGGTCCCGTGCTCATCGATATTCCCAAGAATATCCAGATGGCCACAGCCCACCCTGTCTTTCCAAAGAGCGTTTCGCTACGCGGTTATAATCCCGTGCGCCATGCTGATGACCTTGCCCTTCAGGAAATGCTGGGTCTGATCGCTTCGGCGAAAAAGCCGATGATCTATTGCGGAGGTGGCGTGATCTCCGCGGAGGCTTCCAAGGAGCTTCTGGAGTTTGCGGAACGCACCCAGATCCCAGTTGCCACCACGCTTATGGGAATCGGCTGCTTCCCTGAAACCCACGATCTCTCGCTCAAGTGGCTCGGCATGCATGGCACGGTCTATGCAAACAATGCCGTGAACGAGGCTGACCTGCTGCTCGCTATCGGCGTGCGCTTTGACGACCGCGTGACCGGCAAAGTCGAGAAATTCTGCGAGCACGGCACAATCGTCCACATCGATATCGACAACTCGGAGATCAACAAGAACAAGGCTGTAAAACTTCCTATCCTCGGGGATGTGAAGGATGCGTTGACCCGCCTGAACCGAGAACTCGACCGCGTCGGTGAGAAACCGGTGAAAACTGGCCATACCCGTTTCCCGGCCTGGTACAAGCAGATTGCCAAGTGGAGGAAGGATCACCCGCTCAGCTACAAGGACACACCCGATGCCATCCAGCCGCAGTATGTGATCGAGCTTCTGATGGAACTCACCAAGGGAGAGGCCATCATCGCAACCGGTGTGGGCCAGCACCAGATGTGGGCTGCACAATTCTATAACTTCACGGAGCCACGCACGCTGGTGACCTCGGCAGGTCTCGGTTCCATGGGCTTCGGCTATCCTGCCGCACTTGGTGCCAAGTTGGGACGGCCTGACAAGCAGGTGGTCGATATCGATGGCGACGGTTCCTTCCTGATGAATGTACAGGAACTGGCGACGGCTCACATTGATGGCATTGCTCCCAAGGTGATTATTCTGAACAACCAGTATCTCGGCATGGTGATGCAGTGGGAAGATCGTTTCCACGACAGTAACCGGGGACATACCTTCCTAGGCGATCCGAAGGATCGCACCCGGATCTATCCGGACTATCTTGGCATCTGTCAGGGCTTCGGAGTTCCTGCGGAACGCGTGATACACAAGAAGGATCTTCGCGCCGCACTCCAGCGGATGCTTGATTCCAAGGAAACCTATGTGCTCGATGTCATGACTCCCTACACCGAACATGTGTTGCCGATGATTCCTTCAGGAGGAACCTACAAGGATATCATCACGGAGTAGAGGGCCGTATCGTGGCCCAGAAAAAACAGCCTGGCATCGGACTGCTGACCTGTCTGTCACTCGTCACGGCCACGATGGTCGGGACGGGTGTCTACACAAGTCTGGGATTCCAACTTGTGGATCTGCACAGTGGTTTTTCGATCCTCGTTCTTTGGTCCCTAGGTGGACTGATCGCACTTTGCGGAGCACTCAGCTATGCGGAGTTGGCCGTCGCGATTCCCCGCTCGGGAGGAGAGTACACCTATCTCTCCGAGATCTATCATCCTGCGGTTGGCTTCATGGCGGCATTCATTTCCGTCATCGCCGGTTTTGCAGCACCAATCGCCCTCTCGGCGATTGCCTTCGGTAGTTATCTCCAGGCTGCATTCCCGATATTTCCCGCCAAGGCGGCATCCATTCTCGCCGTCGTCCTGATCTCCATGGGCCATTTGCGTTCTCTCCGCCTCAGCGAACTGGTCCAGAATGGAATGACCGGGCTTAAATTCCTGCTGATTGCTTTGTTTCTCGCGATCGGTTTCCGAAATGCAGCACTCCATCCCGCATCGCTCTCGATCTTCCTTCCCACGGCATACTCGCTTCCCGAACTTCTCAGCCCACCTGCAGGCATTGCCCTGATCTTTGTCCTCTACGCCTATTCAGGATGGAATGCTGCCAGCTATCTCGCCGGCGAGGTGCGTGACCGCCAGCGAACCGTGGGGCGCTCCCTCGTGATTGGCACGGTGATCGTGACCCTGCTCTATGTTTCACTGAACGCCATCTTCCTGACAGCGGCTCCTGCAAACGAACTGCGTGGCGTCCTCAATGTCGGCAGTGTTGCGGCAACCCGCCTTCTCGGCCCCATTGGTGGTCGGATCATGTCGGGTATGATCGGTCTCGGACTGCTCGCCTCCATCAGCGCCATGATCTGGGCTGGGCCCCGCGTCACTCAATGTGTGGGGGAGGATTACCGTGTGTTTGCAGAACTCGGTCGGCTTAGTAAGGATGGCATTCCCGTCCGGGCCACACTGGCACAACTTTTTCTTGTGTTGATCCTCATCTCCACCGGATCGTTCGAATCGATCCTACTGTACGCACAGGTTCCCTTGCTGCTCTGTCTCGTGCTCGGTGTCGCCGGAGTATGCGTTCTTAGAAAGCGCGCAGCATCGCTTGAACATCAGACTGATCCGACAGGATTTCGTTGCCCAATGTTCCCGCTTCCACCACTTCTATTTATTTTCTGCACACTGGGCGCCCTGCTCTATTCGGCTCTTAAGCAGCCCGGGATCACGCTTGCCGGTCTTGCAACAATGATTCTCCCCCTGCTGGTGCATCCGTGGATTGCTTCCCGGGAGAAAGACTGAGTAAATTCCGCAATGTTACGTTCTCTGGCCTTCCTGTTGTTGACGGGAGTTTTGCTCGCCCCCACTCTAGCCTCCTCAGTGCAGGAGCAGGCGGCCTTTTTAAGCGGAATGCCCCTCCCTCCAGGCAGTGCACTGACCACTCTTCAGCGATCCCCGGACTACCGCGCCCACCAGAAGGAACTTCAGGAGCAGTGGGCATTCTGCAAACGCCTCCGCTACGAAGCCATGCAACTCTGGGGGAGAGAACACCTGCGTCAAAATATTTCATCCCGTGGCGTCGTCCGCTATCTGTTCGGCGGCCCCGACTTTCTCAACGCCCATGCTTTTTTCCCGGACGCACGTATCTTGGTGCTGGGTGGGTTGGAGCCGGTCGGCGAAGTCCCGGCACCGGAAACACTTGCGCCCGAAACGATGGATGTCGGCCTCAAGGCCTTGCGCGAGGCGCTTCACACCTCCCTTTTCTGCGGGTATTTCATCACCAGCGAAATGAAGCCGCAGCTCCTGCAAGGATCCTTCCGCGGTGTGCTGCCCGTCCTGATGACGGAACTTGCCCTGACAGGGAATCAGATTCTTTCGGTGGAACAGGTGAAACCATTTGGGTCTCCCGGAGTAAAGATCACCTACGCCCGCTTCGATCCAAGATCGGACACACAACCCCAGACCCTCTATTATTTCCAAGCCGATCTCTCCAACGGCCAGGAAGGAAAGCGTTTTCTAGATTGGTTGGGCAATCTCGGCGAAGGCGCTTCCTACCTTAAGGCAGCCTCTTTCCTTCTGCCGCTTCCGTCATTCTCCCAAACAAGGGATTTTCTTCTCAAGACGTCAACCCTCATCCTTCAGGATGATTCAGGCATTCCGTTCCCCGATTTTCGCCCCGATCTCTGGAAGATACAGGTTTTCGGTGTCTATACAGATCCGTTGTCGATTTTCAAACTTCCCCGCGATCCCGGACTGACCGCCGCCTATTCCGGGAGTGATTACGCAGGATCTCTCCCTTTCGGCGTCGGCTATCATGTGAATGCCAGTGACGCCAACCTCCTTCTTGCCACCCGTCTTGACTCTCATTCCGACAGAATAGCCTATCCCTCCGTGATCACTCCGATGCCTGAGGCCACACCCACTCCGAGCCCTAGTCCCAAGCCAACACGCACCCCCAGACCAACACTGGTCCCGGTCAGGAAAGCCCTTCCGGTCGAAATTCGCAAAGCCCTTCCTGTGGATATTCAGACAACACAACCTCAACCACCAACTCAGCTGCAGCCATCACCCTTGCCTGCTGAGAGTCCTATCCCGTTGCCGAACAGCGAAAATACGCCCCTCCCGGAACCCACCGCCCTTCAGAATTTGTGATACCATCATTCTGAGATAGCTGGACTTAATTGCGCGGGAATTTTGGCGAAGGGCAAGGCGGAAAGCCGATGGCTACCTTTAGGAATGACAACGCTGCCATGCGCCAAAAGAACCAGCAAGGGAGTCCAATTAATGATGAATGATGGTATGAGGAAAAAAAGCGTCCACCGTGGTCATGATGACAAAAAGCAATCCGACCACTGCGTTGGTTTCAAAAAAGGCCTTGTTGATCAAGGCCACATCGAGTGTGCGGGCCATCCTGTGCTCGTAGATGAGCAGTAAGGGAACAGGGAGTAGTCCAAGAAAGTAGATTGCACCGAGATGCGCCGATAAACCAAATCCTGCCAGCGAAACCAGCAGGAAAAAGTGAAACACACCAGCTAGCACGAGCGCCCGGGGAACTCCCAACCAGACAACAAGGGAATGAAGCCCCTCTCTGTTGTCAGTCTCCACATCCTGCAAGGCGTAAATAATATCGAAACCGGCAACCCAGCAGAGCACTCCCGCTGCCAGGATCAGCGGTGGAAGAGCGAAGGAACCGGTGACGGCCAGCCATGCCCCGACTGGCGATACCGAGAGGGCAAGCCCAAGAAAGAGTTGTGCGGCATGGGTGAAACGTTTTGTCAGCGAATAGAAGAAGACAATCGCGATTGCGATTGGAGAGAGCAGAAAGCAGATCGGATTGATCAAGGAAGTTGTGGCGATAAAAAGAAGTGCACTGACACAACAGGCAGCGATGGCAGCACCCTTTCCAAAAAGTTGATGTCGCGCCACAGTGCGGGGATTACGCTTGTCGATTTCCCAATCCACAATGCGATTGAAAAGCATTGCTGCAGTCCGGGCAAAAACCATGCAAACTATGATCAGTCCAAAAATCCTCCACCCCGGAAACCCCCGCTGTGATCTGGCGGCCACAACCATTGATCCCATCGCAAATGGCAGGGCGAAGATGGTGTGGGAGAAACGAATGAAGGTGAGGAAGCGGGAGAGCGGATGCATGGGAACAAAACCTGAAAGCTGAAACTTGAAAGCTGATAAGGGGAAGGCGTGGAACTCAGCAAAGGATGAAATCGGGGGAATTTTTCGGCCTGTTGCTTTTCAGCTTTCAGGTTTCATCCTTCTCTCGATTTTCTACTTACTCCCCGGCTTCACTGCGTCGACGCCAATCAAATCGGCAGGCAGGGCATCGGCAGGGAAGGTTTCGGGCGTCATCTGCACGAGACTGACAAAGGGACACCCAAAGTCGGGGATCTTCCCCCCACTCCGATCAACGATGGCACCGGCAGCCACAACAATACCCCCATGAGCCCTGATGATATCAAGGGTCTCCTGGACACGTCCGCCGCGTGTGACCACATCTTCCGCGACGATAAAATGTTCTCCCGGATTGATTGTGAAACGCCGCAGCACCAATCCTCCTGTTCCATCTTTTTCCACAAAGATATGCCGGGTCCCGAGATGTCGGGCAACTTCCTGCCCGACAATAATCCCGCCAACCGCCGGTGAAACAACGGTCGCTTTTTTGCCATCCGTATCGGCGGTGAATGATTTTAGCTTTTCAGCCAACTCCCCGCAGACAGATGCGGCGATGGGAGCGTCCTGCAGAAGCAGGGCACATTGAAAAAACTCCCGGCTGTGCAGCCCGGAACGGAGAATGAAGTGACCTTGTAGCAGGGCACCAGTTTGTTTGAAGAGTGCAAGAATATCGCTCATGAGAAAAGACTGAAGGTTATTAGGCTAACGTCTTGTGGAGTAACAGACTGATGAAGCAGAAAAAGATGAGAACGGAGGCAATTTAAATTTCATCCTTCCAGCGGAAAGCCGGGAGCGCCGATGAAGGAGAGTCCGCGTTCCTGTCGGTCGAGAAATTCCCTGGCCAGCAGGCGATAGGCGGTGGCGCCAGGTCCCTTTGAATCATATTCCAGAACGGTCTGACTGAAGCTGGGGGCCTCACTGATCCGCACCGAACGCGGAATGGAAGTATTAAAGACGACTTCCTCGAAATGAGCGCGCACATCACGAACAACGGCGGCGCTTAAATTGGTCCGCACATCGAGCATGGTCATGAGCAATCCGCACATCGCAAGGGAGGGATTGGCCCCGGAGTCTCGGATCTGTCCCATGACACCGACCAGTTTTCCAAGTCCTTCCAGCGCGTAATACTCGCACTGGATGGGAATCAGAAGTTCATCGGCAGCCGAGAGCGCATTGGTCATGAGGATGCCAAGAGACGGAGGGCAATCCAGAAAGATGTAGGCGAAGCGCCCGGAGTCACGCACCGACTGGATTACACGGCGCAACTGGGTGATGTGCTCTTCCATGCGAGCCACCTCAATTTCCGCTCCTGCGAGGTCAAGGTCTGCCGGAATCCCAAAGAGATTCGGCAGGCGGGTTTCCTGAATCAACTCTTCCAGGGGCGTCTGACCGATCATGGCGGTGTAGAGACTATGCTCGGGTGCCGTTTCCAGCCCGAGGGCACTGGAGGCATTCCCCTGGGGGTCGAGATCAAGCAACAGGACGGAATGCCCCTCGGCGGCGATGGCGGCGGAGAGGTTGACCGAAGTGGTGGTTTTTCCGACGCCTCCCTTCTGGTTGGCGATGGCGATGACTTTGGTCTTCATGATTTAGGCTGTAGGCGATGAGGCTGCAGGCTGAAAAAAATTAGGAAAAGCTAAAAAGCTGAAATCAGTGAGAGAAAAACAGGGAACTCACGAACTCAAGAAAGAGAAGGCACAAGGGGAGCGTCTTTATTCAATTTCTTGAGTTTCTGATTAATTCGGTTTTCAGCTTTTCAGTTTGCCGTCCTACCATAGTAGTCGGCAAGCCCTTGCGCCACGGCATCGGCATATTCCCTGTAAATGCTGGGAAGGAGCACCCCTCCCACCTTGCGCACTCCCTTATAATCTCCCAACTGAATGCGGTGAAAGACCGGTGTACTGTTCATCACATACGGTTCGCAATAGACAACCGGACACTCGAACAGCCTGTTGGCCAGAAGGTTGCGAATCCACAAGTAGGGATTTCCCGAGGCGGGTATTGCCTTCCCATTGTGATAGACGAACGGTGGCAATCCTGTCGCCGAGGCAAGTGACCGGGAGACAGATTCCGAGGCACCGAGTTCCTCCTGGTGAGTGCCGCCGAGCAGTTTTATCAGCATACTGTATCTCTCATCCTCGTGCTGCAGTTCCTCCTCCGAGATCGCACCACAGAGAATGAGGTGCAGATGATTCTTGTCGGAAAGACTCGGGTGCGCGGGATCACCCCATTCCTCGGCATTGAAATGAAGGCAGACAACAAGATCGGGACGGATCACCCGGTTCACCAGATCGGCGCGGTTGCGTATCTCACCGACACGGTAAAAAAGCAGTTCGGCCTCGCTCTGCACCGTCTTCTCGGTGGGCGGTTTGCCTTCCTGCTGAAGTGAAGCGGCGGCAACATCTTCCAACCTTCCGGGACGAAGTGACGTGGTCGCACCATTTCTGGTGCGCGTCAGCCAGACCCGGGCACCAAGATCCTGAAGCCGCTGTTTCAGCAACTTCGCGACAATCAGAGTCATTTCTCCTTCCTCGACAGGACGGCTATTGCCGATTTGAAACCATCGCGCCTCCATCTTGGCAAAGGCTCCGCCGAGATGTCCGGGATCAATCGCAATCCTCATCCCGGCCAACGGCTTACCAGGTGCTGGAAGCCGCTCGTCACGCCCTTTCCAGTAACGGGGCGGGGCCTTGGGAGCGGTTCCGGGAAGAGCAAGTTCCAACGTGATGGGTGCGGCACCCGGACCCGGAGAGATCACCGCCTGCGACGGGCTCAGGGTGATCCACTTCCGCCAGGAACCATCCGGCACATAGACCTTCTGAAGCAGATCCTGAAACTCTGCCGCGGTGATCGTTCCTGCATAATGCTGAATGTTGGACCAGTCGGGTTGCGGGGCCAACGGACTGAGGAAGGCCGCCTGCAAAACAGGCCCAAAAGGGATGCCCAAAAGCAGGATTGCCATCAGAGAGACAACGAGGAGGAGGGGAGATTTCTTCACTGGGAATGATTTTTACATCGTCCCGGCGCTTTCCTTCGATAAAAACCGTTGGGTGATCAAAATCCTTTTTCTCGGTGATGTGGTGGGTGAACCGGGTCGTGTGGCGGCATGCCGCACGGCGGAACTCTATCTAGAGCGTGGCGATGCCGATTTTATCGTCGTCAACGGGGAGAACGCCGCCAACGGCCGTGGGATCACTCCGAAACTTGCCATCGACCTGATGCGGAGCGGCATTGCGGTGATCACTTCCGGGGACCATATCTGGGATCAGAAGGAAATTTATCCCTTCCTCTCCACGGAGCCTCGACTGCTCCGCCCGATCAACTACCCCGCCGGCACTCCCGGCGGCGGCAGCATTGTGCTCGACACAGTGCACGGTCCGATTGCGGTGATGAACGTCCAGTGCCGCACCTTTATGGGCAATCCGCTCGAAAATCCTTTCCTGGCCGCCTCCGCCGAGGTGGAACGCCTCCATCAGGAAACCCGCGTGATTGTCGTCGATGTGCATGGCGAAACCACCAGCGAGAAAATCGCGATGGGACGCCATCTCGACGGACTCGTCTCCCTGGTTGTCGGAACCCATACCCATGTGCAGACGGCCGACGAGCGGATATTTCCAAAGGGCACCGCTTTTCTTTGCGATGCTGGCATGTGTGGACCGGAGGACTCCGTCCTGGGACGTGATTATGAAACGGTGGTGGAACGGTTTGTGACCTCCATGCCCTCCAAGCTTCCAGTGGCCCGCGGCCCGATCATGGCCTGTGGCGTCCTTGTCGAAGTCAATCCCGAGAACGGTAGATCCACGGCCATCCGCCGCGTGGTGGAGCGCTATGGAGCGATTTAACCAGGAGAGGAGTTCGGTTAGAAACGCGCTTCCCGAGTGAATCAGGAGTGCTAGCCTTCACCTAGATGCAATCCGGCTTCCCAGCCCCCGAAGAAAAACCCAACGTTGCCATGGCGACGCCACCAGTCGCTTCTTCCTCCGTGGAGGGACGGAGGTCCGTCCTCGCGCTCGACAGTGTCCTTCGTGGAGCTTCGCGTCTGCAGCACTCCCTCGAAAAACGATGGAGACGCATCAGACGCAAGCCGCAGACCATTGCCGAAACCGCCAACCTGCTTCCCACCCTGATCCAGGTGTTGGCGGCCTTCACCCGGATTGACGGCGAAATGCTGGAGGAGGAAATCGACTCCAGCCTTGGCTTCCTGCGCTACGATTACCCGGAGGCTGTCTATTCGGAACTGCGGAAACTTTTCCGACAGGCGCTCGAGCAGCAACAGGATCTTGGCGCCATGGCTGGCAAGCTTGCCAACGAACTAAGTGATGACAGAAAAATTCTGCTCGGAGTCCAACTCTTCGACCTCATCAACCGATCCGGCCTCAAGGCCGAACAGGTGGCGGCCTATCATGATTTCATGGGCAAACTCGGCATGGCGGCGCAGGCCATCGACATTGTCTATCAGCTCAATGCCAACGATCAGACTGATCCTGAATTTTTCCACGAGGGGGTATCCCCGCTGGAGATGCTGAGCTTCGGTGATCCGGCACAGTGCGATGTCGCCCTCAAGAATTTCACCTCCGGGGAAAAGCTCCTGGCCTACCGGCACAACGATCTCATCATCCTCAAGAATCTCTCCTCCAAAAGCCTGATCGTGCAGGGTCGGCTGCTGAAACCCTCGGAGTTCTGTCGCATCTATCCTGGTCAGCGCGTACTGGTCGGCGAACAGGTCATCACAACGCAGGATCTTGTCTTCTATTTTAACGCCAAGAGAAATGTCACCCTCCCCCATATCTTTGTGGCGATCAACAACGAGGAAGTCAGACTGGAAAAAGTTCGCGGTCGCGACAGTGATCTGGAAATAGCCTTCGGGCTCAGGGTGCGCGTCAAGGCGATCCAGGATCTCCGGGCGACCTTGTGCGGGATACCCTTGCGCAAGGGGTCGATCGTTGAGGCACAACTTTCGGACAAGATTCTTTTTCGTGATGGCGGTGAACTCGATCTGGAGGAATTGAAGAGGCGCGTTGGCTCCTTCGGGGGACGCTTTGTCCTGAAGGGCTCCAAGACGGAATACATCGCATCCAACAATCCAGCCCGTCTGGAAGATGACGACATCCTGCTCTCACCTGGAATAGGGGGCGAAGTGACGCTTCGCATCTCCTGTGACTATCAGGACAAGACGGGGCGTGTTGAGGTACTTCAGGCCGACCGGCCGATCGTGGTGCGGGGTATACCCGTGCGGGGAGCTCTTGATCTGGTTGATGGCGACACCATCCGCATCGATGCGGGGCAGGTTCTGCGCTGCAACTTCACCGACCGGATCATCGAGGAGGAACGGAATATCATCCGTAATCTTGATGTCCGGGATCTTGTCTGCCGCTTCCGCGATGGGGACACCGCCCTCGACAACCTGAGTTTTACCGTGGAACGGGGAGAGATGGTCTGCGTCATGGGTGCCAGCGGCTGCGGCAAAAGCACCTTGCTGCGCGCTCTCTCCGGACTCTTCCCACCCATCGCCGGAGAAGTACTGTTCAATAACAGATCGCTTTACAACAACCTCGACGCGCTCCTGCAATACATCACCTACATTCCGCAGTACGATGCTTTCGACGAGCAGCTCACGATTGAGGAAAATCTGAAGTTCGCGGCTGCCATCCGATCCCCCCATCTCTCACGAAGGGAACGACAGAGACGCATCGACAGCAAGCTGGCCGAGCTTGGCCTCAATGAACGCAGAAAGGAGGTCGTCGGAGGCACCCATCAGAAAATCCTCAGCGGCGGCGAGAGGAAGCGTCTTAATATCGGTCTCGACATGGTCAGCACCGCCGATGTTTATCTCTTCGACGAGCCGACAAGCGGCCTCTCCTCAAAGGACTCGGAGCATGTCATCGAGATCATCCGTGGCATGGCCCACAACAAGATCGTGCTGGTGACGATCCATCAGCCGACGTCGAAGATTTTTCAGATGTTCCAGAAAGCCCTCCTGCTCGACAAGGGGGGCAAATTGGTTTTCTTCGGCACACCAACAGAGATGCTCTCCTACTTCGCTGAGGCGGAGCACGAGCAACTCTTCGGCACGGAGCTCGGCGGCTGCCAGTCCTGCGGCACGACGCGCCCGGAATTCGTCTTTGATGTGCTCGAAACCCCTCTCCGCGATCTTAGTGGAGACATCATCTACGAGGAGAACAACCGCGGCCAATTGGTGCCGGCTCGCCGCTTCTCCCCGGAATACTGGCGCGACAAATTCGAAGCCTATCGCCTCATGAAGGAGGTGCAGCAACCGGCATCCTCCCGCACTCCGATTCCTGCTGGGTCTGAGTCACGGGGGATCCTGATGCAGCGGGCAAAGGGATGGGAGGGCGTGCGGTGGCGCGATGAGGTGTCGCAGTTTTTCGTTCTCCTTCAGCGAGCCTTCATCAGCAAACTGCGCAACAAGGCCAACCTCATCATAACCCTGCTGGCGGCACCCGCACTCGCCTTCCTGATCGGCTTCGTCTACCGCTACTCCGAGAGCGATCACTATGATTTCGCCTCGGCCTTCCACATCCCAATCTATCT
>Ga0302201_10000342_pt1 | contig 42401 bp, 33 predicted proteins | sample II_Bog_N3_2_FD_194586 | JGI IMG/M metagenome (GOLD analysis project Ga0302201, IMG submission 194586) | Peat permafrost microbial communities from Stordalen Mire near Abisko, Sweden - II_Bog_N3_2 | ecosystem: Environmental > Terrestrial > Soil > Wetlands > Peat | place: Sweden: Abisko... | reverse complement strand
GCGGTGCTGGGGATGTAGGGCTTACAGCTATGGGATTGACGGATTGTTTCCGGGTTGGCGACAAACCGCCCAGAGTGAACAACTGCAATAGAATGGACCCATCTTCAACAGAAGAGGAAGCCAATGGATACGCCTGAGAGCATGAGGGCAGAACTCGCTACTTGGAACAACGGCGCTGGAATAGATATCGAATCTTGGATAGGCATGGAGGGCAAGTTTTCCCTTGCCGTTGGTTACACCACCATCTTTTGGCCGTCATTTACGTTGTTTGAGGGCTTCATTCTGCGCGGGGAATTTTCCAAAGATTCCCTGCGCGGATTTCAGCAGAATGGAAGAACGCGCCAGTCTGTTGAATGTTTAATGAACCATCTGCACATTGCGGATCTTCAGTACTACGGCTGCAGTGATGCTTCAAGAGACAAGCTACTCCTGCTCGGCAATATTCTCAAAGAAATCTACCAAGCGAAGCTTCAATGGCTATGGCCGGATCGCCCATGCACGGTTGAGTTCTACGTACCGGAAGATGAAGGCGATCTGATGGAGTACCAGATATCTTTCTGGCAAAAATGTCACGAAGATGTCGAATGACCGCCAACCCGGACGCTATTCACTGAACGCACGCGCCGCTAGATCCCCCGGACCGCTGCTATTTCCACTAACGCAACACCACCGCCAGCAGCAACGTGATCCCCAGCCCCGCCACCGAAAGCACCGTCTCCAGCACCGTCCAGGTGGAGAGCGTCTCCTTCAGGTCCATCTTGAAAAAGGACTGGATCATCCAAAAGCCAGGGTCGTTCACATGCGAGAGGACGATCGAGCCTGTGCCGGTGGCCAGTACCAGCAGCTCGGGCCGCACGCCCAGGTGGCTGACCATGGGCGCCAGCACTCCTGAAGCCACAGCCATGGCCACGGTCGCCGAGCCCATGGAGATCCGCACGGCTGCGGCCAGCATCCAGGCCAGCACCAGCGGCGGTATGTGAGCGCCAAGCGCCATGCTGACGGTGGCCTGTGCGGCTCCGGAGTCGCGCAGGATGCCGCTCAGTCCTCCGGCGGCGGCCAAAATCACCAGCACGCCGGCGATGGGCTCGAAAGACTCCGAGGTAAGCCGCCGCAGCAATTCCCGGCCATGCTGATGCCCGGTCTGGATGTGACCGCCCAGCGTGATCAGCGCGGCCAGTACGGCGATCAGCAGCGCCACATCGGGGCTGCCCACAAAGTGCAGAACGCGGTTGACACTGCCTCCCGGTGCGGCCAGCGTGTCTGCCCAGCTACCGAGGAAGATGAGCGCCACTGGCAGCAGGATGGCCGCTGCCGCCCGCACGGGGCCTGCCGGCGCGGGTACGCGTTCGTACTCAGGAATCTCGATCTCGGCGGGGTCCGAGCTTGTGGTATCCGCGGCGTCCTGAACCGGCTCGGCGGGAGCCTCAAAGAGTACCGAACCCTCCTCAGCGGCCTTGATGCCTTCTTTTGCCACTCGCCGGCGCCAGCGCAGGGTAAGGAACCAGCTCAGAACCGGACCGGCGACCGTGGCGGCAGGCAGGCCAACTACCAATCCCCACAGAATCGTGTGCCCCATGTCGGCGTGATATTGCGTGACCGCCAGCATGGCCGCCGGATGCGGCGGCAGCGTGCCGTGGACGATGGAGAGCCCGGCCATCAGCGGGAGGCCGACCAGAATCGGCGGGCGACCGCTGCGCCGCGCCGCGGCAGCCACAATGGGGAGCATCAGTACCAACCCAACCTCAAAGAAGACCGGCATCCCCACCAGGAAGCCCAGCCCCATCAGCGCCCATGGCAGGCCTTTCTCGCCACAGCCGTCCACCAGCGTTGTGCCCAGCGCGGTTGCGCCGCCGGAGCGGGCCAGCAGGTTACCCAGAATAGCGCCCAGGCCCAGCACAATGGCGATGTGGCCAAGCAGGCCGCCCACCCCTGCGGTGAAAGACAGGGGAACCTGCTCGAGAGGCATGCCCGAGGCCACGCCCAGGCTCAGCGCGGTAATGCATAAGGCAACGGCGGGATGCAGGCGCACCCAGGCAATCAGGATCAGGAGAAGCACGACGGTTCCAGCGGCGCAAGTCAGCAGAAACCAGGCAGGATGGACAATGGGGACGGCCAGGGGCACGCAGGGATTATTCCACACCAGGGCCCCTCAGCGGAATTCCGGCTTGTGTTCGATCGCACATATTTTCCTTGCGCGTTCCTGCTACCATAGGGATGATTGCGGATCCTATCGCCCGGCGGGCTGAACGCCTGCTTCGAAGCGCCCTGCCCCGGCGGCCGGACCCGAACCAAAAGGAGAATCTTCTTATGCCTCTAGTTTCCACGCGGCAACTCCTCGACGAGGCCGCCAAGGGCGGTTACGGCGTCGGCGCATTCAACGTAAACGATATGGAACAGATTCAGGCCATCATGGAGGCCGCGAAGGAAACCAATTCGCCGGTCATCATCCAGGCTAGCCGCGGCGCGCGCGCATTTGCCCAGGACAACTACCTCTTCCACCTGATCCTGGCGGCCAACGAACTCTATCCCGAGATTCCCATCGCCATGCATTTGGATCACGGCAACAGCTTCGAGACCTGCAAGAGCGCCATCGAGCTGGGCTACTCCAGTGTCATGATGGACGGCTCGCTCAAGGCCGACGGCAAGACCCCGGCCACCTTTGAAGAGAACGTCGCCGTCACCAAGCAGGTGGTCGATTTCGCGCATGAGCGCGGCGTCGCAGTCGAGGGCGAAATCGGCGTGCTGGGCGGCATTGAAGATGGCCACGGAGCCGGCGGCTCAGGCCTCGATCACGTCACCGACCCCGATCAGGCAGTCGAGTTTGCCGAGCTTACCGGCGTTGACTCGCTGGCCATCGCCATCGGCACCAGCCACGGCGCTTACAAGTTCACCAAGAAGCCGGATGGCTCGGTCCTCAAGATGGACCTGCTCCTCGCCATTCACAAGCGCCTGCCCAAGACTCACCTGGTCATGCATGGGAGCTCTTCCGTGCCCAAGGATCTGCAGGACATCATCAACCAGTACGGCGGAAAGCTCAAGGAGACCTGGGGCGTGCCGGTCGAGGAGATTCAGCTCGGCATCCGCAACGGCGTGCGCAAGGTCAATGTGGACACCGACAACCGCCTCGCCATCACCGGAGCCATTCGCAAGGTCCTCTGGGAGACGCCGGAGAAGTTCGATCCGCGCGACTACATGAAGCCCGCCCGTACCGCCATGCAGAAGGTAGTGGCGCAGCGCATGACGCAGTTCGGCCAGGCCGGCCACGCCGGCGACTACAAGGCCATCTCCATTGCCGATATGGCCAAAGGCTACAAGGACGGCTCGCTCAGCACCAAGCCGCTGGTCGCCGCCCGGTAACTCCGGCTTAATTGAACGCATGAAGACAAACGGCCACTCCTGAAATACGGAGTGGCCCTTTGTTTGGACGCCCCACAAACTCCCGGTTCCCCACCCATTCCGTCAGGCGCCCTACCCTCGCCGCGTCTTTGTCTTTGCGGCTGGGGTGGGAATCCACAAGCCTCACCTTAACTCGCTCACACCGCCGGCGCAGTCGAGGGTTCGCGCACCGGACTTGCCGTCGCCTGATCCCTTAGCCCTGTTCCCTGATCCCTGTCTTCCTGATCTTTGTACTGGAGCTGGTAGAGCTTCCAGTAGAGGCCGCGCTGGGCGAGTAGCTCCTGATGAGTGCCCATCTCGCGCAACTGGCCTTTGTGCATCACCAGAATCTCGTCGGCCTGCTGAATGGTGGAGAGGCGATGGGCGATCAGCACACTGGTTCGGCCCGCGACCATGCGCTCCAATGCGCCGCGTATGCGCAACTCGGTGTCGGTGTCTACGCTGGATGTTGCTTCGTCGAGGATGAGGATGCGGGGATTGTAGGCCAGCGCGCGGGCAAAGTTGATGAGCTGCTTCTGGCCTGTGGAGAGCGAGTTGCCGCGCTCCTGCACCGGCTCGTCGAATTGGTGGGGCAGGCTCTCGATGAAATCCAGAACATTCACATCGCGGGCAGCCTGGAGCAGATCGGCCTGGGTGATGCGCTCGTTGCCAAAGCGGATGTTCTCGGCCAGCGTGCCGGTGAAGAGAAATGGGTCTTGCAGCACAACGGCGAAGTGCTGGCGCAGCGCGGTCAGGTCGTGCTCGCGGATGTCGATGCCGTCAATGAGAATCTGCCCGGCGGTCACCTCGTAGAAGCGCATCATCAGGCTGGTGAGTGTGGTTTTTCCCGCTCCGGTGTGGCCAACGATGGCGACGGATTGCCCCGGCTCAACGGTAAAGGAAACGTCCTTGAGAATCCACTCGATGCCGCCGATGGCGGCGAGATTAGCGGCCTGATTTCCCTCAGGGGCTAAAGCCCCCGCTTCCTGCGTGTTACTGATGTACGGGCTAAAGCCCGTACCCTTCACGGCGGCCTGCTGTTGCTCCGTGAGCTTCTGATAGGTGAACCAGACGTGGCGGAATTCGATTCGGTTGCTTCCGTCGCCGGCCAGCGGCTGCGCGGGGCTGACGATCTCCGGCTCTGTGTCGAGCAGCCGGAAGATGCGCTCGCTGGCGGCCATGGCCGATTGCAGGATGTTGTATTTGTCGCTCATATCCTGGATGGGCCGCCAGAAGCGCAGCGAGTACTGAATGAACATATTCAGCACGCCGATGGTGACCGCGCCGGAGATCACGCCGAAGCCGCCGAACGACACAACCAGGGCGATGGCGACGATGGAAAGCAGATCAACGGCGGGATAAAAGAGCGCGTAAGCGAAGATCGTGTCCTTGAATGCAATCAGGTGCTGGCGATTTACCACCGCAAAATCATCGAACGCTTGCTGTTCGCGGTTGAACAACTGCACCACGCTCATTCCCGACACATATTCCTGGCTGAAGCTGTTGATGCGGCCGATGGCGGTGCGTACGCGGCGATAGCTCTCGCGGACGTGGTCGCGGAAGAGACGGGTAACGATGAGTATGAGCGGAAGGACGGAAAAAGCGAGCAGGGCCAGCCGCCAATTGATGGTGAGCATGAGGGCGGCCATGATGGAGAGATTGAGAAAGTCATCGACGATGGCCAGCACGCCGGCGGTGAACATTTCGTTGATGGCATCCACGTCGGCGGTGATGCGCGTGACGAGGCGGCCTACGGAGTGGGTGTCGAAGAAGCCGATGTGCATGCGCTGCATGTGGCGGAAGATGTCGCGGCGCAGGTCGAACATGAGCTTCTGCCCGGTCCACTGCATGAGGTAGATCTGGACGAATTCGAAGAGGTAAGAAGCAAGCTGGGCGCCAAGAAAAATGAGGGCCAGGCGGGTGATGCCCTGGTAAGGGTCGGTGGGGAGGTGGCGGGCGAGCCATTTGGTTGTGCCGAGGCCGTGGGCGAGCAGGTTGACGGTGGGCGCGCCGGGCTCCGCGGGGAAGTAACGGTCAATGCCCACCATAACAAGGTAGGGGCCGGTGACGTCGCAGAGGGATTTGAGCGAAACAGAGATGGCGGAGACGGCAGCCTGCCACCAGTAGGGGCGCAGATAGTGGCCGAGACGGCGCATCAGCCGGGAGTCGTAGACCTTGCCGGACGGTTCGTCATCGGGCTTTTTGGTTTTGTTCTTTTCTTCGTCGGCCATCGGTCGGGTGGGGTGCGGCTTCCTTTTCCATTGTAGCGGGGCCGGAGCAGGGGACTAGGGACTAGGGAATAGGGAATAAGGAATAAGGACAAGGGAATAGGTGCAAGGGAATAGGGAATAGCCCGATTTTGGTCACATTTGCCCCCCCTTTGCGCGCATCCGGCGGGTCAATGCGTAAACGCTGCGTGGGCGCGGCTGCAATGTGGTCTTCTGCTACTGGGAAGGATTCTTGGCCAGCTCCTTTGCTTTCTCTTCGGCGGCTGCTCGTTCCTCTTCCAGTTGGTCCTGTTGCGCCGACCAGAGCTTTTGCCGTTCGATCTCGTTTGACTGAAACTCCTGTTGTTGCTGCTGCTGCTGTTGCTGTTGCATCAGATTCTCCTCCTTTTCGGTTCCGCTTTTGGTTTGAGGCTCAGGGTCATTTGGCGGCGGCCGGCTGCTCCGGGTCGGGAAACTCGATGATGGAACTGGAGGTCCACACGATGGTTCCCGAGAGGATGATCAGCTTGATTTGAAGGCCAACGAGCTTCGATTCATCCACCGCGATGCGCACCATCAGAGGGTGTTCGATTTGCTCTCCTGGCTCAATCCAGCCGTGGTCGGTAAATACCGGGTATGTGCGGACGAGTTCGGGCTTGAGCCCCATGAATGCAAATATCTGGCAGGCCGAACCCTCCTGCTTGATGGGATAAATGCCCAGCCCGACGTTTTTCAACCGGCAGAGAATCGAGAGGTAGAGTTTGCCGTTTCTTCTGAAAAGCTTGCCCGTGATTCCCAACTCGAGCTTTCGCTTATAGGTGCGGCCGCGCCGATAGTTCATCAAGGCCCACGCGGCGCCAACCAGCAGGGCGATGAACTTTACAATCGCATCGGCGACGTCGAGCCAGAATTTGGCGTTGGCGTGAATGTCCGGTTCAGTCAGCATGATGACAGGGAAGAAGCTACCCGGCAGGACCTCTCTGCCGGATGCAGAACACGGTAGCAAAATGCAAAATGAAGGTCAAGAACTATTGTGTACGGAGGGTGGAAACAAGAGAGCGGCGAGGGGCGCCCGGGCTAGGGCGCTGCAGATGAACGAGAATAATGTTCGCGCTATCCCACCCTAGCCGCAAAAACAAAGACGCGGCGAGGGTGGGGCACCCGGCGATCCCAGGCCCCAAAAGCGGGACCTGGGGCACCCGCTGGCACGCCCATGGGCATTGTGGAAGCTTTCGCAAGCCCCAGCATTTACACTGGTAAACGGAGATAACTGTGGTTTTCGATAAAATTCTTACCAAGATTTTTGGCACGGCGAACGAGCGTCTGATCAAGCGTTTGATGCCGATGGTGGCGTTGATCAGCGCCCTCGAAGCAGACATGAAACAGCTTACGGACGAGGGATTGCGGGCCAAGACGGCGGAGTTCCGTGAGCGGATTGCGGCGCGGCTGGAAGGGATTACGGACGCCGATGCACGAATGAAGGCCGAGCGGGAGGCGCTGGACGAGATTCTCCCCGAGGCCTTTGCGGTGGTGCGCGAGGCGGGCTGGCGCTCGGTGCAAATGCGCCATTTTGACGTGCAGCTTATCGGCGGCATGGTGCTGCACCAGGGCAAAATCTCCGAGATGAAAACCGGCGAAGGCAAGACGCTGGTGGCCACGCTGGCCTGCTATCTGAATGCGCTGGCGGGGCACGGGGTCCACGTGGTGACGGTGAACGACTACCTGGCCAAGCGCGACGCCGAGTGGATGGGCAAGATTTACGAATTTCTGGGGCTGACGGTGGGCGTGATCGTCCACGACCTGGACGACGGCGAGCGCAGGGCCGCGTACGCCGCGGATATTACCTATGGAACCAATAATGAGTTTGGCTTCGACTACCTGCGCGACAACATGAAATTCGAGATAAAAGATTGCGTGCAGCGCGGGCATTATTACGCAATCGTGGACGAAGTGGACTCGATTCTCATTGACGAGGCGCGGACGCCGCTGATTATCTCCGGGCCGACCGAGCAGACGACGGATAAGTATGCGCGGGTGCGCAAGATTATTCCCGCGCTGGAGATGGGCGAGGAGATCGATGCGACCAATACCAAGCGCGTGGCGGAGCTGGGCCTGGATCTAAGGGAGGGCGAGAAGTTCCTTACCGGCGACTACATTGTGGATGAGAAGCAGCGGACGATCGGCGTGACCGACGAAGGCTGGGTGACGATTGAAAAGGAACTGGGGATCGGCAACATCGCCGACGCGGAGAACTGGGAACTGAAGCATTACGTGGAGACGGCGATCAAGGCGCATGCGCTCTACAAGCGGGACGTGGAATACGTGGTGAAGGACGGGGAAGTCATCATCGTGGACACGTTCACTGGAAGGCTGATGCCGGGACGGCGGTGGAGTGACGGGCTGCATCAATCCATCGAGGCCAAGGAGGGCGTGGCGATCCGCAAGGAAGACCAGACGCTGGCCACGATTACGTTCCAAAATTATTTTCGCTTATACAAGAAGCTGAGCGGCATGACGGGCACGGCGGAGACGGAAGCGGCGGAGTTCGAGAAGATTTACAAGCTCGAGATCGTCGTTATTCCGACCAACAAACCGATGCTGCGGCTGGAAAATCCGGATGTGGTTTACCGGACGGAGAAGGAGAAGTTCAAGGCGGCGGCGGACGATATCGCAATCCTGCACGAGAAAGGGCAACCAGTGCTGGTGGGAACCGTGTCGATTGAAAAATCGGAGCGGCTCTCAGGGATTTTGCAGCGCAAGGGCGTGCGGCACGTGGTGCTGAACGCCAAGTTCCACGAGCGCGAGGCGGAGATTGTGGCGCAGGCCGGGCGGCTGGGGATGGTGACCATCTCGACCAACATGGCAGGGCGCGGCACGGACATTCTGCTGGGCGGCAATCCGGATTTCATGGCGCGCCAGGAGCTGGCGAAGAAGAACAAGGCGCGGGCGATCAGCGTGGCCGAGGGAGCGATCAATCCGATGGCGCCGGCGGGATTTCTGCGCTTCTATTACCAGGGGCAGGAGTTCGAGGTTGGCGAGGCGGAGTGGGCCGAGGTTCACAAGGTTCACGCGGAGGCTGCGCACCAGGAGCACGACGAGGTGATCGCCGCGGGCGGCCTCTTCATTCTGGGCACCGAGCGGCACGAGTCGCGGCGTATTGACAATCAGCTGCGCGGGCGCGCGGGGCGTCAGGGCGATCCGGGTGAGTCAAGATTCTATTTGTCGCTGGAAGATGACCTGATGCGCATCTTCGCCAAGCAGTGGGTGAGTACACTGCTGGAGCGGCTGGGCATGGAAGAAGGCGTGCCCATTGAATCGAAGATGATCTCCAAGCGCATCGAGGGCGCGCAGAAGGCAGTGGAAGGGCAGAACTTCGAGAGCCGCAAGCATTTGCTGGAGTACGACGATGTGATGAACAAGCAGCGCGAGGCGGTTTACGGGCTGCGGCGGCAACTGCTGGAGGGCGTGGATCAAAAAGAGTTGATTCTGGAGGATTATGTCGGCGGGATTCTGAGCGGCATACTGGACGAATTTGCCGGCGAGAAAGTGCGTCCAGACCAATGGAACATGAAGGGGATCGAAGGCAAACTTGTCGACCACTTCGGGCTGAATTATGCGGCGGCGGGAATCAAACCGCAGGAACTCAGCCGGCATGAGCTGGGCGAGATGATCTTCGAGAAGCTGAAGGAGCAGTACGAGGCCAAGGAGAAGGTACTCAGCTCGGCGACCATGCGCTACCACGAGCGGATGGTGATGCTGAGCGTGATCGACGGGTTGTGGAAGGATCACCTGCTGTCAATGGACCACCTGAAAGAGGGAATCGGGCTGCGCGGCTATGCGCAGCGTGATCCGCTGGTGGAATACAAGCGGGAGTCCTACGACATGTTCGAGGCGATGATGCTGAAGTTCCAGGAAGACACGGTGCGGTTTCTCTTCCGGATGCAGATTCTTGGGGCGGACGGTCAGCCGATGGACGCGGCTCCGCGCATCACTCGCACGGTTCCCGCGGCGCCTCCGGTGGCCAGTGCGGCTCATCCTCTGACGCAGGATGCGGAGCCGCGAGAGATTTCGATTCACACGCGGCAGCCTTCGACGACCATTGACGCGCTGGAGAAGGAGTTCCGGCGCAAGAAGGAGCGGGAGTTGGACGCGGCGAGCAGGGCGGGTGCGGGGGAGGCGAGCCAGCCCACGCAGCGGCGGGCTGGCGAGAAGGTGGGACGCAACGATCCCTGCCCTTGCGGTTCGGGGAAGAAGTACAAGAAATGCCACGGGGCGGGGCAGTAGCGCGTAGAGAAGGCGGACTATCTTCCGTCCGCTTGGACGGCCTGGAGAAATGACCGGGAAAACGGCAAGGGGGCTTTTTCCCGAAACAGGGAAACCCCCTTTTTCCTGGTTGGACAGCGGGCAGACCGCAGGCGGCTAGATCAGTTTTCCAACCCAAATGCTCTTGACGCCATATGAACAGGCGCGGACGAGGACGTCCGCGCTACAGCCGGCCGGGAGGCGCTACATTCATACAATTACCAATTCATGCGCTCTTGCATGTTCCGTGCGAGGCGGCTTTCGATCCCACCCCAACGATCAAAAGCTGCCATCGTTGGGGGCGCTAACTTGCCGCCGCCATCCGCGCAATCCAAGCGGCTTTGGCTATCAGAGAGAGAAGTTGAGCGCTACCTCTTCTGTGGATTCGCCGGGGCCGGGTTCGAACCGCCAACTGCGCACGGCTTCCGAGGCGGCCATTGAAAGCAAATTATTCCCGCTGAGCGGTTTCACGCCGATCACTTTGCCATCCGAGCTCACGGTGACCGCAAGCCTGACCACTCCGGTGATTCTCATGCGCTTGGCAATCTCGGGATAGGTGGGCGCGACGCGCGTTTTGATGGCGCGGGCATCCGCGGCCCTGACGGGCATGGCTGGAGCGATTACGAGCGCCAGCGCGGCCACCTGCGCCAAGCGCAGCCCGGCACGCCGCAACCAGTTGGGACGAAATAGAAAGCATTTGTTATTCATCAGACACCTCAAAGTTTTTTAACTGCTCGATGAGGTTATCGGCGGAGGAGGAGCCATCATTAATTCATTTGAAAAGGCTGATTACCAAAGGGTGGGGGAAGGCAGCATCTATGAGCCAGGAGCTGTCTTTACGGCGGCAAACGTGAGGTCCTGGGCGGTGGAGCGGTGTTGCTCGCGCCAGAGTTCGAAGAGGCGGCCGTAGCTGAGGGTGATGTATTGGGAGCGGTCGATGCCCAGGCGCGCGGCGGCGTGGTCGATCCACTCGGCGGAGCCTTCCAGCTCGGCGTAGTTGCCGATGGGGGTTTCATCGACGACGCAATGGCCTTCGCCATCCGCCCACTCGGCACGCCATTTTTCGTAGCGAAAGGCGGGAACGAGGCCGAGCGAAAGGAAGATTTCCTCGAGCGCCGCGCCGTCAGCAACATCGGTCTCGGTTTCAATGCGGTGCTTGTGGGTGTCTTCACCGGGGCCAACGTCCGGCAGGCGCTTGTGAGTGACGGTCCAGCGGCCGGCATAACTGCGGATGCGCAGAATCTCAGTGCGGGCGCGCATCTGGCGGCCGGGCGTGTCGTAGAGAACGTTGCTCTCGAAGGCGCGCGGGGTTTGCAGACGGAAACTCGCGGCTTCAAGCCGCTGGGTGAGGTTGGCAACATCGTCCACGCGGAATTTGATCTCGGTTTCGACGGGCATGGTCAGCAGTGAGTATACGGCAGGGGACGGAGCCGGGGCGAAGAGGCGACAATGAAAGAGATGAAGACATTGCGATTGGTGGTGGACCCGGCAAGGCTGGAGAGCCCCGAGGCCGAGAAGGCGCTGGAGCGGGCGGCCGAGATTTTGCGCGCCGGGGGATTGGTGGCGCTGCCGACGGAGACGGTGTACGGGTTGGGCGCAAATGCGTTGGATGCCGCGGCTGTGGGGCGGATTTTCACGGCCAAAGAGCGGCCGGGGTGGGATCCGGTGATTGTGCATGTGGCCGATGAAGCGATGCTCGAAGGGTTGGTGCGCGATCTTCCCGAGGCGGCGCGCAAGCTGATGAAGGCCTTCTGGCCGGGGCCGCTGACGCTGCTGCTGCCGCGCACTGACGCGGTACCGGACGCTGTGACGGCGGGGCGGCCTCTGGTGGGGGTGAGGATGCCGGCGCATCCGGTGGCGCTGGAGTTGATTCGGCGGGCCGGGGTTCCGGTGGCCGCGCCCAGCGCAAATCTCTTTGGGCACACTAGTCCGACGACGGCGGCGCATGTGCTGGCGGATCTGGATGGACGCATCGATGCGGTGCTGGATGCGGGGCCGACCGAGCACGGGGTCGAGTCCACGGTGCTGGACCCCTGCCAGAACCCGATGGTGATTTACCGGCCGGGTGCGGTGACGCGTGTCCAGATTCGAGCGACTGCCGGGGCTGTGGAGAATTATCGCAGCAATGAGGTGCTGGAAGCGGAGCCGCGCGCGGCGCTGCCTTCGCCGGGAGTGGGGGTGCGGCATTATGCGCCGAAGGCGCGGCTGGTGCTGATTGAGGGTAACTTGGCGGAACTGGGGGCGAGGCTGGCGGAGGCGGCGCTGGACCTGGTCGGTGCGGGGGCGGGCGAGCGGGTGGGCGTGATGCTGCCGACTGAGGTTGCCGCGCCGGCTGGTGCGGCGGCAGTGGTCGCAATGGGACGGTGGGCGGTTCCGGAGGAGATGGCGCGGGGGCTGTACGCCGGGCTGCGTGCGCTGGACGGCGAAGGCTGCACGGTGATTTTGTGCCCGCTGCCGCCGAGTGAAGGCATTGGCGCGGCGATACGGGACAGGCTGCTCAAAGCAGGGAATAAAGACTAGGGACTAGCGGGTCAGCGAGGTTCCAGGCTATGCGCGGGCTGCCGTTCCCTATTTCCCAAAAAGAAACAAAAATGCAAGTTCAACAAAAAAGGAGCAATTGCAAAGTGTGTGTAATCCCACCCTAGCCACAAAAACAAGAACGTGGCGAGGGTGGGGCACCCAAGTTTCATTCCCCGTGGGCCGGCGAAGCCGGTGGACGACTGAAACCTTACTGCCCTTGGTCGCCGACCTTGTACATATATTTGATGGCGGATTTGTAGACGAGAGTTTTCTGGCGGCCGCGGATTTTGAGGGCGCCGCGGTCGTACCACTCGATGCAGCCTTCGATTTGTTCCCCGTCTTCGAGGACGAGAACCATGGGGGTCTGCGCCTGAATCTGCTTTTGCAGATAAAAAAGCTCGGCTTGTTGCTGGAGAGGGTCCTGCTCGTGATTTGGGCTGTAGCCAAAGGCGGGCAGGCGGAAGGGAGCGATGGCGGCCAGCCGGTTGCGAGTGCACGATCGGACGCGGGGCTGAGTGGGTTTAGTCGTCATTGAACTGAAGTCCTCCGGGGGAAGACGGTGGCTAACTGCGGTCGAGGCTGAGGGCCATGGCGTCGAGCGAAATGGAACGGAGCAGGTTGCGCCTCATGCCCTGTTCGACCTGGCCGAGGGCATGGGCGGCCGAATCAATCCAGTCTACGCTTACGTCCTGCGCCAGGCGAGCGAGTTCTGCTTCGATGTCAAGATTTCGAATGAGTTGGGGCGTTCCGGCCACGATGAGAAGCAGGTCTTCGATGAGGCTGCCCAGGGCGCGGAGCAGGTTGATGGTCTTTTCCTGGCCATCGGCGCCGGCGCGGTAGCTCTCGGTGGCGTGGAAGAGCGCGGAGTAGTCGGGCTCTCCAGAGGCTCGGAGGGCTGTGCGTAGCAGGATGAGAGCGTCCTGGCGGCTGGCGAGATAAACGCCGAGGTCGAGGGTGAGAGCGCGGCCAACGGCACCCTCAGCGAGGCGCGCGGTGAGAGCACGGTCTGACGATTTGAGCAGAGGGCGGCGGCGGGCGAGCAGGGATTCAAGATCGGAAGTGGGAATGGCGCCCAGCCGGTGAACCACGGCGCGGGAGCGGATGGTAGGCAGCAATTCCTGCGGATTTTCAGTGAGCAGGATGAGCGATGTGTGCGTGGGCGGCTCTTCGAGGAGCTTGAGCAAGGAGTTGGCCGCCTCTTTCATAAAAGCAGACGAGGTGAAGATGGTGAAGGTGCGCTTCGCCTCGGCCGGCGGGCGGTAGTAGGCCACATGGATGGCCTGGCGGACCTGGCCGAGCTTGATGAGCAGTTGCGGCGGGTCGGGCGGGACGACGAGCACATCGGGGTGGGTCTGAATGAGGATGCGGGTCTCGCGCTTGTCGGTGTCGCGCATCTGCTCGCGTGCTTCGACGGCTTCGGCGACGCGAGTTTCAAGGTCGGCGGAGTCGTTGATGCGTGTGCAGTTCAAGCACGTGCCGCAGAAGTCGGGCAGGCCGTCAGATTCGGTGGGTTGGAGGCAGTTGACGGCTTTCGCCAGCATCAGAGCGAGGGTGTACTTGCCCGCGCCGCGCGGTCCAGCCAGGATGAGCGACTGTGGAAAACGCTCGACGGCGATGCTCTCGCGTAGATGCGTGACGGTGACCGAATTGCCGAGAAAATCTGAAAAGCCCACGAGTTGAGTTTAGTGCATCACATGCTGAAGTTAAATCTTTCCCGTTGACAGTTGATTTTGGACAATGTTAGGTTAAATTTGAAGTTGGCGCGAGCAGCTACGAATTCTCCCTCCCCCCGGGGCTGTAGAGGCTGCGGAAAAACTCGGAATCTTGGGTGAAATTGGCGGAACGCTTCCCTCCGGGGCTAAAGCCCGCATTGATTATGTTGGCTCTATGCGGGGGTTGAAACCCTCGCCTCCCTCTGGATTGAGTCTTTCCGCAGCCCGTAAAGGCCGCGATTTTTTGTTGCATTTACGGCACGACTAAGGTCGTGCCCTTTCAAAGCAATGGTTTTTTCAGCAGCCCGTGTAACCAGGCAAGACTCCTTGAACATAAAATCCAGGGCAACATAAAATCCAGGGCATCTGAATCGGAGGATTTCGTGAAGAAACGCGCTACAGCGGTGTTGTGTCTGTTGGCGGCGACGGCCGTTGGCCTGTCGGCAGAGTCTCTTTCCTACACTGGAACTCTGAGCACTCCGGAGGACGTCTTTGAAACCACCTTTACTCTCACGGCTGCCGACACGGTCACCCTCCAGACGTGGGGCTTCGGCGGCGGAACAAACGCCGCGGGACAGGTGATCGCGGCGGGCGGCTTTGATCCTCTGATTGCGCTCTTCAGCGGCATTGGCCCATCGGCCACAATAGTCGTGGACGGCTCCAATAACCCATTGGCTGACGCCGACAATCTGTTGAATCCTCCCTGGTCTTTTGTGGGCAACTGCGGGCCCGCCGGACTGGTGAATATTGGGGGAGACAGCGATTGCGGCGACGATTACATGCAAACGGCGCTGGGTGCGGGAACTTATACCCTGCTACTCACCGACGCCAATTACATACCGGCCGCATTCTGGGACAATAGCGGCGCTCTCTCGGAAGGCTTCGTGGATTTTACGGGTGGGGTTTTCCAGACCTGTGATCCCGTCTCCAACGCGTGCATCACGCCCAGTGGCAATTATGCGGTGGATATTGTGACTGCTCAAGCGGACCTTGGAACACCCGTTCCTGAACCACCGACTCTTCCCCTGCTGTGCATCGGCCTGGCAGTTTTGGCCGGCATGAAACTGTTTACCAACCGGCGCATAACGCCGCACACAATTGGAGGTGCATTATGAAATTTGCCAAGCCTGCATTGATGGTGGTCGGCTGTGTGTTGCTGACCGGATTGACTCTCACCCTGTTTGCGCCCAAGACGGTTCATGCTCTGGCGGCCGCGCTCGTTCAGATCGCCAATACCCGCAGCAACCCAGTCCCCAACCAAGATGTGGATATCGCCGCGCGGCACCCGTATACAGCGACGTGCTATGTCTACGCCAACGGCGGGGCATTCGCTACCTGTCAACCGATGCCCGCGCCGCCCACGACTGGCTACGAGACCGTCATTCAAAACGTGAACATCTCGCTGAATCAAGATTCCGGCACCGTTCAGCCATTCGTGACGGAGCTTAATTACAGCACTTCCGGCTCCAGCTTCCATTTTTTTGTTCCATTGCTCACGCAGACGCAAGGAACGGCGGCAGGAGCAGAGTGGATAGGAAATCAGCCCTCGGCGATCTATCTGGATCCCAGCGCTTCTAATCCATTGGAGTGTGCGTCACTGTATACCAACGGTGCTGCGACCATGACCTGCACGGTCACTGGATACACCGTTTCTCTTCCGTAGTTTGGCTGTGATGCACCCCGATTTCAACGGCATTGAAGGTGGCATTTTCTCCCAGCCCGGCGACAAAGACCTGTTGCCGGAATCTAGGAGAGGAAAATGCCACTTTTTGCTGTGTTGACTTTGTAATCGGAAGCTGACTATCAGCTTGATCTCCGCTTCATTTTCCATCCCAGTAGACCCTCATCCGAAAAATAATGTCAACGACGCTTGACACAAAATAGCTGTTTATGTAAAGTAAAGTTGTCTTTATGTAAAGGAGGCCAATCATGCTCTGTTTAATGAAAAGCCCTGCGGTGCGCCGCTACGTGATGCGTATGTGGATCATGGCGGCGCTGTGCATCCTGTTTGCCGTTGTGACCGCTCTGGCATTTCGGCTATACCATCCACACGGCGTTCTCGCTTACCTGGTAGCTATTCTTCCCGCACTTCCCATTATTGGGGCGTTGGTCTACACCGGCGTTTACCTTGCCGAAGAGAAGGATGAGTTCCAGCGCAATCTCCTCGTGCAGTCTTTGCTGGGCGGGACAGGAGGGATACTGGCAGTGATTACCGCCTGGGGCTATATGGAGGATTTTGCTCACGCCCCGCACATGGATCTGATTTGGGTCTACGCTCTTTTCTGGGGTTTCGCGAGCGTCTCTTACTGCGTAGTCTGGGCGAGGTACAAATGAAGAACCGTCTGCGAGTGCTGCGCGCTGAAAGAGAGTGGTCGCAGGCCGATCTTGCAGAGCGGCTGGAGGTCTCACGCCAGTCGGTGAACGCCATCGAGACGGGCAAGTTCGACCCCAGTTTGCCGCTAGCCTTCAAACTGGCACGCCTGTTTGAGACCACCATCGAGGCGATCTTCACGGATGAGAACTGATGCGGAAATCCCCGGTTTCAGAGGAGCAACCCGGCGGCCTGCGAGTCAATGGTAAGCTCTTGACCGTAGGGCAAATGGAGCTGGGATGCTGGGGCGAGGTTCATTGGCGAGGGCGATTTTGCGGGCTGTGCTGTTGATTGCCGTGCTGTGGCTTTCGGGGAAGAGCTTGTTTGCGGTCAGTTGCAGCGTGGTGAAGCACCCCGCGCCCAGCCTGGCCGAGATGGCGCTGCTGGGGGCCGAATATGAGCAGGCCGCCATTCTTTATCGGGGCGGGTTACGCAGCCATCCCGGCGATGCGGAACTGACCATGGGGCTGGTTCATGCGCTGCTGCATGAGCAAAAAATTCAGGAAGCGGCGGATGCGGTGAAGGCGTCGCTGGCTGCTGCGCCCAATTCGGCGGCGCTGATTACGCTGCGCGGCGAGGTTGAGCTTCGGCAGGGAACGCCATGGATAGCTGCTCAAACTGCGGTTGAAGCTGCAAATCTGGATCCATGCAATCCGCGCACCCACCTGCTGCTGGCTGATCTGGATTACATCAGTTCGCTCTTCGCTACCAGTCGCAAGGAACTGGAGGTTGCGCATCGGCTCGATCCCGATGACCCGGAGATTCGCGCGGAGTGGATTCACACGCTTACTTTGCAGGAGAGGATTGCCGAGACAGAGGCATACCTGGCGGCTCCAAGGGGCCTCGACGAGGAAGAGCTTTTTCGTTGGCGGTTGTACCTGACGAACCTGAAAAAGATGGCGGCCGAGCCGCACAAAGCCTGCCATCTGGTTTCGCCGGCGGCGTCTACGGAGATTCCGTTTGCGGTGTTCATGCGTGATCCGAGGCATATCGAGGCATTCGGGCTGGAAGCGAAGCTGGACGGGCATAATGCCCGGCTGGAGATCGATACCGGCGCCGGCGGGTTGGTGGTCTCTCATTCCACGGCTGAACATGCGCACCTGAAGTCCTTTTCACAAACGCAGATGACAGGCGTGGGCGATCAGGGCGGTCGTCTGGGTTATACCGCGTATGCCGATTCCATCCGCATCGGCAATCTGGAGTTTCAAGATTGCGCGGTGCGTGTGCTCGACAGCAAAAGCGGATTGGAAGATGTCGATGGGCTGATCGGGATGGATGTGTTTTCTCATTTTCTGGTGACGCTGGACTATCCGATGCGCAAGCTGCTGCTCGGCCCACTGCCGCCGCGGCCGGGAGAAGCGGCCGTAGCGGCGCCCTCGCTGAAGACGAGCGACGAGGATCGGGACGATGCGGTTGCCCCGGCGCCAGAGCAAAATGCGGCGGCTCAAAAAGCGAGGGCTCATGGTCCTTATGACCGCTATATTGCGCCGGAGATGAAGAGCTACACGCCTGTCTATCGCGTTGGCAATATGCTGATGCTGCCCGCGACGCTCAATGGAAAAATCGTCAAGCTATTCGTATTGGACACGGGCGCGATGACGACGACTATCTCGCCTGCGGCTGCAAGCGAGGTGACCAAGGTCCGCTCCTCCTTTGGGTTCAATGTGAAAGGGATCAACGGGAAGGTGGAGAATGTTTACGCGGCCGACGAAGTCACTTTTACTTTTGCGCATATATCGCATAAGGTGCAGAGCGTCGTTTCCATTGATACTTCGCGGTTATCAAAGGACACGGGAATGGAGATATCGGGATTTCTGGGAGCGAACACGCTGGATCAGCTGACCATCCACATTGATTATCGCGATGGGTTGGTGAAGTTCGACTACGATCCCAATCGCGGTTATCGGTACTGATGTTGGTAGGGCGGGCGGCGGCTTCGCGGGCGGGATGTTTCAATTTACATGAACGTTCCCTCAGGGGCTAAAGCCCAGTTGATTTTGCCCGAGTTATGTACGGGCTGAAGCCCGTACCCTTCAAGTTGATCGATTACCCAAGGCGTTGGTTCAAGACGGCGCTCCGGCTGGCCAGCAGTATACTGGCTCAATGCGCTTTCAATCAGGATATTCTCGTTCGTTTCTATCAGCCGTGGCCGTGGCCGGGCTGGTCTGCATTCTTGCTCAACCGCCTTCGGCCCACGCTTGGGGCAATGGCGGCCATAAGCTGGTGAACAAGCTGGCGGCGAGTTCGCTGCCTGCCGATGTGCCGGCGTTTTTGCGCTCGCCGGATGCGGTCGCCGAGATCGAGTACCTGGGCCCCGAGCCGGACCGCTGGCGCTCGCCCGCCGAGCCAGAGTTGGTGGCCGCGCAGGCCCCGGAACACTTCATCGACATGGAGTTGGCCGATGCGCTGGGTCCCTTGCCGCATCGCCGTTTTGATTTCGAGGCCAAGGTCTTTGCCGCTGGGCAACGGCCGGAGAAGATCGGTCTTCAGCCCTGGGAGACCGAAGAGGTCTGGGAGCGGTTGAAGGCGGCCATGCGCGAGTATCGCAAGCTCTCCGCCGCCAAGCAGGATACACGTCCGGTGGAGCAGGTGATCATTTTTTATGCGGGCTGGCTGGGCCACTATGTGGGCGACGGTTCGCAGCCTCTGCACACTAGCATCCAATTCAACGGCTGGACGGGGCCGAATCCCAACGGGTATACCACGGATCATAAGATTCACTGGCAGTTTGAAGGGCCTTTTGTGGAGGCCAATCTGCACGAGGCCGAGGTGCGCGCGACGATGACGCCGGTGAAGGCCATCGACGGCGATTTGTTCGACGCGTATGTCGCCTACCTGCGTACCACGAAGTTGCTGGTGGAAAAGGTCTATCAGTTGGAGAAGGTGGGCGGATTTGCTGGCGCGGGAACGGCTGAGTCGCGGCAGTTTACCGCGGAGAGGCTGGGAGCGGGAGCGAGCATGTTGCGCGATATGATCTACACCGCTTGGCTGGAAAGCGCGAATCCTGTGCCTGACCCTTACGCGCAGAAATAGTTTTGCCTCCCACCCTAGCCGCAAAAACAAAAGCGCGGCGAGGGTGGTGCACCCAGATCTGAGGGTGGTGCACCCAGAGTTACTCATACCATCCATCTGATTTATTCGGCGAGTTCGGCTGCGGCCACCGCGGGAATGTGGCGCAGAACCTTGGTCAATATCAGGGTTGTCAGCGCCACCATCGGGATGGCGACGACCAGCCAGGCCAGCATCGCCTGGCCGGTGAGGCTGCCCATCCGCGCAAGGATGACCGCGGGAGAGCTGTGGAGCAAGGCCCCGATCTCGATTGGCTGACCGGGGCCGAAGCCAATGAGCCGTCTTCCGAGGCGAACAAAGGGCACAATCAGCGCCACTTGCATGGGCATGGCGACCCAGTTTGCGGCTTGAATGGCGGGAAGGTTGAGCCGCAGGACGATCGCAACGACGAAACACACGCCGCTTGTGACGCCGATCACGGGAATGCAGCCGATGGCGAACCCGAGGGCGAGCGTGAGCGCCAGCCGCCGAGGCGAGATGCCCTGCCGCAGCCATGTGGCCATCTTGATCTTCGCCGCTTCGAGGAATTTCGCCATCATGTTCGCTTATAAGAACACAGAAGTGAGGAGATAGTTTCTCATGGAACGCATGAGAAAGCACGAGAGCGGGCGGGGGAAATGCGTCCGCTTGAATAAGCATCCCCTCAGGGGCTAAAGCCCAGTTGCTTTGTTTGGCTTATGTACGGGCTGAAGCCCGTACCCTTCAAACTGGCCCACTACCGGCGAAAAACTTTCAGGCGGGGAAGCTCAACAAACCGCGGGAGTTTAGCTGGGACATAGTCTGCTCGACCTTCCAGTCGAGTGCGCCGGTTCCGTCCACGATGAGGTCGGCGTTCGCGGCCGAGGGGCGGATGAAGGCGATGCAGGCCGGCCTGACGGTGGCCTCGTACTGGCGCCGAACCGACTCTGGAGTGCGCCCGCGCTGCTCGATGTCGCGCTTGAGCCGCCGCTCGAAGCAGAGCTCGTCGGGCGTGTCCACAAAAACGCGCAGATGGTAGAGCGGCAACAGTTCGGGATAGTAGAGCGAAAAGATTCCTTCAACGATCAGGAAGCGGCCACAGCGGACGGTCTCGGTTTGGCCGGGGATGCGGCAAAATGTGGCAAAGTCGTAGAGCGGCCGCTCGATGGCCTCGCCCCTGGCCAGGGTTGCGATGTGGGCGGCCAGCAGAGGGCTTTCGATGATGGCAGGGTCGTCGAAATTCTTGGTGGCGCGCTCGGCCAGCGGCAGGTGCGAGAGATCGCGGTAATAACTGTCCAGATGGAAGTGGATGCCATTGAGCGCCCGCGCCAGCTCGCAGGCCAGGGTGGTTTTGCCTGAGCCCGAGCAGCCCGCAATTCCCAGCACCACGGGCGGAAAGGGAAGCTGACCGCTGTGCTCGCCGAGCGCCGGTGATGCGACCGATTTCGAGTCGGGCTGGCTCACGCGGTCGGCTCCGTGCTCTGCCGGGCATGGGCTACGATTCTGGGCGCAAGCCGCTCCAGAAGCCGGGCCAGCCGGTGCTCGACCTGGTGGCCGGTCTCGAAGACTTCCTGATGGCTGAGCGGCGTAGCGCCCATACCCGAGGCGAGGTTGGTGACGCAACTGAAGGCTAGCACTTCAAGGCCCATGTGGCGGGCGACGATGGTTTCAGGGACGGTGGACATGCCGACCAGCGATGCGCCCATGGTGCGGAAGGCGCGAATCTCGGCGGGAGTCTCGTAGCTGGGGCCGCTGACGGCGAGATAGACTCCCTCGACAAGATCGAAACCCTCCTCTTTGGCGGCGAGTTGCGCAAGCGCGCGGAGGGGCTTGGAGTAGGCCTCGGTCATGTCTGTAAATCGAAGGCCGGCGGCGGGGCGAACGGCAAAGCGCGGCTCGTTCGGCCCGATGAGCGGATTCCAGCCCATGAAGTTGATGTGGTCGCTGATGGCCACAAGTTGACCCACGCGGTAGCCTTCCTGAATGCCTCCGGCGGCGTTGGTGAGGATGACCGATTGGAGGCCGAGCGCGCCCAGAACGCGCATGGGAAAAGTGACCTGCTGCGGCGTGTATCCCTCGTAGAAATGCACACGGCCCTGCAGGACGACGACCGGCACGTTGTTGAGAAGGCCGGCGACGATGCGGCCGGAGTGGCCCTCGACGGTGGACTGCGGAAAATGCGGAATCTGGGCGCAGGGAACAGCGATCGGCTCGGTGACCGCGTCGGCCACGGCGCCCAGGCCGGAGCCGAGGACGATTCCGATTCGGGGGTTGAGCGAGCCCAGTTTGGTTCGCAAAAACGCTGCTGCTTCAGAGACTTGGTCGTAGTAGGTCATTTTATTGTGCCTGCGGGTGTGCCTTAGACATTCTACAGGCGCGGAGCTAGGGCTCGGTTGAATGGTTTTCAGGCAGACGGCCAGACTTCAGGCGCGAGTGTGACGACACAGCATCCAAGCGAATAGTTGAACCAGAAGTGCTCAGTGGTCGGCGTCGCGAAAAAGCCTTCGAGATTTTGTTGACGGGCCACTTCGGTAACGAACGCGCGCGGGCCGTAGAAGAGGGTGAAAAAACTATCCCAGTCGACCGTCAGCAGGAAGGATTCATCCGGAGCCAGCAGAGTGCCGCGGGAGGGAAATGCTTCTTTGCGATTCCTGAGACGGGAAACATTGAGGAGTTGGATTGGATCGACAGCCGGAAATTCGGGCACAAAAATTAGTTCTTCCTGGCCGGCAGCTTGGAACGCAGCGAGGAAATCCATTTGGAGCAGGGGTTCGAATTCGCCCGATCCGGGTATCCAGACGGATCCGGATTGCAGGAAGCGTTCAAGCGCATCGCTGGCTTGAAAATCGCACAATTCGTCGGCGATTGCTCTCGTTGAAGTCAGCATTGCCTGATTTAACTTGGCGCAGGTGTCAATTCCTGTTTGCGCGGCAACGCTGGCCCACGGGCATTTTGTTCCAAGGCCAAGAATCTGCTCGTCTGCTGGATATTTTTTGGTCACTTTCCAGGCGAGATGTTCCGGCACGCTGACAAATGGGTGAAGGATGACGAAGAGGGATTCGAATTGGCCGCCAAAAGCCTCCATAAGAGGCGCATCGTACGGCAGGTAAGTGAAACGTTCGTACTCCACTCATCAAGGATAACAAGCGGGATTGCCGCGGAATGAGAGGATGGAAAGGAAAGCGAATTGTGCATGCGGGGGATGGAGATGAAGGAGATTGTCGCGGTGATTTTCGGGCTGGGGCTGGGGTGCAACGCGCTGCTGTTTGTGCCGCAGGTTTTGGCTCTCTGGCGGAAGAAGAGCGATGAGGGGATTTCGCTGATTACCTTTGGAGGGTTCAGCGTGTTGCAGGCGGTGGGAATTGTGCATGGGGTTTATCAGCGGGATCTATCGCTGATTTTGGGGATGGCGGCGAGTTTGCTGACGTGTGGGAGCGTTACGTTCTTGACGATTTTTTACCGGGTGAGGCGGATGAGAACGGGAAATTGAGATTGGTGTGATCCCACCCTTTCCGCAAAAACGCGGAAAAGATGGGGCACCCAGCGATTTCCCAGGTCCGAAAATCCGGACCTGGGCACCCCGATCTATGGTTGAAGCGAGAGTTTTTACCCTAGAAACATTCCGGCAATTGAGGCGGAAATCAAGTTAGCCATGGTTCCAGCCAGCATGGCGCGGACGCCTAACTTGGCGAGGTCGTTGCGGCGCTCGGGAACCAGCGCGCCGATGCCGCCGATTTGCATTCCGATGGAGCCGAGATTGGCGAAACCGCACAGGGCAAATGTTGCGATGGTGAAGCTGCGCGGAGCAAGTACGGCTCTTTGCGCGCCCAGCGAGATGTAGGCGATGACTTCGTTGAGCGCCATGCGCGTGCCCAACAAATTTCCAATTGCTCCGCAGTCGTGCCAGGGAACGCCGATGAGCCATGCAACGGGAGCAAAGAAGAAGCCGAGAATCTGGCCGAGCGAGCCGGGAACCCAATGCATATAGGCCATCCCGTGCGTCCAGAGCAGCACGCTGTCGAGCAGGGCGACGAGGGCGAGGAAGCTGATGAGCATGATGCCTACGTTCATGGCCAACTTGCCGCCGTCGATGGTGCCGCGGGCGATGGAGCCGATGAAGTTTTCATCCGCGTGCAACTCGTCCTTGGGGATGACGACCTTGCCTTCGGTGGCTGGGACTTCGGTCTCCGGGACGAGCATTTTGGCAATAAGGATGGTGCCGGGCGAGGTCATGATGACGGCGGAGAGCAGGTGGCGAGCCTCGACACCCTGCGAGATGTACATGGCCATGATGCCGCCCGAGACGTGGGCCATGCCGCTGGTCATGATGACCATCAACTCGCTACGCGTGGCCTTGGAGAGGAACGGGCGGATGGTGAGCGGCGCCTCGGTTTGGCCCATGAAGATGCTGGCGGCCACATTCATGCTTTCCGCGCCGGAGATACGCATCGTCTTGAGCATGACCCAGGCCATGGCGCGAATGATGATCTGCATCAGGCCGATGTGGTAAAGCACGGCGAAGAAGGCGGAGATAAAGATGATGGTGGGCAGAACCTGGAAGGCGAAGATGGCGCCCTGATTGGGGGGCTGCGAGGGCAGCAGATTGCCGAAGGCTCCAGAGTTGGGAAGGCCGAGCTGGCCAAACAGAACCCTGGTTCCAGCGAAGGTCGCAGAGAGCATGGAAGTGACTACGCCGCCAGCCCAAGCCATGAACTGTTGTCCGTAGTTGAAGCGCAGCACGAGGAAGGCGAAGGTAAACTGCAGGCCAAGGCCCCAGGCGATGGTGCGCCAGCGGATACGTTTGCGGTCGGTTGAGCCTAAATAGGCCGCGAGCAGCACGGCGAGAATTCCAAGCACTCCAGTAAATCGATCCAAAGCGATGCTCCTTAAAAGCAGTGGACAGGGAACAGTGGTTAGTGGTCAGTTTCCTGCCGACGGGCTTCGTGCAAGACAATGTCCGATGTGAACCGTCTCTGCCGCGTTCCACTGCATATCACTGTGACGGACTGATCCCTGCAAACCTGTTCACTACTCACTACTCACTAACCACTAACCACCGATAACTACCTTATAGCCTTGCGCAGATGCGCTTCCGCAGTTTCGCGGGTGAAGATCCGGCTGACCAATGGCACCACTTGCGGAGGAGTTGGTGAAAAAGTGATGGCCTGCTCGAGAATTGCAGCCGGCTCAATCAGCAGGTCGGGGGTGGTGGCGTAAATGGTGGCAAGAGGCTGGCCTTTTTCGATGCGCGCGCCACGGCGGGCATGGAAGTCGATTCCGGCATGGGGATCGACCGGCTCACCGGCTTTTTCGCGTCCCGCGCCGGTGCGCTGAACGGCCCACCCGAGAGCGGTGGTGTCCATCGAGGAAATGAAGCCGCTCTCCCAGGCCGGGACAACACAGGTTGCACCGGGCTTATGAAAGTTGGGATTGCTGAAGGCTTTTGTATCGCCGCCCTGAGCTTCGATCATGCAAAAGAAGTTTCGCAGCGCCGAGCCATCGGCCAGAGCCGCCTCTGCGCGGGCGTAGCCAAGTTCTGGCGTGGCGGCCTGGCCGCCGAGATGAATCATCCAACCGGCGAGAATGAGTGAAAGCTCGCGCAAGTCCTCGCTGTGGGCGGGGCGCTGGCCGCGCAAGAGCTCGTCCGACTCGGCCAGTTCGATCCAATTGCCGGCCGAGTGTCCCAGCGGCTCGCCCATGTCGGTGAGCAAGGCGACGGCGCGGGTTCCGGCGGCCTCAGCCGTGGAGACCAACAGGGCGGCTAGATACTCGGACTCCTCCGGCTTGCGCAGGAATGCGCCGGAGCCGGTTTTCACGTCGAGCACCAGGGCGTCCAGGCCCGCGGCCAGTTTTTTCCCCAGGATAGAGGCGCAGATGAGCCCGGGGCTTTCGACGGTTCCGGTGCGGTCGCGCAGGGCATAGAGGACGCGGTCGGCGGGAACCAGCTTCGGGGTTTGGCTGACGATGGATGCGCCGCACTTCATCAGGACAGCCTCAAATTCTTCGAGCGTGAGCGCAGTGCGAAAGCCGGGAATGGCTTCCAGCTTGTCCAGCGTCCCGCCGGTGTGGCCCAGTGCGCGTCCGCTGATCATAGGCACGGCCACGCCGCAGGCTGCGGCCAGGGGCGCGACGAGGAAGCTGGTCTTGTCGCCGACGCCGCCGGTGGAGTGCTTGTCGACGGCGGTCTTGCCCAGGCGCGCGGGCGAGAACTTGTCTCCGGAGTCGCGCGTGGCCAGGGTGAGGGCGCGCGTCTCGTCGAGGGAAAGCCCGCGAATCCACGCGGCCATGAGCCAGGCGGCGAGCTGTTCAAGCGGAATGGAGGAGTTGGCTGCTCCGGCAACCAGAAAATCGATTTCGCGCTGGTCGAGTGTGCCGCCGTCGCGTTTTTTGCGGATCAGGTCGATGGTGTGCAGCGGAGCGGCTTGTGGTTTGCGGAGCGGAGCGGAATCAGGAGCAGAAATCACGAATTGAGCCTCAATAGTGGTAGGTTTTTCAGCTTATCACAAGGGATGGACGAGGGGTTTTGGAGCTTTGCCTTGCTGTACATTGAAAGGGGCAGCGGCGCTCGGCCGAGCCGAGCGTGGAAGGCCCCGTGAGAGATTGATTGCGCCGGATTTGCTGGATTATGACTGTTGACCCGCAACAGAATAGGGACTCAGGAGTATAATTCCGAGTTTGCGTGCTGTCCCTGGCGCAGAGAGATGGTCAAGATGACAAGGGCGCGGCTCGATGGCTTGTATTTGCTGCTTTTGGGGAGCGTGTTGTTTGTTTCGATGGGTTCTGTTGTGGAACAAACGGGATCTGACATGATGGCAGATTTCAAATTGGTTTACTACCGCGCGCGATGTCTGCTTCAACATGGCGATCCCTATAAACCGAGCGAAACCCTTCGTGCTTATCGGCGAGAGGGAGGAAAAAGCTCGCAATCCCCGGGAAGGCCGTTGCAGGATTTGACACCGGATGTGTACCCGCCAACCACGTCAATTTTCATCGCCCCCTTTGCGAAGTTGCCGTGGGCGCCTGCGTCCGTGCTTTGGATGATTTTCACAGCTGGGAGTTTTATCCTTGCCGCTTATCTGATGTGGGGTCTTGGGGCAGACCACGCGCCGGTACTTTCCGGCTGCCTTGTCTCTTTTCTGCTTGCGAACAGCATAAGTCTGCTTATAACAGGAAATCCGGCCGGAATCGCGATCAGCCTTTGTATGGTAGCCGTCTGGTGTTTCCTCCGAGATAGGTTTGTGTGGGCTGGCATTCTGTGCCTGGCGGTTAGCTTGGCGGTCAAGCCGCACGATGCAGGTCTGGTATGGCTCTATTTCCTCCTGGCGGGAGCGCCCCATCGGAAACGCGCATTGCAATCCCTGGCGGTGACAATTGTGGTCAGTTTGCTGGCGGTATTGTGGGTGGGGCATGTGGTACCGCAATGGATGCAGGAATGGCACGCCAATGTGGCTGCGTTATCGGCACATGGCGGCTTCGACGACCCAGAACCAGCCTCCGGATATAGCCATACCGCAGGCATGACCATCGACCTGCAATCGGTTATCAGCGTCTTTCGGAATGATCCGCGCATCTACAATCCCGCCAGCTATCTCATCTGCGGTGCCCTTTTGCTCTTATGGTCGTCTGCCACTTTGTTGTCGCGCTTCTCTCCGGCGAGAGCCACGCTGGCGCTCGCCGCAGTCGTGCCTCTCACCCTACTCGTCACCTATCATCGGACATACGATGCGAAGCTCTTGCTGTTCGCGGTTCCAGCCTGCGCCATGCTGTGGGCCGAAGGGGGTCTGACCGGCAGGCTGGCGCTAGCGACGACAGCGGTGGGCGTTGTTTTCACCGGAGATTACCCGTTGACTATCCTTTACATTCTCACCAAGAATCCGCGTTGGGATACAACCGGGATCTTCGGAAAGATGCTGAGTGTTGTGCTGACCCAGCCAGTCCCACTCGTCTTGCTGATGCTGGGCATTTTTTATCTGTGGGTCTACATACGGTACTCTTCCACCAGTCCTAGAACCGTACTCGAATCTGCCGTTCACCCGGCGCAAGAAGCATGATTCCGTGCTTATGCACCGTCTCTGGCGCAGAGAGCAGGTCAAGATGACAAAGGCGCGGCGCGATGGCTTGTATTTCTTTCTGCTGGGCGGCTTGATGTTTGTTCTGCTTGGCGTCGCCATGGAGAAAAACTCCGATGTTCCTATGCAGGATTTCAGGGTAGTTTACTATCCGGCTCGATGCCTGATCCAACATTGTGACCCCTACAATGAAAGTGAGGTGTTGCGAGTATATAGAGCAGAGGAAGTTTACCGCTCATCGGATACCGCGAACATGCTGCAGTATGTATCGCGCTATATATATTTGCCGAGTCTGTTTTCCTTCACGGTTCCTTTTGCGATGCTTCCCTGGCAGCCGGCTTACATGCTGTGGATGGCACTCACTATGGGGAGCCTCATTCTTGCCTCGTTTCTCATTTGGAGCGTTGGAGCGGATCATTCGCCCGTAGTATCTGGCATTTTGATTGGATTTCTGCTTGCCAATAGCGAGGTGCTCATTATTCTTTGCAATTCAGCTGGGATAGCAGTGAGCCTCTGTGTCGTGGGAGTATGGTGCTTTCTTCGAGAGCGGTTTGTTCCGGTTGGCATTCTGTGTTTCGCGATGAGCCTCGCAATAAAGCCGCAGGATGCGGGCTTGGTTTGGCTCTACTTCCTGTTGGCGGGCGGGGTCTTCCGCAAACGCGCATTGCAAACCGTGCTCGCGACCGTTGCGCTGAGCCTGCCAGGCCTGCTTTTGGTCTGGCACGCATCGCCACACTGGATTCAGGAATGGCACGCCAATTTATCGAAGTTTTCCGCACACGGAGGTCTAACCGACCCTGGTCCTGCTTCAGCAAACGGCTACGGACTTAGCATGTTGACAAACCTGCAAACAATTTTCAGCTTCTTCAGGGACGATTCGCGTTTCTACAATTTCGCTACCTATATTGTATGTGCGCCACTCCTGCTTGTTTGGGCGTTCGTAGCACTGCGTTCCCGCCCCTCGCCAACAAGAGCCTGGCTGGCGGTCGCGGCTATCACAGCTCTATCCGCGTTGCCTGTTTATCATCGTCTGAATGACGCCAAACTTCTGCTGCTGACGGTTCCCGCTTGCGCCTTATTATGGTCCGAAGGCGGCCTAGTCCGGTGGCTTGCACTCGTGGTGAATTCTGCAGGGTTCGTATTGACGGGAGATATTCCGTGGACTATTGCGCTGGGTCTCATCCGAAACTTGCATCTGTCAACGGTTGGGTTTTCCGGGCAAGTGCTGAGGGCTGCGCTGGTCCTTCCAACCCCTCTCATCCTGTTGGTCATGGGCATTTTTTATCTGTGGGTCTACGTGTCGCGGAGTTCCGTTTCCGCTGCCGCGGTTGAGTCTGGAAGTCCTGTCTGATCGCCGGTTGTACCGACGACGTCAGATTACGGATTGAATATGAAAACGCCGCTCGACAGGTTGATCCCTGGCATTCCTGGCGTCGCTGAGGAAAGTTTGAGCATGACAAGAGCGCGGTTCGACGGCCTGTATTTGCTGGTGTTGGGCGGCTTGGCGCTGATTTTGCTCGGCGTCGCTTTGGAGGCTGGCGCTCGCGCGCCAATGCTGGATTTCAGAGCCGTCTACTATCCCGCGCGATGCCTTATACAGCACTGTGACCCGTACAACGAAAGTGAGGTATTGCGCGTATATCAAGCGGAGGGGGCTTACAGATTATTGGATACTGCGAAGGAGCGCCTGATGGCGACGCGGTATGGGTACCTGCCCACCTCATTTTCTTTCACAGTTCCTTTTGCGATGCTGCCGTGGGGGCCTGCGCACATATTGTGGATGACGCTCACAGCTGGGAGCTTGATACTTGCCTCGTTTCTGATTTGGAGTATCGGGGCGAATTCTGCTCCATTGATTTCTGGTTGCCTGATCGGTTTTTTTCTTGCCAACAGCGAAGTGCTCGTGATTCAGGGTATGTGCGCGGGCATTGTCGTCAGCCTAAGTGTCGTGGCCGTCTGGTGCTTTATTCGGGAGCGATTCGTGCTGGCTGGCATCGTTTGCCTGGCGGTCAGCCTCGCAATCAAGCCGCAAGATTCCGGCTTGATTTGGCTCTATTTCCTGCTGGCGGGTGGCGCTTACCGCAAACGCGCACTGCAAACCATGGCAGTGATGATTGCGATCAGTTTGCCGGCAATCCTGTGGGTTGGGCAAGTGTCGCCGCACTGGATACAGGAACTGCATTCCAATATTCTGGCGTTTTCTGCGCATGGCGGCATCAATGATCCTGGTCCTGCTTCATTGGGCGCCCATGGCCTTGCTATGGTGGTAAATCTGCAAGCGGTCATGAGCGTCTTCCGGGACGATCCGCGCTTCTATAACCCGGCAAGCTATCTGGTATGTGCGCCACTGTTGTTCTTATGGGCGTTTGTTACGCTGCTAACGTGCCCTGCGCCCCGGAGAGCGTGGCTAGGGCTGGCGGCTATCGCGGCTCTATCGATGCTTCCTGTTTATCATCGGCAGTACGATGCCAAGCTCTTGCTGCTTACAGTTCCAGCTTGCGCCATACTCTGGGCGGAAGGAGGCCGTATTGGGAGGCTGGCGCTGGCGGTGACTGCCGCCGGTTTTGTGTTGACCGGGGATATTCCGTGGGCAATTTTCTTTAGCGTTATTAGTAAGCTGCATCTTCCCGCGACGGCGCTGATGGGGAATATGCTCGTAGCCGCGCAAGTCTTTCCCGTTCCGCTTATCCTGCTGGTCACGGGCGTGTTCTATTTGTGGGTTTATGCGCGAACTGGCAGGGATTTGGTTGGGCACGAAGATGCGTGCAAGGTGGGAGACGGTTGATGGATTTCGGCTTCCGCCGAAGCTTTGCACTGACTGGGGTGCACTCTTTTGCACGCTGTTTGCATTTCGGTGGCCGTTTCGCTATGATTCAAATATGTGTCCGGGGGAAATCCCTGGGCCGTCAATAACACCACGGTTTCTGGGTCTGTTCGAGTTGGCGCATACAGGGCAAAAAAGAAGTTTGCCCGTGCGGCCGGCGCCAGGCTCTCCGCAAAGCGGGGCTGGCAGAGGCGGTGGGAGACGAGGGAAGAATGGCAAAAACCAGCAAAAACATTACGAAGGCGCGCGCCGCTGTGGTCAAGCCCGCATATCCGCTGCCAGAGGCAGTTGGCTTGCTGAAGCAGGTTAAGTACGCCAAGTTCGACGAGACCGTCGATTTGACCATGAGATTAGGCGTGGACACGCGCCATGCGGACCAGATGGTGCGCGGAACCGTTGTGTTGCCGCACGGGCTGGGCAAGACCAAGACCGTGGCCGTGATTGCCTCTGGCGACCGCCAGAAGGAAGCGACGGCTGCCGGCGCGGACTTTGTGGGCGGCGAAGAGATGGTGGAGAAGATCCAGAAAGAAAACTGGACCGCCTTCGACGCGCTGATCGCAACGCCGGACATGATGAAGGTGGTTGGCCGTCTGGGCAAGGTTCTGGGACCCAAGGGTCTGATGCCGAACCCCAAGACTGGGACCGTGACCATGGATGTGGCCGCGGCGGTGAAAGAAATCAAGGCCGGCAAGGTGGAGTTTCGCGCCGACAAGACCAGCCTGGTGCATGTGCCGGTGGGCAAGCTGAGCTTTGACCCGCAGAAGCTGATCGACAACGCGACGACGGTCATCGGCGCGATTGTGCGCAACAAGCCTTCGGCGGCCAAGGGCAAATACATCAAGAGCGTGACGCTGAGCTCGACGATGGGCCCCGGAGTGCCGCTGGATTCGGCGGTTGCGGACGCGGCAGGCAAGCACTAAAAGCAGGGACTAGGGACTAGGGAAAAGGGACTAGCTGATCTGGTTTGCTTCCTTTCCATCCTGTCTTGAGTTCAAGAAACAGTTAAGAGCGTGGAGCGCGGGCGAGGGCTTGAGACTTGCGGGCGCGACCGGCTGAGGGAGCAGGACGATGGCGATTTCAAGGGCGAAGAAGACGGAGAAGGTCAAGTTGCTGGCGAGCGAGCTGGAAGGCTCGACGACGGCGATTATCGGCACTTTTTCCAAGCTGACGGTGGCCAAGGACTTTGCATTGCGCAAGGTGATTCGCGAGGCGGGCGGCAAGTACCGCGTGGTGAAGAACAAGCTGGCGGCCGTTTCCGGTCAGGGCACGCAGGTGGAGGCCGCGCTGAAGGGGCTCCAGGGCGTGAACTCGGTGGCGTTTACCTCGGGCGACCCGGTGGCGCTGGCCAAGGTTTTTGCCAAGTGGGCGAGCGACAACGCGGAGTTCCAGTTCAAGCTGGGCATTGTGGACGGCAAGTTGCTGACGGTGGCCGAAGTGAAGGCGCTGGCGACGATGCCGGGCAAGGAAGAACTGTTCTCAAAGCTGCTGTTCCTGATCAACGCGCCGGCGCAAAGGCTGGCAACGGTGATCAACGCGGCGGGTCACGATCTGGCTGTGGTTCTGGGCCAGGGCGTGGAGAAGGAAAAGTTTGCCGGCGAAGCTGCGGCCTAGGGCGCTTTCATTGCTCCGGTAGCGCTGGCATTGTGTTATCCCACCCTAGCGGCAAAAACAAGAACGCCGCGAGGGTGGGGCACCCCAAGAGTTTTTCAAAGGATTTGGTCTGAAGTGCAGGTGGAAAGTGCGCGGGTCTGGCGCATCGGAAACTTTCTATCTGGGTTTGAGGCCGGGAATAAAAATTTCAAACGTTTCTGATTGGAGAAGAAAATGGCGGATTTGGTGCAGTTGGAAGAGCAAATTGTGGCCCTGAGCCTGTTGGAAGCGGCGGCTCTGGTGAAAAAGCTGGAAGAGCGGCTTGGAGTTTCGGCAGCAGCTGCGGCTCCAGTAGCGGCAGCAGCGGCGGGCGCGGCAGCTCCCGTGGCGGAAGAGCAGACGGAGTTCCAAGTGATTCTAAAGGACTTCGGCGCGAACAAGATTAGCACCATCAAGGCTGTGCGTGAGGTTACGTCGCTCGGTCTGAAGGAAGCCAAGGATCTGGTCGATGGCGCTCCCAAGGCTATCAAGGAAAGCGCGACCAAGGACGAGGCCGAGGCGATCAAGAAGAAGTTTGAAGGCATCGCAACGATTGAAATCAAGTAGGCTCGGTCAAGTGGCTCGGCCGCGAGGCTGAGCCACTTGCAAGGCTTGCAGGGACGCGCTAGAATGTTCGTTGCGCGTCTTTTCGGCTCATTCCCCTGTTTCCGGGGATGGCGCTGGTTTTGCAGGCGCGTCTTGTAGTGTTGTGAATGGGCACGCGAGCGTCCGCTGGCCGGGGCAGAGCCAAGCCCTCTGGCGGCGAGGTCCGCGTTTTAGTTAAGTGCCTTAGGGTCAATGGTTTACTTGGACAGTCAGGGCAGGTAACTGTTGACGTTGCGAGTGGCTGGCGAGCGAGCGGCAGAAGCGAGCTTTGGGATCGGCGAGAGCATTGCAAATGAATTCGGATGGGAGCACAGGCGATAGGCCGCGCTCGTGAGGCATTGTGCCTCGCGGGCTTTTTGTGTCTCCGAGCTGTGGCAGAGTGAGTTTTGAAGCACTTGAGGGAATATCTGCCCAGTGCGTACCGGAATTGTAAACAGATTTGATGGTTGTGCTGGCCTCCTCGATTGAGCGCAGTTTAGCGCACCTGCCGGATGTGCGGCAATGTCCACTACGCGTTATTGACCAAACTCTCACGGGAGAGCATGGCCGTGAGGAATTCCCCGGTGTGTTTGCGGCCTGACTGCAAATTGTAATTTGGGGGCTTGCAGGGGCGGGGGCTGGATAGTAGCAGCGCGCCAGTCCGTTTTTTTTGACTTACTTACCGTAATCAGCCGGCGCCGAAGAGACTCAGGCGCTGGCCCGGGCCCACACGGGGCGCCGGAGCGACGAGGCTCAGGAGTGAAGCATGCCCAACGAGAAGCGCGCGATTCGCAGCCGACTCGATTTTTCCAAGATACCCACCGCAACCCAGATTCCCAACCTGATCGAAGTGCAGCGCCGCTCGTATGAGCGATTTCTGCAGATGGACAAACTGCCCAACGAGCGCGATGATGCGGGCTTGCAGTCGGTGTTTGTGTCGGTATTTCCGATTACAGACTTCCGCGGCATCTCGCAGTTGGACTTTGTGGATTTTTCGATAGGCAACTGGGAGTGCAAGTGCGGCCACTTGAAAGGGCTGCATCACCTGAGGACGGCCTGCGTTCATTGCGGGTCGATGGTGATTACAGATCCGTTTCATCCGGGGGATGTGCTATGCCAGAAGTGCGGCACGTACAACAAGAACACGCCCGACTTCTGCAACAAGTGCGGCGACCCGGTGAGCTTGCAGTTGAAATACGACCAGCAGGAGTGCGAGGAGCGGGGAATGACCTTCTCGGCGCCGTTGAAGGTGACGGTGCGGCTGACGATTTATGAGAAGGACGCGGAGACGGGCAACAAGACGATTCGCGACATTAAAGAGCAAGAAGTGTTTTTCGGCGACATCCCCTTGATGACGCCCAACGGCACATTCATTGTGAACGGCACCGAGAGAGTGATCGTTTCGCAGTTGCACCGGTCTCCGGGAGTGTTCTTTGAGACGGCCAACAACCGCACTTATTTTCTGGGCAAGATCATTCCCTATCGCGGGTCATGGGTGGAGTTCGAGTACGACCAGAAGAACACGCTTTATGTGCGCATCGACCGCAAGCGCAAATTCCTGGGGACGATTTTCCTGAGGGCTCTGGGGCTGCGTTCGGACGAAGAAATTCTCAAGACATTCTATACGGTGGACCGGGTGCATATCGCCGACGGGAAGCTGCAGTGGGCGGTTGTCGAGGAAGGCAAAGGCTCGACGCACCTGGTGGGAGTCAAGCCGGCGCACGCGGTGGTACACAACGGCACAGAGATCGCGTTTTCCGGACGCAAGATAACGCCCCACTCGCTGAAGGCGATTCGCGCGGCGGCCATCGACAGAATTGAAGTGGAGACTGCCGAACTGGACGGGGCGCACACCGCGGCAGACGTGGTGGACCTGAATACCGGCGAAGTGGTGGTGGAAGCCAACGTCGAATTGACGGCTGACCGGCTGCACAAGATTTTGTCCAGCGGTGCGGCGGTCTTCGAGGTCTTCTTCCCCGAGCGCGACGATGTGGGCAACATCATTGCCAACACTCTGAAGCGCGACACGATCAGGAAGCCAGAGGAAGCGCTGATCGAGATCTACCGCAAGCTGCGTCCCGGTGATCCGCCGACACTGGATACGGCGACGGCGCTGTTTGAGGGCATGTTCTTCGACGCGCGCAAGTACGATTTTTCGCGCGTGGGCCGGCTGAAGTTCAACATCAAGCTGTATGAGAACCAGGACGCCACGCAACTGCACCATCGCACGCTGACGCCCGAGGACTTCTACGCGACCATCCGCTATCTGCTGAAGCTGCGCAAGAACATCGGCATGGTGGATGACATCGATCACCTGGGCAACCGCCGCGTGAGGGCTGTGGGCGAGCTGATGGAGAATCAGTTCCGCATCGGCCTGGTGCGCATGGAGCGCGCGATCAAGGAAAAGATGAGCGTGTATCAGGAGCTTTCGACGGCTATGCCGCACGACCTGATCAACGCCAAGCCGGTGATGGCGGCGATTCGCGAATTTTTCGGTTCGTCGCAGTTGTCGCAGTTCATGGATCAGACCAATCCGCTTTCGGAGATCACGCACAAGAGGCGCCTTTCGGCACTTGGACCGGGCGGTCTCTCTCGCGAACGCGCGGGATTCGAAGTCCGCGACGTGCATCCGACGCACTACGGCCGCATCTGCCCGATTGAGACGCCGGAAGGCCCGAACATCGGCCTGATCAGCTCGCTGAGCTGCTTTGCGCGGATCAACGAATACGGATTTATCGAGTCGCCTTACCGCAAGGTGAAGGACTCGAAGATTCTGGATTTCGTGGAGATTGCCAACGCCGGCGAGAGCGGCCTTCGCGTGGGCGACCACATCGAGAAGGAAGAAGCGGCACGGCTGAACCTTAGTCTGAAAAAGGCTGGCAAGCGGCCAATCGATCATATTCCGTTCAGCTTCTATCTTTCCGCATGGGAAGAGGACAAGCACACCATCGCGCAGGCCAACATTGAGTTCAATGAAGAAGGCCTGATCACCGAGGACCTGGTGAATGCGCGGCGCATGGGAAACTTTGTGCTGGTGAACCGCACCGATGTGGATTACATCGACGTTTCGCCGAAGCAGTTGGTCTCAGTGGCCGCAAGCCTTGTTCCATTCCTGGAGCATGACGACGCCAACCGCGCGCTGATGGGCGCGAACATGCAACGTCAGTCTGTTCCTCTGCTGGTGGCCGAGGCGCCGCTGGTGGGCACGGGGATGGAAGGCGTGACGGCGCGCGACTCAGGCGCCGTGATTCTGGCCAAGCGCAACGGCATTGTGGATTCGGTGGACTCGCAGCGCATCATCGTGCGCGTAGAAGGCGAGCATCATCCCACGCAGCTTTCGCGCGAGGTTGGCTCCGACATTTACACGCTCATCAAGTTCAAGCGGTCGAACCAGAACACTTGCATCAACCAAAAGCCTGTTGTCCGCGAGGGTGATCGTGTGGTGAAGGGGCAAGTGATTGCCGACGGACCATGCACGGAGCGCGGCGAACTGGCGCTGGGACGCAACGTGCTGGTTGCCTTCATGCCGTGGCGCGGTTACAACTTCGAAGACGCGATCCTCATCAGTGAAAAGCTGGTGAGAGAGGACTACTACACCTCGGTTCACATTGAAGAATTTGAAATCGAGGCGCGCGACACCAAGCTGGGACCGGAGGAGATCACGCGGGATATTCCCAACGTGAGCGAGCACGCGCTCCGGGATCTGGACGAGAGCGGCGTTATCCGCATCGGCGCGCAGATCAAGCACGGCGACATTCTGGTGGGCAAGGTCACTCCAAAGGGAGAGACGCAACTGACGCCGGAAGAAAAGCTGCTGCGGGCCATCTTCGGCGAAAAGGCCGGCGATGTGCGCGATGCATCGCTGACTTGTCCTCCGGGCATCGAGGGCACGATCGTCGATGTGCGCATCTTCAGCCGCAAGGGTCAGGACAAGGACGAGCGGGCGAGGCAGATCGAGGGTGAGTACATCTCCAAGCTGGAAAAGAACCTGGGCGACGAGATTCGTATTTTGACCGATGAGCGCCTGAAGCGTCTGGAAGGCATTCTGGGCGGCAAGGAAGTGTTGGCCGATCTGCACGACGAGCGGACCAACAAGCGCTTGCTGACCAAGGCTGCGATTCTGGACAGGGAGACGATTGAGCGCATCTCGACTAAAAATCTCAAGCGCATCCGCTACGCCGACAAAGACCCCAGAGTCAACGAGCAGATCGACGAGATCGAAGAGATGACCTCGCGCCAGATTGAAGTGCTGCGCAAGATTACGAATGAGAAAGTCTCGAAGCTGCAAAAGGGCGACGAGCTTCCTCCGGGCGTAATCAAGCTGGTGAAGATCTACGTGGCCATGAAGCGCAAGCTTTCAGTAGGCGACAAGATGGCCGGCCGGCACGGCAACAAGGGCGTGATTGCGCGCATTCTTCCCGAGGAAGATATGCCGTATCTGCCCGATGGGACGCCGGTGGAGATTGTGCTGAATCCGCTGGGTGTGCCTTCACGTATGAATGTGGGCCAGATTCTGGAGACGCACCTGGGCTGGGCCGCGCATGAGCTGGGCAAGAAGATTGCCGCTCTGATCAAGGCCAACACGGATGCAGCTTACACGCGCGAACTGATGAAGAAGGAATTCGCCGGAACCGCGGCGCTTCGCCAGTTGCTCGACCTGGACGACGAGATGCTGTTGCGCGTGGGAGCCGGCATGGAGCGCGGCATCTGGTTTGGAACGGCAGTGTTCGACGGCGCGCGGGAGGAAGAGATCAAGGCGCTGCTGGCTTCGGCCGGTTTGCCTTCCTCGGGCAAGACGGCGCTGTTTGACGGCATGACGGGCGAACAGTTTGAGCAGCCGGTCACGGTGGGCTACATCTACATGCTGAAGCTGTCTCACTTGGTGGACGACAAGATTCACGCGCGGTCGATCGGGCCGTATTCGCTGATTACGCAGCAGCCGCTGGGCGGCAAGGCGCAGTTTGGCGGGCAGAGGTTCGGCGAGATGGAAGTGTGGGCGCTGGAAGCTTATGGCGCGGCATACATCCTGCAAGAGTTGCTGACCGCGAAATCCGACGACGTGTATGGCCGTACCAAGATTTATGAGGCCATCGTGAAGGGCGAGGCGGCTATCGAGCCGGGCGTGCCAGAGTCGTTCAATGTGCTGATACGCGAGTTGCAGTCGCTGTGCCTGGACGTGGAGTTGATCAAGCGGGCCGATCTGGTGCGCAAGGTTCCCGAGCCGGAGATAGCGGCGGTCGCAGATTGAGTTACGAGGTATCCCAGGTCTCAGAATCGAGACCTGGGGCACCCGGCACCTAGTCCTTTGAGTTGGACCGGTCAGAAAAACTTCGGGCCGGACGCAGAGAAAGTTAGGGGTTCTTCTTGAAAGCGGTAAACGCCGCTTCCCGGGAAGGAAGAATCCATAAAGAATCCCGGGAAAAGCCGCGGCAGGCGCCGATGAGGCCCGCCAAGGAGGGTCGCCTTGTTCCGTTCGAACCCGTTTGAGCTTTCCAGTCCCATTACCGATTTTGACGCTATCCGCATCATGCTGGCATCACCGGAGAAGATCCGTTCGTGGTCGCATGGCGAGGTCACCAAACCAGAGACCATCAACTACCGCACCTTCAAGCCGGAGCGCGACGGTCTTTTCTGCGCGCGCATTTTTGGGCCGGTAACGGACTGGGAGTGCCTGTGCGGCAAGTACAAGCGCATGAAGCACCGCGGCGTGATCTGCGACAAATGCGGTGTGGAAGTGACGGTCAGTAAGGTGCGCCGCGAGCGCATGGGCCACATCGAGTTGGCGTCGCCGTGCTCGCACGTGTGGTTCTTCAAGGGCCTGCCATCGCGCATCGGCCACCTGCTGGACATTTCTCTTCGCGACCTGGAAGCCATCCTCTACTTCGAATCGTATGTGGTGATCGATCCAGGCGACGCGCCGGTGAAGGAACGCGAGATCATCAAGGACGAGACCAAGTTCCGCGAGCTGGATACGCAATTCCGTCCCTCGGGCTTCAAGGCGATGATGGGCGCGGAGGCGATCAAGGAACTGCTCAAGCGCGTGCAGATCGACGAGCTGGGCATCGAGCTGCGCGAGAGGATGAAGACGGAAACCTCGGCGCAGAAAAAGCTGAAGTATGCCAAGCGCCTGAAGGTTGTGGAAGCCTTCCGCAAGAGCGATAACAAGCCGCAATGGATGATTCTGGACGTGCTGCCGGTGATTCCTCCCGAGCTGCGCCCGCTGGTGCCGCTGGATGGCGGCCGCTTTGCCACTTCGGATTTGAACGACCTTTATCGCCGCGTGATCAACCGCAACAACCGGTTGAAGAAGCTGATGGACCTGCACGCGCCGGAAGTGATTGTGCGCAACGAAAAGCGCATGTTGCAGGAAGCTGTGGACGCGCTGTTTGACAACGGCCGCCGCGGTCGCGTGCTGAGGGGCGCCAACAACCGCCCGCTGAAATCGCTGTCCGATACATTGAAGGGCAAGCAGGGACGCTTCAGGCAGAATTTGCTGGGCAAGCGCGTGGACTACTCGGGCCGCTCGGTGATCGTGGTAGGTCCGGAACTGAAATTGCATCAGTGCGGATTGCCCAAGAAGATGGCGCTGGAACTTTTCAAGCCCTTCATCTATCACCGCCTGGAACAGACGGGCCACTGCACAACCATCAAGCAGGCCAAAGAGATGGTGGAGATGCAGGAGCCGGTGGTGTGGGACATTCTGGAAGAGGTCATCAAGGACCATCCGGTGCTGTTGAACCGCGCGCCAACGCTTCACCGGTTGGGCATTCAGGCTTTTGAGCCGGTGCTGGTGGAAGGCAAGGCGATCAAGATTCACCCGCTGGTGTGCACGGCGTTCAATGCCGACTTCGACGGCGACCAAATGGCGGTGCATATTCCGTTGTCTCCGGAGGCGCAGATTGAGGCCAGCGTCTTGATGCTGGCCACGCACAACATTCTTTCGCCGGCTTCGGGCCAGCCCATCACGGTGCCCTCGCAGGACATGGTGCTGGGACTCTACTACCTGACCAAGGCGAAGAAGAACGCCAAGGGAGAAGGCCGGGTCTTCGCCAATACGGAAGAGATTCTGATGGCTCTCGAAGCCAAGGAAGTGGAGACGCTGTCGCCTATCCGGCTGCGCTACACAGGCCAGGTGCTGGATTTGACAACGGCATACGACGATCAGGATCTGACGCACATCGAGCCGGTGGACTTCAACAAGCAATACATCTCGACGACGGTGGGCCGCGTGATTCTGAACGATGCGCTGCCGGAGGGGATGCCGTACATCAACGGACTGCTGAAGAAGAAGGGTATCGGGCAACTGGTGAACTATTGCAACCAGAACCTGGGCCTGGAAGTCACAGTTGGGATGCTGGACAAGATCAAGGCGCTGGGCTTCCACTATGCCACGGTTTCCGGCTTGTCGGTTGGCCTGGACGACATGGTGATTCCGGACAGCAAGTACACGGTTGTGCACGATGCCGATCTGAAGGTGATCGAAGTCCAGAAGCAGTACATGGACGGCGCCATCACCAACGGCGAGCGCGCGAACAAAGTGATCCAGATGTGGTCGGCGGTGACCGAGAAGGTGGCCGACGAGATGTTCGACAACATGAAGCGAGCGGACCAGGAAGGCGCCTTCAACCCGATTTACATCATGGCCGATTCCGGCGCGCGCGGATCGAAACAGCAGATTCGTCAGCTTTCGGGTATGCGCGGACTGATGGCCAAGCCTTCGGGCGAGGTTATCGAGACGCCTATCACGGCGAACTTCCGCGAGGGGCTGACTGTGTTGGAGTACTTCATTTCGACGCACGGCGCTCGCAAGGGATTGGCGGATACGGCGTTGAAGACGGCCGATTCCGGCTACCTGACGCGGCGGTTGGTGGACGTGGCCCAGGACGTGATCGTGACGGAATACGATTGCGGCACGATGGAGGGCATCTACGTCGGATCGATCGTGGAGTCGGGCGAGATCATCGAGGAACTGAGAGACCGCATCATCGGGCGCGTTTCCCTGGAACGGATCAAGGACTACGACGGCAACATCGTGGTGGATGTGAATCAGGGCATCGACGAGGATATTGCTTCGGCAATTCAGGCCGCGGGCGTGGAGAAGGTGAAGATCCGCTCGGTGCTGACGTGCGAATCGCGGCGCGGCGTTTGCGCGCTTTGCTACGGACGCAACCTGGGTTCGGGGCGCATGGTGGAACTGGGCGAGACTTGCGGCGTGATTGCGGCGCAGTCCATCGGCGAGCCGGGCACGCAGTTGACGATGCGTACCTTCCACGTGGGCGGCACGGCCAGCCGCGTGCAGGACAGGTCGCGCCTGGACGCCAAGAACAACGGCTTTGTGCGCTTCATCAACCTGAACTATGTGGAGAGCAGAGACGGCACGCTGGTGGCCATGAACCGCTCGGGTTCGATCGCGATTCAAGACGAGCGCGGCCGCGAGAAAGAGCGCTACCAGGTGGTTTACGGCGCGCGCCTCAAGGTGAAGGACGGCGCGCAGGTGAAGCTGGGCCAGGTACTGGCCGAGTGGGATCCTTACACCTACGCCATTCTTACCGAGATCGGCGGCGCGGTGCAGTTCAAGGACCTGCAGGAAGGCATCACGCTGAACGAAGAGGTGGACGAAGTAACGGGCCTCTCGCGCTGGGTGGTGGCCGACTCGCCGGATGAGAAGCGTCAGCCGACCTTCGTGGTGAAAAATGCCAAGGCTCACAAGCGGTATCTGTTGCCGCGCGGCGCTCACTTGATGGTGCAGGACGGAGAAGAAGTGGGACCGGGCGACGTGCTGGCGAAGATTCCCAAGGAAAGCACGCGCACCAAGGACATCACCGGCGGTCTGCCACGCGTGGTGGAACTGTTCGAGGCGCGCAAGCCGCGCGAGACGGCCATTATCAGCGAGATCGACGGCGTGGTGCGTTTCGGCGAAGTTTCCAAGGGCCAGCGCAAGATTTACGTGACTGCGGACAACGGCGACGAGAAGGAATACCTGGTTCCGCGCGGCATCCACGTGAACGTGCAGGAAGGCGAACGTCTGGGAGCGGGCGATCCGCTGATGGACGGCCCGCTGAACCCGCACGACATTCTGGATGTGCTGGGCGAAAAGGCGTTGCAGTCTTACCTGGTGAACGAGATTCAGGAAGTCTACCGGCTGCAGGGCGTGGCGATCAGCGACAAGCACATTGAAGTTATTGTGCGTCAGATGCTGCGCTGGGTTCGGATCGACGACGTGGGCGACAGCAACTTCCTGCTCGAACAGCAGGTGGACCGCTTCCGCTTCCGTGAGGAAAACGAGCGGGTGCTTGCCAACGGAGGCCGTCCAGCGACCGGACGACCGTTGCTGCTGGGCATCACCAAGGCGTCACTGTCGACGGACAGCTTCATTTCCGCAGCCAGCTTCCAGGAGACTACGCGCGTGTTGACCGAGGCCAGCATCAACGGGGCAATCGACAACCTGCGCGGGTTGAAGGAGAACGTGATCGTCGGGCGTCTGATTCCGGCGGGCACGGGCCTGGAGTACTACCGCAACGTGCAGCTCTCACCGGAGCTGGAGGAAGCGGCGGCTCGCGTGCAGCAGGAAGTTACGGCGGAGATTGAAGCCGCCGAGCGCGAACTGGAACTGATGCGCCAGGAGGGCGAGGCCGAGGAGATGGCGGCCGAGTAACGGCTGCAAATCGCGATTCGCTTGGAATGGCAACGATTGTCGAACTACTTGAAGGGCCCGGCGCAAGCCGGGTCCTTTTTATGTGCGCCGTGCATGAATGGCAGCTTGGGGGTGCAAGTCCCCTA